>SXGQ01123252.1_pt1 | contig 29996 bp, 30 predicted proteins | sample 3178371 | NCBI WGS metagenome assembly SXGQ01 (sample SAMN11356859, study PRJNA531348) | freshwater metagenome | isolation source: freshwater sample F1-20 | place: China: Fuxian Lake, Yuxi | collected 2017-12-25
CACCACATGTTCGTGGGCGAGAGCGGCATTGCCCGCATCCTCGAGCGCACCTGCCAGTTGCTGCGCGAGACCGGGTTCTCGGGCGATGTCCGCAAGCACGGCGGCATCGACCTGCCGCTCATCCAGAAGTTCGTTAACTTCTGGTTCAGCCAGAGCCTGGACCTGCACGGCAGCGAAGTGTCGAGCAACGCCGCGGCGTACTTCTCGAACGGCCTGAAGGGCCGCGCCGAAGAGGACAAGTTCGACGACGACCACATCCTGGCGGGCAACATGTACGTGCTCGACCTGATGGATGACAGCGGCCTGATCATTCGCGAAGAAGTACCCATGAAGAACGCCCTCAACGAGGTGCTCCGCGACTGGTACGTCGGCGACTGCCAGGCCGGCGTCGACCGCTGGAACAAGCGCGTGCTCCAGGCGCACGGCATGTCCGAGCGCATCACGCTGCCGTCGCGCAAGTTCAACCGCAAGGTCGGCGTCTACGCCGCCAAGCACTTCGATCCGTACGGCAACCAGCTGTCGGCCGAAGACTGGGAACGCCGCAAGTACGAGTGGCTGCCCTCGCCCGACGACAAGCGCTACCTGCACAGCATCCAGACCACGCCGGTCTACCAGCCGGGGCAGTTCGCCAACTACATTGCGCCGCCCCAGCGCGGCGTCAACCGCCAGCCACTCGATTTCGAGTACGTCAGGACCGAACAATGATGCCGGGAGCCGGGAGTCGAAAGACCCGACTCCCGACTCCCGACCCCCGACCCCGACTCCCGATATGACCCACAACAAGATTCAGTTTGCCGTCGCCGACGGCGTGGCCACGCTGACGCTGGTTGACCCGCCGGCCAATACCTACTCCTACGAAATGATGCAGGAGTTGGACGCGGCGGTCCTCGCCGCGCGCATGGATGCGGCCGTGCACGTGATCGTCATCACCGGTGCGGGCGAGAAGTTCTTCTGCGCCGGCGCCAACATCGGCATGCTCAAGGACGCCGATCCCGCCTTCAAGTACTACTTCTGCCTGCATGCCAACGAAACGCTCAATCGGCTCGAGCAGACGCCGAAGCTGGTGGTCGCCGCGCTCAACGGGCACACTGTCGGTGGCGGTCTGGAAGTGGCGATGGCGGCAGACATCCGCATTGCCCGGCAGGGCGGCGGCAAGATCGGCATGCCCGAAGTGGCTCTGGGCGTGTTGCCGGGGACCGGCGGCACCCAGCGCTTCGCGCGCCTGGTCGGCAAGGCCAAGGCGATCGAGACCCTGGCGCTCGGTTCGCTCTTCAGCTTCGAAGAGGCCCGCGACATGGGGCTGGTCAACCACGTGTGGGGCGAGGCCGAGCTGAAGGGCCGGTCCTTCGCCGACGCGGTCCACGCCTACGCGAAGCAGTTCACGCCCCCGAACAAGGCCAGCAAGGCCGTGGGCCACCTCAAGCGCGCCGTGCAGTCGGGTCTCGAGGTGGGCTTCCACGAGGGCCTGGCGCTCGAGCGCGAGCTCCAGCAACGGTTGTTCGAGAGCGAGGACGCGCGCGAGGGCATTGCCGCCAATCTCGAGAAGCGCAAGCCCGACTTCCGGGGACGCTAAGGCGGCGCGGCGGGCAAGTCCGCGACTACTGAATCGCGACTACTGAATAATGATCGTGCCCTTGAGGCCTGCGTTCGCCGGCAGGTTGTGGTCGTGGTACGTGCACGTTCGTGCGGTATTCAGGTTGCCGGTGGTGCGCGATTGACCGGGGTTCAGGAATCCGACTGAGTTGATCTCGGGACACGTGGTGTGTTCCGGGTGCGGGTCCGAGGTCATGTCGTGCGAGCGGCTGTCGTTGTTGATGAAGGTCACGCGGCCGCCGCGCGTGATGGTCACGCTGGCGGGACTGACCGCACCGGTCGAACCAATCGTAATCGTGGCAGAGTCGGTCGGCGGTGTGGTGGGCGGCGGTGTGGTGGTCGGCGGTGTGGTGGTCGGCGGCGGCGTGGTCGTGGTTGGGGGCGCCGGCGTGGGCGTCGTCGGGGCCGAACTGGACCCGCCGCCGCAGGCGACCGCCGTCATGGCCGTCATGATGGCCGCCGCCACTCCCGTCGCAATCGTGTGCTTCATCAGAAGAACTTCCTCGCCAGGTTGAAACCAAGGTACCAGTCGTCATATGACGTGCCGCCACGCGCCACCTGGGCCAGCGTCGTGCCGGGGCCGTTCGAGAAATTGAGCTGGAATAAGTGCCCGCCGGCGCGCTGCTCGAAACCGAAACTGATCAGTGTCACACCAGGTTTGTAACCGGCTACCCTGGGCGAGAGCTCCAGGAACAGGTAGGTGTTCCTGGCCGCACGCAGCCGGGCGCCGATTCCGGTCATCAGCGTGTAGTCCTCGTCCGAGGGCGCTACGCCGATATTGACGTTAGACACGTACGACGGCTCGAAGTAAAAGGCGCCCCGCTGGCCCAGTTCGCGCGACAGCACCAGCGCCACGCCGGGGGAGAAGTCGTCGGTGAAGTTGCCGGTGCCATCGACGTTGACAGTGATGCCGATGCCGACCGGCGCGTCCTTCTGCGACACGGCGTCGAACTGCCCCGAGAACTGGACGGTGCGATCGGAGGTGCGGTAGATGCCGACGCTCGTGCCGCGGAACAGGCCGTACTTCAGGTCGAGTCCGATCTGCGCGCTGCTGTCGAAGCCGAACAGGCGCGCTGCCAGGTCGCTGAAGTCGCCGTCGCCCATCGGCTGCAGGAAGCGGTGGGTGAGCCGGAAGGCGAACTTGCCCTTGGGCAGCCGCAGGTTCGTGGGCATCGTCGCCACGTAGTAGTCGGGCTGCGCATGGTTGGGATCGAGATCCGGGTCGTCGGCCGGGGCCTGGGCGGCCGCCGGGACGGCGGCACACGCCACCAGCAGGACCGGCAGCAGAAAGCGGAGCGAAGGCATCATCAACAACGGGTTCTCCTGCGGCTACTGTTTCCGCGCGGCCACGACCAGCAGGCCCTTCATCTCGTCGTGGCCATTGCCGCAATACTCGGAACAGAGGATGGGGAACTCACCTGCCGCCGACGCGACGAAATCGATGGTCACCGGCGTGCCGCCGCGCGGCACGGTCTTCTCGACGCGAAACTTCTTGATGCCGACGCCGTGGACACCGTCCGCCGACGTTAGCACAAGGCGGACGTGCTCGCCCTCGGTTGCTTCGATGCGGGCTGGCTCGAAGGCAAAACGCTTGGCCACCACCTCGATCACCCGAGGCTCGATCAGCGTAGCAGCCGCGGCGGGGGCCTGCGGGTAAGGCATTGCGGCTACTCCCAGCAGGAGCACCGTCGCTGCCGCGGCAACTGAATCAGCCCCAAAGGCCGGGATCGACGTCATTGGCAGGACCTAAGCAAGAGTGATGCCCAACTGGCGGCACAACATCGGCAGCCGGCCATGGCCCGGACCGGGTCCCAGCCACGGCGCGGTAGCCGGCGCCACCGATAACGCGACGCGCCGCCACGCACCGAGGCACCTCAGCACCCCGGCACCTCCAGCCCCCTCCGCCATGAACCGCAAAGTATAATACGACCGTGCGGTTCATGCTGTTGATCCCGCTGGTGGTGACGGCCTACGCCGACACGACGGATCGGCACACCCGCACGCTGCCGCTGCCTAACGACCGCGCGCTGCTGATCGAGGTGACCGTGGGTTCGGTGCGCATCGACGGATGGGATCGGCCCGAGATTGAGATCGCCGTTGCGCGCCGCGTGCCAGTGCCCGCGGACCAGGCGCGACTGCCGATCGAGATTGACGAGAGCCCGTCGCGCGTGGCCATTCGCGCCCTGCAGGCGGATGGCGGCACTGACGCCGCCTTTCGCGCCGACATCACCGTCCGGGTTCCACGCGCCGCCCTGATCGAGAACGTCCGGATCATGGAAGGCCGCCTGGCCATCAACGGGTTTGGGGGCAGCGTGACCGCCGACGTCCGGCGGGGACCCATCGAGGCCGCCGACATCACGGGCCGCATCCGGCTCGAGACCGGGATTGGACCGGTCACGGTGAGCGGCGCGCGGCTGGCGCCAGATGGCTTGCTGCGTCTGCGCACGTTTAATGGCGACGTGCGGCTGCGGCTCGGCGAGCGCCCGGCCGACGCCCGCATCATGGCGCTGGCGCTCAACGGCGAGATCACCTCCACCATTCCGCTGACGATGAAAGACACGTGGGGACCGCGCTGGGCTGAAGCGGCTTTCGGCGCCGGCCAGCCCGTGATCTCGATCGACGTCGTCAACGGCGCGGTCGACATCCGCAGCCCGTAGCCCGGGCTGCGGGCTGGCGTCGGAGCTGGCGCAGCTGTCATGGAGCGCCGCTTTCTTGGCTCTTCCTGTAACGCCTTGACAGGCAAGGGTTTTAAGGTTACATTCGAATCCTGAATTGTATTCCGTATAGTGGAATCTAACCAGACGTCAAACTCCCGTTCGAATAGCGCCATCACGTCCATCGACAAGGCGCTTGAGGTGTGTGAAGTGCTGAGCGGCGTGCCCCGCGGCATGACCCTGTCGGATCTCGCCCGCGCCCTGCGCCAGCCGGCCCCGACGGTCCACCGCCTGCTCGGCGTCCTCAAACGTCGCGGCTACGTACGTCAAGACGACGAGTCGCAGCGTTATGGCCTCACGCTGAAGATGCTCGACCTCAGCTTCCGCTCGCTGGGCCAGTCGGAACTGCGGTTGCACGCGTACCCGATCATGCGTGAGTACGTGCTGCGGACGCCGTACCGGGGATTCATCGCGATTCCGGCGACCGGCGAAGTGACCTACGTCTGGAGCACCGGCCCGGACGAAGTGGCCATGCGCACGGTCTACGGCAAGGAAATGCCCGGCCACTGCGCGATCTATTTCTCCCCGAAGCAGGCGACGCGCCGCTTGAGCTGCCTGCGTCTTGCCACCGCCGGCGAGCTGGCCAAACCCGAGGCCACGGTGGTGCGCATGGGCCCGCCGCCCATGGAACCCGACGCCCTGCAGCGGCTGTTCTGCACCTGCGCGCCAGTCCGCGACTACACCGGCCACGAAGTGGCCCGGGTAGGGGTCTTCGGCCACGGTGCCGACGACGCGCCCATCCTGACCGAACACCACCGCGGCGCCTGGGACCTGGCGCGCCGCATCTCGATGCGCCTCGGCCACGTGCCGGCCAGCGCCCTCGAGAGCACCGCGTAACGTCTGACTTCTGACTTCTCACTTCTCACTCACGAGGATCACGTAAATGGCCTACATCATCACGGAACCCTGCATCGGCACCAAGGACTCGGCGTGCGTCGACGTCTGCCCGGTTGACTGCATCCACCCCCGCAAGGACGAAGGCGACTTCGAGGCGGCCACCCAGCTCTTCATTCATCCGGACGAGTGCATCGACTGCGGGGCGTGCGTCCCGGCCTGCCCGGTCGAGGCGATTTTCGCCCTGGATGAGGTGCCCGAGAAGTGGAAGAACTACATCGACATCAACGCCAAGCACTTCCAGAAATAGGAGACGGCAGGGGCCGGAGCCATTGGAGTAGAATCGGGTCGATGACTCCCGGGATTGCGCCCCCCGGGTCAGGTTCGATGTGCTTCTGGTGAGAGGTCCTATGTTGTTTCGACCCCGCATGGCGTTGGTGGCCGCAGCCCTGCTCGCGGCGCTGGTTTCAGGTGTTCAGGGGCGCGTCGCTGGCGACGACGATGCCGCGTTGCAGTTGCAACTGGGCACCCTGCTATTCGAAGAAACCCGGTATCGCGAGGCGCTCGAGGCATTCAGAAAGGCGCTGACGGCCGACACCAAGTCGATGGCCGTCCAGGCCCGCACTGGCGTCGTCAAGTCGGCCTTGCGGCTCGGCGAGTTCCTGGAAGCGCAGAAGGAAGCCGAGACGCTCAAGGCGCAGGAGCCCCGCAGCGCCGAAGTCCTGTCGGTGCATGCCGACGCGCTGTGGGCCGCCGGCCTGTTCGACGAGGCGCACACCGAGTTCCAGGACGCGCTGGCGCTCGAACCCAACCTGTCGCGCGGGCACCACGGCCTGGCGCGCGCGCTGGCCTCCCAGAACAAATTGGATGACGCGCTGAACTCCGCGCAGGCCGCGCTCAAGCTGTCGCCGCGCGACGAGGAAATGCATCACACGGTCGGCGCGATCTTCGAGCGGATGCGCCGCTACGAGCAGGCCGCGGTGGCCTACGGCAATTACGTCAACCTGCTGCCCAACAAGGATCGGAGCGAGAAGGCGTCGTGGTCGCGATCGCAGATTCGCTTCTTGCGCTCGTTCGGCGAGCGCGAACCGATCGCCATGACCGAGGAAGCCGCGGCCGGCCTGCACACCGTCGACTTCCGGGTCGTCGACGACAAGGTCATCGTCAAGGCGAAGGTCAACGGCGGGCGACTGCAGGACTTCGTGCTGGACACCGGGTCGGAGATGACGACCATCTCGCGTCAGACCGCGTCGAGCGGGGCTGTGCGCCCGATTACCTACACGCTCAGCGCGGGCGTTGGCGAGGTCGGCCTGCGAGGCCTGCAGCTGGGCCGCCTCGACTCGCTCGAGATCGGCACCATGAGGCTGAACAACGTGCCCGCGCTAATCAAGGCGCCGGCGCTGCGCGGCATCCCCAAGCGCGAGACCGAGAGCTTCTCGCCGCTCGGGCTGGGGCTGTCGATGACCATCGATTACGGGACGCGCAAGCTGACCATGGGCCGTCACCTTCCCGAGGAGCCGGCCGAGTTTACGTTGCCCATGCGCCATCACCGCCTGTCGATGGTGCGCGGCATGATCAACCAGACCCGCCCGACGTACTTCGTGGTCGATACCGGCGGCGAGGTCATTTCCATCAGCACCGCGACGGCCGGCGACCTGGACCACGACCTGCCCCGCAAGATTGCGTTGCGCGTCTACGGCACGTCGGGCTGGGACCGCGACGCGTTCCTGATGCCGGGCCTCAACCTGAAGTTCCAGGACATCGCCTTCAATAATTTTGCGGTGGTGGTGTTGAACCTGCAGGCGCCGAGCGTGCTGCTGGGCTTCCAGGTTGGCGGGATTGTCGGCCACAAGTTCCTGAGCCCGTACCGCGTGTCGCTCGATCTCGATCGCAGCGAGCTGCGGATGACGAAGGCGACGAACTAGCCGCGCTCGGCCTTGCGCCGGAGGCGGTCGGCGCGGCGCTCGTGCGCCTGCCGCACCCGCTCGCGGTCGTCGGGCGTCTCGGCCAGCAGCGGCGGGATCTTCTGCGACTTGCCGTTCTTATCGATCGACACGAACGTGAGATAGGCCCGGCTGGTCAGCCGGCGCCGGCCCGTTTCGATTTCTTCCGAGAAGACCTCAACTTCCACCTCGAGTGAGGTGCCGAACACGCAGGTGACGCGTGACTTGAGGATGATCAGGTCGCCGACCTTGATCGGGTGAATGAACTCGAGGCCATCCACGCCCGCCGTGAGGGCGAGCGTGTTGGTGTGCCGGTGACAGGCAATGGCGCCGGTGATGTCGATCAGGTGCATCACCGTCCCGCCCAGGATGAACCCGAGCGGGTTGGAGTCGTTGGGCAGGACGACCTGGACGGTTTCGGCCGTCGAATCCTGCCAGCGCTTTGGGGCTACCAATCGTAGCCAATCCACATCGCGAACTTGACCTTGCGGAACGCCTCGCTGCCGCCGGCCTGCGCATACGCGACGTCTTCCCAGGCCTTGTTCATCAGCGTGCGCCACGACCAGTCGAAGTGGAGCGGGAAGCCGAGCGCCATGGTCGAGAGGCTGATGCCGTAGGAGGCCTTGGCATCGACGAACCGGCGGCCCGAGACCAGGACCGGCGCGCCGTAGATCGGATTGCCGCTGAGATCGTAGTTGAGAATCGGCCGCTCGATGCTGTCGTCGTTGGTGAAGATGGTGAATGGCGTGTCGCCGAAGTGGGCGCCGCCGAGACCGGCAAAGAGCGTGGCGCGGACGCCGCCGAGCACGCCGATCGGCGTCGCCATCGCGTCGATCAGCGGAAAGCGGAGTTCGGCGTTGGTGAAGAAGGCCTTCTGGCCGACGAACTGCAGGTACTCGTAACCGCGCAGCTCGGCGTTGCCGCCGAAGTAGGTGTAATCCGGATTCTCGCCCCAGCTGTTGAAGCCGCGCCCGCGCAAGGCCAGCAGGCCGGTTGAGCCGATGCGGAAGTACTTGCGGGCATCGACATCAATGGTCTGCCGGGTCAGCGTGTTGCCGACCTTGGGCGCCACCGAGTAGGCCAGCCGCATGGTGCTGCCCGAGAGCGGTCCAAACTCGCGGAAGATAGTGGTCTCCTGCACGAACGCCGCGCCAATCGGCACCATGTTGCCGTTGTTGAACAACGACTGGCCGTACTGCTGCTGCTGGTACTGGTCGGCCACGAACGCCACGTTCGGATCCTGGTAGCGTTCCTGGTAGCGGGTGAACCCGCCAAACACCTCGATCCGGCGGTAGCGGTTGAACGGGTAGATGCCGAACATGGTGCCGCCCTGCATGGTGCGGGTGGCGACGGCCAGGTCGCGATCGATCAGGCCGTTGAAGGCCGGGTCGTAGAAGATGCCGTCGAGCTGCCCGTAGAAGAACTCGGTGCTGTTGTAGGCCTGCATCGCCCACTGCAGCCGGCGCTCCATGTTGATCCACGAGAACTGCATGGTGCGGTACTGCGACACCGACGAGATGAACATGCTGAACTGCTGGTCGCCGAGCACGTCGGTGAACACCACCTGCGTGCCGCCGAACACGTCGCCGCCACTCGTCACGCCCAGCGCCACCGGCGGCCGGCCCTCGAGGAACATCTTCTCGAAACGGCCCTTCCTCTTGTTGTTGGCGGCGACGATCTGGTGGCTGATCGGCGCCTGGAAGTCGACGATCGGGCCGGGCGAGCCGAAGTCGGCGCTGGCGACCTTGGTCAGCTCGTCGCGCCGGTCGAGGACGTGCAGCCCGTACTCACCCTTGAAATAGGTGACAAACGCGAGGCGGGTGTTGGCGCCGTCGCGCAGCACCACCGGCGACAGGTTGCCCGACAGCGCGTCGGTGAACTGCTTCAGCTCGGCGGTCGTGAGGTCGAGCGTCCACAGGTTGTAGATCTGCCCGTTCTTGGCCACCTCCGGGTCGATCGGCTCGGCCGGGTTGACGGCGGTCGAGGCGAAGACCAGCGTGTTCGCATCGAGGAACTGGGCGCCGCCCTCGTCGTGGGTGCCGAAGGTGAGCTGCGTCGGGTTGCCGCCATCGGCGTCCATCCGGAAAATCTTCTCGTTGCCGCTGACGCGCACCAGGTAGACCAGCGACTGGCCATCGGGCGCCCACGTCGGCGCGTAGTTCGAGAAGCTGTCCTTCGTCAGGTTGACGACCTCCTTGGTCGCGAGGTCCACCGTGAAGATTTCGGCCTGGCTGTCGCGCATGCCCGAGAACGCCACCAGCCGGCCATCGGGCGAGAAGTCGGGCGACTCGGGCGCATCAACCGTGGTCAGCGGGATGCGGACCTCGATCTTGCGCGAGACCACGTTCTGGACGATCAGCGAACGGTCCTTCTCGGTGCGCACGAAATAGGCGATGCGATCGCCGGTCGGCGACCACGACATCCACGGCACCGAGTTCCAGCGGCCGCCGGGTGTGGCCAGGTACTCGAAGCCCATGCTCTGGTCGAAACCGCGCGTCAGGTTGCGCACCACCGAGCCGTCCTTGGCCGAGATCAGGACGATGTCGTACTCGCGGTCGCGGCCGTTGCCGGTGATGCCGGCAATCAGGTCGCCCGAGGGCGACGGTTCGATCGACAGCATGTTCGAGAAAGGGCCCTTGCGCGGATCCGGCGACAGGTCGCGGCCGTAGTCGGCCGGACGCTCCTTGTCGCGGAACGGCTTGAAACGATCCTTCAGGTACCGGTCGAACTGCTGGTCCCATTCATCGGGACCGATCTGGAACGCCTCCTGGTAGGCATCGTCACTGCCGCCGATCACCGAGCGGCGCAGCGCGAACACGTAGGCGCGCACGCCTTCCTTGCCCCACTTCGACTCGATGAACTCGAACGCGGCGTGGCCCAGGTTGTAGATCAGGCGCGGGTTGCTGAAGCCGCCGTAGTCCTGCATCTCGCTCATCTTCGGCACGATGTCCGAGACGGCGGCGTCGCGCACGGTCATCATGTCGAGCGGCCGCCAGTAGCCGGTCATGTAGTCGGACATGCCCTCCATGACCCACAGCGGCATGTTGCGGCGGATCAGGCCGGTCGGGATGATGTCGAACTGGAACTGGTGCGTGAGCTCGTGCACGATCAGGCGGTAGAGCAGATCGGGCGGTTCGTCGATCGGCATGACCATGCGGTAGCGGCCGGGTTCGGCGAAGGCGCCGACGCCCTCCTGGGCCGCGCCCGGAATCACGTTCTGCTGCCAGAACTCGCTCGCGGTCGAGAACAGGATCAGCGGCAGCTTCATCGACAGGTCGTGCTTCAATTCGGAGCTGACGTGCTGATAGGCGCTTTCGGCATAGCCGGCAATGCGCTCGAGGTGCGGCTCAATCTCCGGGTAGTAGTAAATCTCGAAGTGCTCGGTCTGGTAGGTATGCCACTCGAACTTGTCGTAGCGGATCTGGTTCTTCCCGAAGTACGGAATGTAACTGGTTTGCGCCTCCGCGACGGCCGGCGCCAGGGCGGCAATCGCCAATAGTGAACACAGGGCCCAGGCCAATGGGCTCAGGGCGTTCCGCTGCGGGGTGCGCATAGTCTCTCCTTGCTGCATCTTACCGGTGCTCTGACGACGGCCGCAATCAACAGCCCCTCCTGCCGCAGGCTTGGCGATGGCGGGCCCGGCGGTTCGCGGAGCAAGATTCGATCCGTCGATCTTCGTCCTATACTTGGGACGCGGCGCCCGCTGGATGGATTCACGTCCCGGCGCGCCCCACACCGGGAATATACGGGCGTCCCCGGGGGTTCACGTGACAGTCAGCCCTGTTTTCGCATGCTTTCCGGGCGACATTCGGCCAGTCGGGACGGTCACGACGAGGATGACTTCTCGGTGGCGGCGCTCGATTTCTTGGACCAGCTGTACGGCGCCGCGCTGCGACTGACGCGAAACGCGGACCGGGCCCAGGACCTGGTCCAGGACACGTACCTGAAGGCGATTCGGGCCCGGGCCCGGTTCGTACCGGGATCGAACCTGAAGGCCTGGCTCTACACGATTCTCCACAACACCTGGAGAAACCGGGTGCGCGACCGGGCCCGGTCGCGGGTCGACTTCGACTCGGACGCGGTGGAGGAGGCAGCCGAGGGCGCCAGCCTGGGGCCGGCCGGGCCGGTTAACAGCCCCGAGACCCTGCTGCTGCGGGCGGCCATCGACCCCGACCTGCAGGCGGCCCTCGACGCGCTGCCCGTGATGTTTCGCGAAGTGGTGTGGCTGCGCGATGTCGATGAGCTGTCCTATCAGGAGATTGCCGACGTGGTGGACGCGCCCATTGGCACGGTCATGTCGCGCCTGTCGCGGGGCCGCAAGCAGCTGTACGACCGGCTTTCGATGCAACGTGAACCCTAAGCCTGCGTCTAACACGACATGGACTGCAGACAGATTGAGGCGAGCCTGGCCACGGTGGCCGACGGTGGCGCGTCGGGAGACGACGCCGAGCAGGTGAGGCGGCACGTCGAGTCGTGCACATCGTGCCGGCAACTGCTGCAGGCGCAGGCCACCGCCCGCGCGGTGCTGCGCGCGCGCGCGCCGCAGTTGGCGGTGACCGCGCCGCCGGGCCTGCGCACGCGCATCCTGGCGACCACGCGCGCCGAGCAGGCGGCCCGGGCCGGCATTCTCAGCTGGGGCGGGCGGCTGTCGGCGTTCTCGGCCGCCGCCGTCTTGTTCCTGGTGCTCGGCGGGGCGCTGCTGCCGGTGATGACCTCGCGGTCCACGGTGTTGCTGGCGGCGCAACTGGCGCTCGACCACATCAAGTGCTTCGGCGTCGATGGCCACGCCCACGGCGAAGCGATCAGCCAGGCCGAGGCCGAGGCCACCATCAAGCGCGAGTACGGATGGACGATCAGCGTGCCCGACACGGCGGCAGCCGAGGGCCTGGCGCTCGTGGCCGTGCGTCGCTGCCTGTATGGCGACGGACTCGCGGCGCACTTGTTGTACCGCGCCAACGGTGAACCAGTGTCGCTCTTCATTATGACGGGCCTGCAGCGTCCCGACGCCTCGCTCGCCGTGCTGGATCACGAACAGATCGTGTGGACCGAAGGGGGCCGCACGTTCATGCTCGTCGCGCGGGCCGGGGCCACGGATGGGTTGGCGCGCATGGCGTCGCACTTCCGGAATGAGGCAAAATAGCCTCATGGAACAGCACGACGGTCCACTGGACTCGACCCCCGCACCTCAGCCCGCCAACTCGAAGATGCGGCTGGTCGCCGTGGCCGCCACGGCCATCGCGCTGCTTGCCATCAGCATTCCCTTCGTGTGGCAACCGCACGCGGAGTCTGATCCGTCGGCGACGCTGGCCGGTGACGTGACCCCGGCGGCCTGGCACGACAACACCGCGGCGTCCGAGGAAACCACCGCGTGCATGGCCAACGCGAAGCCAGCGAACTTCGACTTCACCATCAAGGACCTCGACGGCCGGGAGGTGGCGCTCTCGGCGTACCAGGGCAAGGTCGTGCTGCTCAACTTCTGGGCCACCTGGTGCGGCCCGTGCAAGGCCGAGATCCCGGGCTTTGTAGAACTGCAGGAGAAGTACAAGGACGACCTCGTGATCGTCGGCTTCTCGGTTGACGATACCGCCGACAAGGCCAAGGCGTTCGCCGCCGAATACCACATGAACTACCCGATCCTGCTCGGCGAAGGCCGCGAAGACGTGCAGGACGCCTACGGCCCGATCTGGGGCATTCCGGCGTCGTTCCTGATCAGCAGGGACGGCCGGGTCTGCCGCAAGCACCTGGGCATTGCGCCCAAGTCGGTCTTCGAACAAGAAATCGTCGCGCTCCTGTAGCGGCGGCGACAAACCTTTCGGTTTGTCGTAGTATGATCGTCATCATGCTGAAGGGATTCGCGCACGCTCGTCTCGCTTGCGGGTGCCAGCTCGGGTTTCGTGACGGGTCGGCCGGCAGCCCGGTCCTCGTCATGCTCGAGACCAAGTCCGTCGGCTGCGTGAACCCGCGGCACGTGTCAGGCCTGCCGCTGTACGACTACCGCGAGGCGCTGCGTCCCTCGACCCGCCTGGGGCCTCCGGGCGAAGAAGAGTTCGAAGAAGAGAACTAAGTGGCGTCGTCGTTTGCGATTGCGGTGTTCTGGCTGGTTCAGGCATCAGCGGTCACCGTGTTCTTCGTGCCCTTCGAATGGCCGTACGCCGCCCTGTGGGGCGGCTCGCACTTCCTCAGGGCGCTCGGCCTCACCATCATCTTTCATCGCTATCTCGCGCATCGCGCGTTCGAACTGTCGCGCGGCGCGCGCTTCTTCTGGGCACTGCTCGGCACCGCGGCCATGCAGAAGGGGCCGCTGTGGTGGGCCGGGAACCACATCGATCACCACAAGTATGCCGATCGCGCGGGCGATCCCCACAGCCCGGCGCTCGGTGGTTTCTACTACGCCCATATCGGGTGGTTCCTGGACGATTCCAAGCGGGACACGCTCCCCGGGACCAACCCGGTGATCCGTGATTTCGGCGGCGCCTGGGAGCTGCGGTTTCTCGATCGCTATTTCTGGCTGCCGCCGCTCGCGCTTGGGGTGGGGCTGTACGCCTACGGCGGCCTGGCCTGGCTCGCCTGGGGGTTCTGCCTGCCGACCGTGACGCTGGCGCACGCGACCTTCGCCATCAACACGGTGAACCACCTGTGGGGCACCCGCCGCTTCAATACCATCGACGATTCGCGCAACAACGCGTTCACGGCCTTCTTCGCGGTGGGCGAGGGCTGGCACAACAACCATCACCGCTACCAGCGGGCCGCGCGCAACGGCTTCTACTGGTGGGAGTTCGACCCGACCTACTGGGTCGTGCGTGTGATGGCGGCCGTGGGCCTGGCGTCGGACCTGCAGCCCGTACCGGAGCGAGTCTACCGGGAAGCCGAATCGCCGGCGGCGACACAAGTCCGTGCGCCCGACTAGCGGCGCTCGCACGCGCCGGATAGTCCGTTAAAGCCGGACGCCACACTACCTCGATGTTGCGTCCGCCTTCAGGCGGACCTCACAACGCCAGCTACGCCGTGATGCCGCCGTTTGACCTGCCCTTCAAATCGGCACTGCTGTGCGACATAGGCAAAGTGTGTATCCCCGACATCCGGCGCAAGCCCGGTAAGCTCACGCCCGATGAGTTCGAGATTATGAAGGCGCACACCGCGATCGGCCGCGACACGATTGCGGCCGCCGAGCGCCGGCCGCCGCCTGCGACGTGCTGATCAGCCGCCGCCTCCATCAGCCGTCGCTCTTTCGGGCGATGTGCACCGAACTCGCGTAACTATTCTTCGCGCCCCAGTCCGCCGGCGGTGCGTCGATTTCATGACGAGATATCCTTGGTATCCCTGGCTGCCACCGGGAATAAACTGCTATGGCTCAGGGGTTGAGGTCGCAGATGAAAATAGCGGTCGTCGGGGCAGGGGTGGCAGGGTTGTCGGCGGCGTATGTGCTGGGACGGGCGCACGACGTCACCCTGTTCGAGAAGGACACCCGGCTCGGCGGCCACGCGCACACGCACCCCGTCGTGCTGGCCGGGCAGGTGTGGCCGGTGGACACCGGGTTCATGGTCTTCAACCCGGCCACGTATCCCAACTTCATCCGCCTGCTCGGCCAACTCGGCATCTCGAGCCGCGAAAGCGACATGTCGTTCAGCGTCCGTTGCCGACGCTGCCGGATCGAGTTCTCGAGCGTGGGCCTGCGGGGCCTGTTCGCGCAGCCCGCGCGGCTGGCGAGCGTGACGCACTGGCGGATGCTGGCCGATGTGCTTCGCTTCTTCCGCGCGGGCCGCCGCGCGCTCGAGACCGGCAGCGCGGAGGCCGCAACGCTTGGCGAGTTTCTTCAGCTCGGCGGTTTTGGCGCCGGGCTGATCCGCCACTTCGTCGTGCCCATGGGCGCCGCGATCTGGTCGGCGCCGGGGGCCGACATCCGCCAGTTTCCCGCTGTCTCGTTCCTGCGGTTTCTCGACAATCACGGGCTGTTGCAGCCGAGTGGGCAACCCGTGTGGCGCACCGTCGCCGGTGGCAGCGCGCGCTACGTGGCGGCGCTGGCCGCCCGGCTGGGGGCCGGCGTGCGCGTCGCCACGCCGGTCCGCTCGATCGTTCGCGACGAGGCGGGCGTGACGGTGGCGACGGCAAACGGCGGCGCGCACCGCTTCGATCGCGTGGTCATGGCGACCCACGCCAACGACGCGCTGGCCTTGTTGGGCGACCCCAGCCGCGAAGAGACCGCGGCCTTGTCGCGATTCCGATACTCGGTGAACGAGACCTGGCTGCATAGCGACGACGGCCTCCTGCCCGAAGCGCGCGCCGCGCGCGCCTCGTGGAACTGCGAGTTGGCGGATTGCACCGATGACGCGTCGGCCGTGTCGGTGACCTACGACCTGAACCGGTTACAGGGGCACACGCCGGGCCGGCCCCTGTTGTGTTCACTCAATCCCCTCACCCCGGTGCGCGGCGACGTCCTTGCCCGCATGACCTACGAGCACCCCGTGCTCGATGCCGCGGCGTTCGACGGCCAGGCCGCGATTGCGCGGCTCAACGGCGCGCGCCACACGTTCTACTGCGGGGCGCATCTTCGGTATGGCTTCCATGAAGACGGTGTGATCTCGGCGCTCGCCGTGACGAAAGCGTTCGGCCTTGAGCTCTAGCCTGCGCTCGTCGCTGATGGTGGGGCGCGTCATGCACGAGCGGCTGTCGCCGCAGCGGCACGGCTTTCGCTACCGGCTGTATATGCACCGCCTGGTGCTGGACGAACTGCCGGCGCTGTCGGGCCGTCTTCGGCTGCTGGGGATCAACCGCTGGCGGCCGGCGGCGTTTTTCGAGGCCGATCACCTGCCCGGTGCCGGCACCTTGCGCGCGCGGGTCGAATCGCGGCTGCGCCAGGCAGGCGTCACCGCGCCGGTCGGCACCATTGAACTGGTCACGCACTGCCGCGTGTTCGGCTACGTCTTCAACCCGGCCTCGTTCTTCTTCTGCTACGGCCCGGACGAGGCGCTCGCCGCCGTCGTGGTCGAGGTGAACAACACGTTCGGCGAGTCGCATGCCTACGTGCTGGCCGTTCACGACCAGCCGGTGACGGCGAAGAAGGTGTTCCACGTCTCGCCGTTCATGACGCTCGATGGCACCTATCGCTTCGCCTTCGAGGTGTCGCCGTCGCGCCTCGACGTGCGGATCGATCTCTACCGGACGGGCCGTCCGGTGTTCGTTTCGCGGCTCGCGCTCGAGCGCCGGCCGCTCACCGATGCCGGCCTGGCGCTGGCACTGCTGCGTTACCCGCTGGTCACCCTGGCGGTGACTGGCCGGATCCATTGGCAAGCCCTCCGCCTGTGGTGGAAGGGCGCCACCTATTACCCGAAACCGCCCCTCGATCCCGAGGCGGCCCGCACAGGGAGTTCAGAGTGAAGAGCGTGGAATTGACGGCCGGCTCGGCCGACGTGGCGGCCTCGAGCCTGGCTGACCGGGTGATCGCCCCCGTGGCGCGGCGCCGGTTGGTCGCGTTGCTGGCGGCCGTGAAGGTCGGGCGGCTCACGGTGCACCTGCCGGATGGCTCGGTCGTCGAGGCCGGCGAGGCCGAGTCCGACCTGCATGCCACCATGTGGATTGCCCGCGACGCTTTTTTTCGCAAGTTCGCGCTCGGCGGCGATCTCGGCGCCGGCGAGTCCTACATGGACGGCGATTGGCGGACCGACGACCTGTGCCGGTTCGTCGAGCTGGTGCTGCGCAACCAAGCCCACCTGCCGCTCGATTCGTGGCTGTCGCGCCTGATCAACCTGCCGAACGACTGGCTGCACGTCCGCCGGCGCAACAGCCGGCGCGGCAGCCGCCGCAATATCGGCGCGCACTACGATCTCAGCAACGAGCTGTTCGCGACGTTCCTGGATCCGTCGCTGGCCTACTCGAGCGCCGTCTTTCACGGTGGCGACGAATCGCTCGCCGACGCGCAGCGCCAAAAATTCGAGCGCTGGTGCGAGGTCCTGCGCATCGGGCCGTCAGACCACGTGCTGGAAATCGGATCGGGATGGGGCGGCTTCGCCATGCACGCGGCCCGCACGCGTGGCTGCCGCGTGACCGGCATCACGGTGTCGGCCGAGCAGTTGAATCTGTCACGCGAGCGCGTCGCAGCCGCAGGACTGGCCGACCGAGTGTCGTTCGAGTTCTGCGACTACCGCGACGTGCGGGGGCAGTTCAGCCGCGTGGTGTCGATCGAGATGATCGAGGCGGTCGGGGAGCGCTATTGGCCGTCGTACTTCAAGAAAATCGATGAGGTGCTGTCGCCGGGCGGCCTGGCGGGCATCCAGGCGATCACCATGGTCGACCACCGCTTCGACGAGTATCGGCGGCACTGCGACTGGATCCAGAAATACATCTTCCCGGGCGGCCTGCTGCCGTCGGTCCGGGAGATTGCCGGGGTGTGCGCCGACGAAACCAAACTGGGATTGGTCGCGCTCGATGACCGGCCGCTCGACTACGCCCGCACGCTGCTGGCCTGGCGCAGGACCTTCTTCAGCCAGCTCGATCGCGTGCGCGACCTGGGCTTCGACGATCGCTTCATCCGGATTTGGGAGTACTACCTGGCCACCTGCGAGGCGGCGTTCCGCACGCGCAACCTGGGCCTGGTGCACCTCACGCTGGCGCGCGCCGGCGACGACCTCAGTTAGTTGAGGGTCGTCTGGTCGGTGTCGAATCTGTGCGAATCTGTGGCTGGTTGACTCGGCGGCCTAGTCGAAGCCAATCTTGAGGTCGGCCACCAGCGGCAGGTGGTCCGACGCCATCAGCGCCAGGCGGTCGCGTGGCAGGGTGACCTTGAGGACCTCGACCCGGCCCTCGTAATAGATGTGATCGAGGTGCAGGAGGGGGAAGAAGCCGGGATAGGTCCGGCGGCGGCTCAGGTGCTTGCTGAGGTCGATGCTCTGCAGCCGCTCGGCGAGCAGGTCGGTGGCGCCGAGGTGCCGGGCCCACTCGTTGAAGTCGCCGAGCACGATCTTCGGGCCCATCACGCGCTTGTCGTGGACGAGTGTGGCCAGCCGCGCCGCCTGGTGCCGGCGCTCGAGCAGCGACGTGCCGAGGTGCACGTTGTAGAAGTGCAGCGTGTCGTCCTCGATGCCCACGTCCACGCGCTGTACGCCGCGATGTTCACAGGTCTTCCACGTGAGGTCGTACTGCACGTGGTGCCGCACGGGGAACCGGGTCAGCACGACGTTGCCAAAGAGCGCCGTCCGCAGGTGTCGCGTGGGGGCCATCACCCAGCCCATGCCAAGCGCCGCGCCCAGTTCCGCCGCCTGGCCCGCCTTGAGCGGGCTGGCGCCGACCACTTCCTGCAACGCCACGATGTCGGCATCAATGGCCGCGAGCACGCCGGCAATGCGCTCGAGCCGGGTGCGGCCGTCGAGCCCGCGTCCGCGATGGATGTTGTAAGTGGCCACGCGCACCGTGCGCGTCCGCTTGGGCTCATCGACTGGCATCAGGCTCTATCGTATCGTGGCGGCTTGGGGCTTGGGACTTGGGCTACTCTGTAGCCATGGCCAAGCTGGAGAGCGAACGCGAACTGCCGTGCCCGTGCTGTGGGGCGGTGCTGACCGTCGACCTGAACCTGGGCCGCGTCGTGAGCCATGAGGCGGCCGCCAACCCCGACCGCCCCGAGTTGGACCACGCGCACCGCATCCTGGCCGAGCAGGCCGCCAGGCGCGACGCGCTGTTCGCCCAGTCGGTCGAGGCGGAGAAGCACAAGGGGGACGCGCTGTCGAAGCGGTTCGAAGAGGCGCTCAAGGAAGCCAAGAAGGCGCCGGTCTCAAAACCCCTGCGCGGATTTGATCTCGACTAGGCGGAACTGAAGTGCCGCCCTTTCTGGCATAAGTGCCCTACCGATACTCGACCGGCAGGGGTTCCCACTGTTCGCGGCCGCGGTAGTAGGTGGGCTTCCGGTCGTTGTTGGCCTTGCGGTACGCGCGGTATCTCTTCAGCAACTGCCGATAGCGGCGCGTCGAGCTCTTCAGCTTCTGGTGCGGCAGGTCGATCAGCATCCGCTCCACCTTCCACACGCTCTTCTCGGTGAACCGCCAGTCGTAGTTGCCCATGGCTTGGGCCAGGTTGGCGACCCCAAACCCCTTCACGCGCCCGGTGTAGTCCACGTAGGCATCCATGTAACTGCGCGCGAGCGCCCGCGGCGAGCGGAACACCGGCCTGCGGCCGTGCAGCCCCGGATCGCGCGAACGCGCCACCGAGCCCCAGCGCCCGTCCCGCCGGTAGATGAAGATGACATGGTCGAGCCAGTCCTGGGATTCCAGGCTCATCACGAGCGGGGGATAGCCATGCTGCTCGAGCACCACCGCCGCGAATAACGCCGCCTCCATGCAGTGGGCCGTGCGCAGCCGCGCGACCGGCCGGAAGCTGCGCTGGGTCTCGCCGCCCTTCTCGGTGTTGTAAGGCAGCGCGTTCAGCCACCGCTGCACCTTGGCCGGGGTGTTGAGCCGCGCGATGAGCGCGCGTTCCGTGCGCGAAAACGCACGGGCCGTGCGCGAGAACGCCCGGTCAGCGCGCGAGAACGGCGGTCTTGAGCTCATCGACAATCGAGGCGGCGGTCCACGCATTGCTGTCGTGAATCGAGACGATCCGACCTTGTGGATCGACGACGGCCGTTCGCAGGTTGTGGGTGATGGTGCCGTCCTGCTCGCGCATGACATTCACGCCGAACGTCGCGGCCAGCCGATCGACGACCTCCTCGCCGGCCGTGGCAAAGCGCCACACCGAGGGGTCGGCCGAGGCTTTTTCGGCATGGGCCCGCAGCGCCGCCGGCGTGTCGTGGGCCGGGTCGAAGCTAATCGAGAGCAGCCGCACCTGGCCGCGGAGGGCCGGCTCGGCCGCGACCAGCGACTGGATCTCGGCGAAACGGCGATCCATCAGCGGACAAAACTGCGGCAGCGGGCAGCGAGTGTAGATGAAGGTCACCACCACCGCGGCGTCGCGCAGTTCCGACAGCGCCAGCGGCCGTCCTTCCTGATCGGTCAGCGGCGTCTCGGGCACCACGTCGCCCGGCTTCAACAGTTGCACACCCGCCGCAGCCGGAATCTTCGTGGCCGAGCCTTCGGGAATGGGGGCCGCTCCGGTCTTCACGATCGCCGACAACCACGCGAGGTCAGGCGACACGTGCAGGGTCGCCGTGATGAGGTCGCCCGGGGCGCGGCCCTCGAGCAGCGCAGATTCCTGCACCTGGTACGGCATGGTCATGGCCGGCATGAAGCCCACGATGTCTTCGTGCTTCACCAGGATCTCGCTGGTCTCGGGCCTGACGGCCAGCACCTGGCCGGTGAGCGGGTAGGTGCGGATCTCCGGGGCTGGGCTACAGGCCGTAGCAGCCAGCAAACTGGCGAGCAGGACAAACGCTGATCGAGACATCCCGACCATGATAGTCTGCGCCCGTTCCTCCTATGCGAAACGACTTTGCTTTTGAGATGGCGGCATCCGCCGTGCGCTTTGGCGCCGGCGTCACGCGCGAAGTCGGCGCGGACCTGAAGGAACTGGGGATCCCGCGCGCGCTCGTGATCACCGACCCGACCGTGCGCCATCTGCCACCGGTGCAAACCGTGCTCGAATCGCTCGACGCGGCTGGCGTCTCCTGTGTCGTGTACGACCAGGTGCGCATCGAGCCCAGCGACGAATCGTTCCACCATGCCATCGACTTCGCCCGCCAGCACCCCTTCGAGGCCATCGTCGCCGTCGGCGGCGGTTCGGTGATCGACACCGCGAAGGCCGTGAATCTCTACACCGTGTACCCGCCGGCAGACTTTCTCGACTACGTCAATCCGCCGATTGGCAAGGGGTTGCCGGTTCCAGGCCCGCTGAAGCCGCTCATGGCCATTCCGACGACGGCGGGGACGGGGAGCGAGACGACCGGCGTCAGCATTTTCGACTTGAGCCGGATGCACGCGAAGACCGGGATTGCCAGCCGCCGCCTCAAGCCCACGCTGGGCTACCTGGATCCCGACCACACCCGGACCATGCCGCCCGAGGTGGCGGCGTCAAGCGGCCTCGACATCCTCAGCCACGCGATCGAGTCGTTCACGGCACTGCCGTTCACCGGCCGGCCATTGCCCGAGCGGCCGGCGCTGCGGCCGGCGTACCAGGGCTCGAACCCGATCAGCGACGTGTGGTCGCTACAGGCGCTCCGCATGGTTGCGCAGTACATCGTGCGCGCGGTGGACGATCCGTCAGACGATGAGGCGCGCGCCAACATGCTGCTGGCGGCGTCCTATGCCGGCGTGGGCTTCGGCAACGCCGGCGTGCACCTGCCGCACGGCATGTCGTACCCCGTGTCGGGTGGCGTGAAGGGCTATCGCGCGCCGGGTTATGCCGCGGATCATCCCCTGGTGCCGCACGGCATCTCCGTGATCCTGAACGCGCCGGCGGTGTTCCGCTACACGGCGCCATCAACGCCCGAGCGGCACTTGCAGGCGGCCGCGGCGCTTGGCGTGGACGTCGCTGGCGTCAAGGGCGAGGACGCAGGTCGCGTGCTGGCCGATCGCATCACCTGGTTCATGCAGCGATTGAACACCCCGAACGGCCTGGCCGCTCTGGGCTACTCGTCATCTGACATCCCCGCGCTCGTGGACGGCACGCTGCCGCAGCACCGGGTCACGAAGCTCTCGCCGCGTGCCGCTGGTCCCGAGGAGTTGGGCCGGCTCTTCGAAGACGCCCTGATCGCGTGGTAGCGTAAGTCCGCATGATTCTCGTCGGCACCAGCGGCTACAACTATCCGGAGTGGAAGGGCAGTTTCTATCCGGCGGATCTTGCGGCATCGAAGATGCTTCCGTACTACGCGACCAAGTTTCGCACGGTCGAAATCAACTACTCGTTCTATCGCATGCCCACTTCGAAGATCGTCGCGGGGTGGGTGGCGCAGGTGCCGCCGGAGTTTCGGTTCACGCTGAAGGCGCCGAAGCGGATCACCCACGACAAGCGGCTGCGCGCGGCCGAGGTCGCTGACTCGCTGCGGACGTTCGTCACGGTCGCCGGCGAGCTGGGGCCGCAACTGGCGGCGCTGCTGTTTCAACTCCCGCCCAATTTCAAGAAAGACCTGGTCCTCCTGGACGAGTTTCTCTCGCTGCTGCCGCCAAAGACGACAGCGGCTTTTGAGTTTCGCAACCCGTCGTGGCTGGATGACGAGGTGTATGCGGCGCTCAAGGCGCGCAACATCGCGCTGTGCATTGCCGACAGCGAGGCGCGCCACACGCCGTCGATTGCCACGGCGGACTATGCCTACCTGCGGTTGCGAGACGAGGGCTACGGCGAGGCTGAAATCGCCCGCTGGGCGGACACCGCCAGACAACTGGATGCCACCTGTCACGACGTCTACGTGTATTTCAAGCACGAAGATGAGGGCAAGGGCGCGGCGTTTGGACAACAGATGATGGGATTGCTATGAAGCGACTGTTTCTTATTGGCGTGGTGGTTCTGAGTGGTTGTACGCCACAACCAGCCTTACCCGCCCAACCAGCCCCACCCGCCCTGGATGTCGTCGAGTTGAGCGCGACCGATGCGCTGGCGCGAATGGCGGCGGGCGAGCTGACCTCGGTGGCGTTGACCGAGGCGTACCTCGACCGCATTGCGAAGGTCGATGATGCCGGTCCGACACTCGGGGCGGTGATCGAGACCAACCCGCAGGCCGTGGCCGATGCGGCCACGCTTGTCGGTGAGCGCAAGGCCGGGAAGCTGCGCGGGCCGTTGCACGGCATCCCGGTGCTGCTCAAGGATAACATCGATGTCGCGGGCATGGTGAATTCGGCCGGCTCGCTGGCGTTGGCCGGCAATCGCCCGGCCGCGGATGCCTTTGTCGCGGCCCGCTTGCGCGCCGCCGGCGCGGTGATTCTCGGCAAGACCAACTTGAGCGAGTGGGCCAACTTCCGCTCCACGCGGTCGACGTCGGGGTGGAGCTCGCGCGGCGGGCAGACCAAGAACCCCTACGTGCTCGACCGCAATCCGTGCGGATCGAGTTCGGGCACGGGCTCGGCCATCGCCGCCAGCCTCGGCGCGATCGGGGTCGGCACGGAGACCGATGGCAGCATCCTCTGTCCGGCGTCGGTGGCCGGACTGGCCGGCCTCAAGCCGACGGTGGGCCTGGTCAGCCGCAACGGCATCATCCCCATTTCCATCTCGCAAGACACCGCGGGCCCGATGGCCCGCACGGTGGCGGATGTCGCGTTGCTGTTGAACGGCATGGCGGCGGTGGATGCCGCCGATCCGGCAGGCCCGGCGGCCGAGGGCCGCATCGCCGCCGACTACACGACGTTCCTGAAGGCCGATGCCGCCAAGGGCAAGCGGTTTGGCGTGTTGCGGCAGGCAATGGCTTATCACCCCGACGTCGACGCGGCCATGACCAGGGCCATCGAGGCCTTGAGGGCGGCCGGGGCCGAGGTGATCGACATCAAGGTGCCGACCTACAACGCCTGGAGCGACGCCGAGTTGAGCGTCCTGCTGTACGAGTTCAAGGATGGCCTCAACGAATACCTGAAGAAGAGCGGTTCACCGCACGGCTCGCTCGACGCGTTGATTGCCTGGAACAAGGCCAACGCCGCGAAGGCGATGCCGTTCTTCGGCCAGGAGCTCTTCGAGCAGGCGCAGGCCAAGGGACCGCTGACCGAGCCTGCCTACCTCAAGGCGCGGGCCGACGCGCGGCGGCTGGCGGGCCGCGACGGCCTGCTGGCCGTGCTGGCGAAGGAGAAGCTGGATGCGGTGATTGCCCCGAGCATGTCGCCGGCGTGGCCGACCGACCACGTGCTGGGCGATCACTTCATTGGCGCCGGTTACGGGATGGCGGCGGTGGCGGGCACGCCGAGCCTGACCGTGCCGATTGGCGACAGCCAGGGCCTGCCGCTCGGCATGGCCTTCATGGGCGCTGCCTACCGCGAAGGCGAGTTGATTGGGTTTGGCTACGCGCTGGAACAGGTGATGAGGGCGCGCAAGGCGCCGTCGTACCGGCCGACCCTCGCGCCCTAGGCTGGTTCCTATTTCCTGACGGCCGTGAACGTGCCGGTGGCCATGCCGCCGTAGTCGGTCTGGCCTTCGATCTTCGTTCCGTCAATCTTGCCCGTGTAGGTGATCACCAGGGGCATGCCGTTGTAGTCAACCGTGACCACCATCGTGAGGTTGCTGCCCTCGAGGGCCACGCTGTCGTACTTGCGCTCGCCTTGAGGGCTCTTGCCGACGGCCACCAACTTGCCGGCTTCTTCCCGGACTTCCATCACCGACTTGAACTCGCCCTCCGGGGAGATGGTGGTGAGATCCCAGGTGCCGAGCGCGGGCGGCTGGGCATAGGCGCTCGAGGCGAACAGCACGAGGGCGGCGGCGACCAGGGCGACACGAAACGTTTTCATAGCTGGCTCCTCAGAAAGTCAACAACAGCGCGTTCTGCGAAGTATCCATCATAACCGTTGCCATGTTCGACAAAAGCGCAGTGGCCGCCATGGGGGGGCACGACGGTGGTAATGTGCGGATTGTTCCGCACGGCCGGCGCCTCGAAGATGTGCGGGGGCACGAACGGGTCGTCGGCCGCGCTCAGGATCAGGGCCGGCCGGGCCACCCGGTCGATCACGCGCATGGCGCTGGCGCGGTGATAGTAGTCCGAGGCGCCGTCGTAACCGTGGTGCGGCGCGGTGTAGCGATCGTCGAACGTCCGGATCGACCACACCTTCCATAACCCGTCCAGGTTGAACTGCCCGGGAAAGGCGCGTTCCTTCCGCCGCATCCGCGCCTGAAGGTTGCGGCAGAAGTTCCACTCGTAGACGCGGTTCTCGCGCCGCTCGATCGAGCGCATGCACTCTTCGAGCTCGATCACCGGCGACACGGCCGCAAACGCCTTGACCTCCGGAAACTCGCCGCCGCCCAGTTCCCCGGCCAGCTTCATGGTGATGTTGCCGCCCAGTGAATACCCGGCGACGGCGAGCCGCGACAAGCCATCGCGCTCGCGCAACTCCCGCAGCACGCACAGCGGGTCGGCCGTCAGCCCCGAGTGATACAGCCCCCGCGACAGGTGCTCGGTGCCGCCGCAATTGCGCTGGTTGAGGCGGACGACGTTGAAGCCGGCGGCGAGGGCCTTGTCGGCCATGCCGCACATGTAGTGGGCGAGGCTCGAGCCCTCGAGCCCGTGCAGCATCAGCAGGGTCGGGGCGGCGGCCCGGTCCGGCTGCCAGTTGCAGTGGGCCAGGACCCGGGCGTCGGGGGCGATGTCGAAATACCTGGGCTCGGTGGCGGCCAGGGACCGAAAGGCGCGCTTGCGGGCCCAGGCATACAGCGTCATCTTGTGTCCGCCGGCCCAGCGGGGAAGTGGGGTGTAGGAGGTGATGACTGATTATAGAATTGCCGGCATGAAGACGACATTAAAGGTTGGCCTGGCCGTGCTGGTCCTGTCGGGCGCGGTCGTGGCGCAGGGGGGCCAGTATCCCGTCACGCGCACCGTGGATCACGTGGACACTTATCACGGTACCAAGGTGCCCGACCCCTATCGGTGGCTCGAAGACGACACGTCGGCCGAGACGGCGGCATGGGTCGAGGCGCAAAACAAGGTCACGTTCGCGTACCTCGACAAGATTCCCTATCGCGCCGAGTTGACCACGCGGCTCAAGTCCCTGTTCGACTACGCCAAGTTCGGCTCGCCGTCGCGCAAGGGCGACTACTACTTCTTCTCGAAGAACGACGGCCTGCAGAATCAGAGCGTCCTTTACATCCAGAAGGGGCTCAATGGCGCGCCCGAAGTATTGATCGACCCCAATACGTGGTCCACCGATGGCACCGTCCGGCTGACCGGGTTCGCGCCGTCGAAGGACGCGAAGCTGGCGGTTTACGGCGTCTCGCGCAGCGGCTCGGACTGGCAGGAATACCACGTGATGGACCTCAGCACTCGGAGAGTGCTGGAGGACAAGGTGGAGTGGGTCAAGGTCTCGAGCATTGCCTGGCGCGGCAACGGGTTCTACTACAGCCGCTATCCGCAGCCCGAGAAGGGCAAGGAGCTGTCGTCGATCAACGAGAACCACCAGGTCTATTACCACCGCATCGGCACGCCGCAATCGGCTGACGAACTGGTGTTCAGCGACCCGAAGAACCCGCAGCGCTTCCACACCCTCGAGACCACTGAAGACGAACGCTTCGCGGTGCTCGACGTGTCGGACCGCGGCACCGGCAAGCAGGGCAACGCCGTGTTCGTGCAGGACCTGTCGAAGCCCGGCTCGACGTTCCTGCCGCTCATCCCGAATATTGGCGATGACACGTACCAGGTGCTCGAAAGCGTGCGCGGCGAGTTGATCGTGTTCACCGACCACAACGCGCCCAACGGCCGGGTGGTCCGCATCGACCCGGCCAACCCGGCGCCGGCCAACTGGAAGTCGATCATCGAGCCCAAGGCCGACACCATCGACACCGTGCGCGTCGCGGCCGGCAAGGTGATTGCCACCTACATGAAGGACGTCGCCTCGAAGGCGTATGTCCACAACCTCGAGGGCGCGCTCGAGAACGAGATTGAGCTCCCGGGCCTCGGCAGCGCCAGCGGCTTTGCCGGCAACATGGACGACACCTCGCTGTTCTACACCTACACGTCGTTCACCTACCCGACCTCGATCTTCCGCTACGACGTGGCGGCGCGAAAGAGCTCGCTGTTCCGGGCGCCCGAGATTCCTGGCCTCGACGTCAATCAGTACGACACCAGGCAGGTGTTCGTCACGAGCAAGGACGGCGCGAAGGTGCCCATGTTCCTGGTCCACAAGAAGGGCCTGGTGCTCGACGGCCACAACCCGACGCTGATGTACGGCTACGGCGGCTTCAACATCGCCACCACGCCCGGCTTCAACTCCCTGCGCATTGCGCTGCTCGAGCAGGGCTTTGTCTACGCCAGCGTCAACATGCGCGGCGGCAGCGAATATGGCGAAGCCTGGCACGACGCCGGCACCAAGCTGAAGAAGCAGAATGTGTTCGACGATTTCATCGCGGCGGCCGAATGGCTAGTCGCCAACAAATACACCTCGCCGGCCAAGCTGGCGGCCCAGGGCGGATCGAACGGCGGGCTGCTGGTGGGCGCCGTCATCAATCAACGGCCCGAGCTGTTCCGTGCCGCCATTCCCCAGGTCGGCGTCATGGACATGCTGCGGTTCCACAAGTTCACGATTGGCTGGAACTGGATTGCCGACTACGGGTCGAGCGACAACGCCGAGGAGTTCAAGGCGCTCTATGCCTACTCGCCGCTGCACAATATCAAGCCGGGCGGCAACTATCCGGCGACGCTGGTCACGACGGCGGATCACGACGACCGCGTGGTGCCGGCGCATTCCTTCAAGTACGCGGCGACGCTGCAGAAGCACGCCAGCCCCGATCGGCCGGCGCTGATCCGCATCGACACCAAGTCGGGTCACGGCGCCAGTAACGTGACCAAGCAGATCGAGGCGACCGCTGACATCTACGCCTTCCTGATGCACAACCTGGGCGTGACCCCGAAGTTCAAGTAGTAAGACCCCGCAGTTCAAGTAGTAAGGTCAAGGAGTAGCGATGAATCTGAAACAGATGTGGGTAGTGGCTGGCTTGTCGGTGTTGATGGGCGGGGCGCCGGCCATGGCGCAGACGAACTCCAAGCTGCCGGCGTACAAGGCGGAAGCCGCCAAGGGCGTCGACGAGATGGCCAAGCTGGCGCAGGAGATGGTTGACTCGGTGTTCAGCTTCGGCGAGCTGGGCTTCCAGGAGGTCGAGACCTCGAAATACCTGACCGGCCAGCTCGAGAAGTTCGGCTTTACCGTGGAGCGCGGCGTGGCCGGTATTCCCACCGCGTGGGTCGCGAAATGGGGTTCGGGCAAGCCGGTGATTGCCCTTGGCTCCGACATCGATGGCATTCCGCAGGCATCGCAGAAACCCGGCGTCGCCTACCCCGACCCCATCCTGGCCGGCGCGCCCGGCCACGGCGAGGGCCACAACACCGGCATGCCGCTCAACATCATCGCGGCGATCGCGGTGAAGCGGATCATGGAGCGTGACAAGCTGCCGGGCACGATCATGCTGTGGCCTGGCGTGGCCGAAGAGCAGCTCGCCACCAAGGCATGGTACGTCCGCGACGGCGTCTTCAAGGACGTCGATGTCGTCCTGTTCACGCACGTTGGCAACAACCTCGGCGTGTCGTGGGGGCCTGGCGGCGGCACCGGCATGGTCTCGGTGGAGTACACCTTCGAGGGCGAAACGGCGCACAGCGCCGGCGCGCCGTGGCGCGGCCGCTCGGCGCTCGACGCGGTCGAACTGATGAGCATTGGCTGGAACTACCGGCGCGAACATCTGCGGCTCTCGCAGCGTTCGCACCAGGTGATCACCAACGGCGGCGACCAGCCCAACGTGGTGCCGCGCAACGCCAGCATCTGGTTTTACTTCCGCGAGACCGACCAGCCTAACATCCAGGCGCTGTGGGACATCGGCGACAAGATGGCTGAGGGCGCGGCCCTCATGACCAACACCAAGTGGAGCTCGCGCATTCTGGGCGCGGCCTATCCGCAGCACATGAACAAGGTCGTCGCCGAGACGATGTACGAGAACTTCAAGACCGTTGGCCTGCCGGCGTGGAGCGACGCCGACCAGACGCTGGCCAAGGCCTTGCAGAAGGAACTGGGCAACGCCGAGCAGCCCGGCCTGGCGACCAAGCTCGAGGAGCTCGGCGTGCCGAACCCGGACCGGGTGAACACCGGCGGCGGCTCCGACGATATCGGCGACGTGTCGTGGAACTATCCCACGGTGACGCTGCGATTCCCGTCGAACATTCCCGGGCTGCCCGGCCACAACTGGTCGAGCGCCATTGCCAGCGCCACGCCGATCGCGCACAAGGGCGTGGTCGCCGGCGCCAAGGCGCAGGCCATGACCGTGCTCGACCTGCTGACGCGGCCCGAACTCGTGAAGGGCGCGTGGGACTACTTCAACAATGTCCAGACGAAGGACGTGAAGTACATCCCGTTCATCAAGGCCGACACCAAGCCCGCCATTCACCTGAACAAGGCGATTCTCGACAAGTACCGGGAGCAGATGAAGCCGTACTACTACGACCCCACCAAGTTCCCGACCTACCTCGATCAACTGGGTATCAAGTACCCGACCGTGCGCACCACGCCGCAGCAGTAGCAGCAGCAGGGCAGCCCTTCATGGGGTGCCGAGTTCGAAGCAGTAGGGCACCCCTTTATGGGGTGCCATTTCGTCGGAGGAGATCCAATGAAGTCCGTTCGTTTCATCGCAGTGGTGGCGCTCGTCGCGTCGCTTGGCACCGGTGCCTCCGCTCAGCAGAGCGATGCGAAGCTGGCCGCCCAGAAGGCCGATGCCGTCAAGGGCGTCGACGAGATGGCCAAGCTGGCGCAGGAGATGGTTGACTCGGTGTTCAGCTTCGGCGAGCTGGGCTTCCAGGAGGTCGAGACCTCGAAGTACCTGACCGCCCAGCTCGAGAAGTTCGGCTTTACCGTCGAGCGCGGTGTGTCGGGCATTCCCACGGCCTGGGTCGCGCGCTGGGGCTCGGGTAAGCCCGTGATCGCGCTCGGCTCCGACATCGACGGCATCCCGCAGTCGTCGCAGAAGCCGGGCGTCGCGTACTACGATCCGATCGTCGACGGCGCCCCCGGGCACGGCGAGGGCCACAACACCGGCATGCCGCTGAACATCATCGCGGCGATCGCGGTGAAGCGCATCATGGAGCGCGACAAGATGCCCGGAACGTTGATCCTGTGGCCCGGCGTGGCCGAGGAACTGGTGGCGTCGAAGGCGTGGTTCGTGCGCGACGGCCTGTTCAAGGACGTAGACGTCAACCTGTTTACCCACGTCGGGGGCAACCTGGGTGTCGGCTGGGGCCAGCAGGGCGGCACCGGCCTGGTCTCGGTCGAGTACACCTTCGAGGGCGAGACGGCCCACAGCGCCGGCGCCCCGTGGCGCGGCCGTTCGGCGCTCGATG
>SXGQ01030333.1_pt1 | contig 29992 bp, 25 predicted proteins | sample 3178371 | NCBI WGS metagenome assembly SXGQ01 (sample SAMN11356859, study PRJNA531348) | freshwater metagenome | isolation source: freshwater sample F1-20 | place: China: Fuxian Lake, Yuxi | collected 2017-12-25
AGGTTCATGGTCATCTCGCTACTTCTTGAGTTTCTCTAGAACCGGGGCGGGGACATCGGCCTCAAGCCCAAGTCGGCTCAGCTGGAGGGCCCGGAGGTAGGCGACGATCGCCCAGCGGTCCTCGATCGGGATCTGGGCCGCATAGCCCATCATGGTGTTCTTACCCAAACTGATTGTGTTGAAGATCTCACCATCGGCCATGCGGATGATCCGCTGGTCCATGAGGTTGGCGACGGTCGTCATCCCCAGCTTCTTGGTGATTCCATTGCCATCACCCTGAGCTCCGTGACAGGGCTGGCAGTAGACCCCGTAGCGGGACTGGCCACGCCGGACGAATTCCAACGTATTCGGCACCGGTCCCACGGCGACGAACTGGCCCCCTGCCTTGCCGGTGTTCACGGCGTTGTCGGCCCAAGTGGAGTTGTCCGCGAATCCGTCGCGCTGGGCGACGGTACCGAGGACCTGAGGCCGCGAGCTCATGTCGTTCTGCCAGACATGGAATCCCGCCTTGGTCTGAGGGCGCAGCTTGAATTGCCAATCCATGTCCGGGAACACGTAGAGCGGACGGTTCCGTGTGTGGTCACCGCGGAAGCCGGCGATGGAGACCACCGAGATCGTGGCGAGGGCGACGAGGCCCAGCAGGATCTTGAACCTCGATCCGAGGAACGAGAGGAGGAACAGGAATACTTTTTCGAACAGGTCACCCATGGTCAGTCCTCCACAACTTCAATGGCTGTCGCGCCGGTACTCTCGAGGAGGGACCGGGTCGATTCAGCCGAGTACTTCGGGTCGATCGCCTCAATGTAGACGAAGAACTTGTCGTCGGTGACGCGGCGGAACCGCTCCACGTTGAACAGCGGATTGTACAGCTTCGGGAGACGGTTCAGGAACGCCATCCCGAAGAGGGTCCCGAAGGCCCCGAGGAGAATGGTCAACTCGTAGCTGACCGGGAACGCGAACAGCGGCGTGAAGAGAGGCTTGCCGCCGACCACGATCGGGTAGTCGAACTTGTTCATGAACCAGATCATCAGCATGCCCGAAAAGAATCCGGTGAGGCCGCCGACGAAGGTGAAATATCCCACCTTCGAGTTCTTCAGGCCCATAGCGGCGTCCATGCCGTGGATCGGGAACGGGGAATAGACGTCCCACTGCCGGTAGCCCGCGTCGCGCACCTCGATGGCGGCGTGCAGGAGGTCGGCCGGTGTTTCGTACTGGGCGAGGAGCCCGACGGGTCGTGTCTGAGTGGCGCTCATGGTCGTTCCTCGGGAATCAGTGATGGTGCTCCTTCGCGCCACCCAGCGGGTGGTGAGGATCCGCCTGCGGCGTCACCGCCTTGACCTCCGAGATCGCGATCGCCGGGAGGTAGCGGATGAAGAGCAGAAACAGGGTCATGAACAGTCCAAAGCTGCCCACGAAGGTGAAGACGTCGACCCAGGTCGGCGTGAAATAGCCCCAGCTCGACGGCAGGTAGTCGCGGTGGATCGAGGTGACGATGATGACGAACCGCTCGAACCACATGCCGACGTTGACGAAGCCGGCGATGATCCAGACCAGGACCATGTTGGTGCGGATGGTCTTGGACCAGAACAGGTGCGGGCTGATCACGTTGCACGTAATCATGCTCCAATAAGCCCACCAGTAAGGTCCGAAGGCGCGGTTCTTGAACGCATAGAGCTCGTATGGACTTCCGCCGTACCATGCGATGAAGAACTCCATCCCGTACGCGTAGCCCACCATCGAGCCCGTCGCGAGGATGACCTTGCACATCAGTTCGACGTGCTTGACCGTGATGATGTCCTCAAGATGGAACAGGGTCCGCATGGGGATCATCAGGGTCAGCACCATTCCGAAACCGGAGAAGATGGCTCCGGCGACGAAGTAGGGCGGGAAGATCGTGGTGTGCCAGCCCGGGACCTGGGAGACGGCGAAGTCGAAGGACACGATCGAATGCACGGATAGCACTAGCGGTGTGCTGAGGCCGGCCAGGATCAGGTAGGCCTTCTCATAGTTCGACCAGTTACGGTTGGACCCGGTCCACCCTAAAGAGAAGAACCCATAGAGCAGACGCTTGATCTTGCAGGTTGCGCGATCCCGAAGCGTGGCGAGATCGGGAACGAGACCGGTGTACCAGAACAGCAGGGAGACGGTGCCGTAGGTGGAGACCGCGAACACGTCCCAGAGCAGCGGCGAACGGAACTGCGGCCAGATCGCCATGTTGTTGGGGATCGGCGGCAGCCACCACAACGCCATCCAGACACGACCGGTGTGGACGACCGGGAAGATGCCGGCGCAGGCGACGGCGAACAGCGTCATGGCCTCGGCGGCGCGGTTGATCGCCGTGCGCCACTTCTGGCGCAGCAGACAGAGCACCGCGGAGATGAGCGTTCCTGCGTGGCCGATGCCGATCCAGAACACGAAGTTGGTGATGTCCCAGGCCCAGGCGGCGGGTTGGTTCAGACCCCAGACACCAACGCCGGTGGCGATCAGGTAGGTCACGAGGCCAAACATCATCATCATCCCGCCGAAGCTGACGATGAATGCGGGCCACCACCACACGGGCATGGGCTTCTCGCACACGCCGGCGATGCGCTCGGTAATCCAGTTGAGGGGACGGTTGTTGAGGACGAGCGGGTAGCGCTCGAGCTCCCGCGGAGGTGCAGCGGCGACGATCTTCGGCGGCGCAGCGTGGGAATGGGCGCCACCCTTGTTCGACGACGGCGCGGCCCCGGCAGACATTGCAGCGGCGTTGGCCATTAGATCTGTCCTCCCTTCCCGCCACCGAGAGCGGCGTGGCCAGCATCGCTGGCCTTGCCATGGTCATCCCCATGGCCGTGGCCTCCACCGTGGCCGTGCTCCTCGAACGGATTCTCGTGACGGATCCTCTCGTAGTCCTGAAGCGACCGCGGCGAGGCGTAATAGTCGGGCATGTCCGGGTTCGGATTCCGGATGCGGGCCAAGTAGGTGACCCTCGGCTTGTTGTCGAGGAACCCGAGAACCGTGTAGTTGCGCGGATCGTTCTGGAGGGCGTTTACCGCGGCCTCGGGATCCAACACGTTGCCGAACGTGATCGCACCGGCCGGACAGGCCTCCTGGCAGGCGGTCTTCACCATGTTGCCAGGCACCCGGACGTTGCCGCTGTCGCGGGCCTGCACCTTGACGGCGATCTTGGCCTGCTCGATGCGCTGCACGCAGAAGGTGCACTTCTCCATGACACCGCGCATTCGGACCGAGACGTCGGGATTCTTCACCAGCTTGACGATCTCCCACTCCTTCTCCGCGTACCGATTCTTGCCGAGAGGCCCGTGATAAAGCGGACCGGTGAGGTCCATGAAGTGGTGGTCGTCCGCATCGGCGAACGAGTTGTCCCGCTTGTTGTAATCGAAGAAGTTGAAGCGCCGGACCTTGTACGGACAGTTGTTCGAGCAGTACCGCGTGCCGATGCAGCGGTTGTAGGCCATCACGTTGAGGCCCTCGTTGTCGTGCACGGTCGCATTGACCGGGCAGACGCTCTCGCAAGGGGCGTTCTCGCAGTGCTGACAGAGCATGGGCTGAACGACCATCTGCGGGTCGTCGGCCGCGACCTCGGACGAGGCCGGAATGCTCGGGTCGTAGCTGTAGTAGCGGTCGATACGCATCCAGTGCATCTCACGACCGCGTGCGATCTGGCCTTTGCCGACGATCGGAATGTTGTTCTCCGCCTGACAGGCCACAACACAGGCAGAGCATCCGGTGCAGGTGCCCAGATCAACCACCATGGCCCACTGGTTGATGTCCGACTTCGTCCAAGGGTTCGCCTTGTACGGGCTCTGGTAGATGTTCTTGATCGAACCGTCCGGATTCCGGGGCACGTAGTTCAAGTGCCCATCGAGATCCATGTTCTTCGCGAAGTCGGGCTTCTTCTTGTAGTCATCGAGGTTGGCCTCGCGGACCACAGGACGTCCCTCCATCAATCCGTGTTCCTGGGTGACGGCTACTAGGGCACGCTTCGTGACCATCTCGACCTTGGCACCCGAAAGCAGCGGTCCCTTGGAGTTCAGCAGCGGATAGGCGTTGAAGCCACTGCCCTTGCCCACACGACCCACCGCGGTGCGTCCATAGCCGAGGGCGAGCCCCACAACCCCGTCGGCCAATCCAGGCTGCACCCAGACCGGGCCCTCGATGCTGACGCCGTTGACTGTGACACGGAGGGTGATCTGCCGATATTGGCCGTCGTGGGCCTTCTGGTCCTGGGGAATCTGGGTTCCCTTCTCCAGCGGCAGACCGAGATCGCGGGCCGTCTTGGGCGATACCGTAACAACATTCTCCCAGGTCACCTTTGTGATGGGATCCGGCATTTCCTGAAGCCAGCCATTGTTGAGGCTACGTCCGTCGTCGACCTTGGCGTCGCGGTGCAGGACGACCTCAAAACCCTCCGACTTGGACGCCGGGGCAGCGATGGCGACTGCGGCAGCGGCAGGATTGAATGAAACTGATGCGGACTTGAACGCGCTGTCCGCAAGGAAACCGTCGTGGAGGAACTTCTTCCAACCGTCTTCACCGTCCGCGCCCAGATCCTTGAGGGTATGACGCGTCAGCTCATAGGGGGCGGTCTGATCGAGGCCGGCAAGCCGGGCGAGGACTTCGAGATCGGTCAGGCCACCGAAAAGCGGCTGCAAAAGCGGCTGCACCGGCAGGACGGTGCCGTTCAGGGAACGAGCATCGCCCCAGGACTCGAGGAAATGCGAGGCAGCGATGTGCCATGTCGCGATCGACGCGGTCTCGTCCTCATAATAACCCAGACGGACGACGTTCTTCGCCTTTTTGGCGGCCTCGGCAAACTTGAGATCGGCCGGGGCATTGTAGGCGGGATTCCCGCCCAGGATGACGAGGGTGTCGACCGAACCGGAGTTCAAAGCCGAAACAAGGTCCTGGATCGAGGCGGCGGCACCCGCTGCAGGGGCGGAAACGAGGTCCAGGGTCTTACCCGGTGCGCCGAGCGCCTCATTGAGAGCGGCGGCAACGAGGTGGACGGCCAGAGGCTGGCGATGTCCAGCGACCACCACGGCTGAGCCGGCGTTGGCGGCGAGGTCCTTCGCGCATTCCTCGGCCCACTTGGCCGAAGCGGGGCTGGATGCGGCTAGACTGCGGAGTTTGCCTGCGATCGGTCCTCCCTTGAGGATCACAGAGGCCACCTGCGCCGCGACGGCGAGGACCTCGCTGGGCTTCACGCGAAGTCGGTGATCGGCCTGCCCGCCGGTGATGCTAAGGAGCGACTCGACCACATAGAGTCGGTTCATCTCCTCGCCCGGCTTTCGGTGCTTGGCGTACCCACCCATGGACCCGGCGGCACCCTGCTCGGTCCCGAAAAGATCAGCATCCAGGGAAAGGATCCGCTTTGCGTCTGCGACCTTGACCACCGGACGGATGCCCGGGCCGTAGGCTATGGCAGTGGCAGCACGGCCCGACGAGAGGTCGATGGCCTCGTACTCGGCCCAGACCGACTCGCCCAATTTCTCCTTCAACGCCTTCTGAAGGCGATCCCGGCTGGGGGAACTGCTGCGTTCTGCAAGGATGTAGAGACCCTTGCCCCCGTTAGCGGCGAACTGCTTCGAGAGGGCCGAGAGGGCGTCCACGACCTTCGCCGCGGAGACGTCGGTGCCCTTGTGGGTATGACGCGTCGCACGGTCGGGGTCATACAGGTCGAGGATGGCGGCCTGGACGCAGGCGCAGGTGCCATGGCTGCCCGGGGCGAGCGGGTTCGCCTCGAGCTTGATCGGGCGTCCATCCTGCCATTTGGCAAGGACGGCGGTTGCAGCGTCCCGATTCGGAACGGCAGTCGCGAAGAACTTGTACCCACCGTGAAGGTAGCCCTCAGGTTGCTTGCCGAATGGGAGCAACTCTTCCTCGGGGCGACGGCATCCGGTAGCCAGTCCACCCATGCCGGCCAGCAGGAAGCTGGCGGACATGATCTTCATCCAGTCCCGCCGAGACTCACCGTCCGGAGCAAGGCTGGCGCCATCCGGGAACTCGCGTTCAATCCATTCCCGGACCTCCGGCTTGTCCTGCAGGTGGTCGAGGGAACGCCAATATTTCCGGCCCGTTTCGGGTTCCGGGCAAGGCGGGGGGATCGTCTTCATCAGCGGTGACAGACCGAGCAGCTTTCGCCGGGTTGAACCTTCCAATCGTGGACCATTTGTTTGCCGTCCACCTGACCCTTCCAGTCGAGCTGGGTGACCTTGTCGAGAGGTCGGATATTGTCCTCCGGCTTGCGGTGGCAATCGAGGCAGAAGGACATGGAGAGCGGCTTGGCGTGGTAGACCTCATCCATCTCGTTGATCTGCCCGTGGCAGCTCACGCAGCTGATGCCGCGGTTCACGTGGACCGAGTGGTTGAAATAGACGTAATCCGGAACTTTGTGGATCTGGACCCACGGGATGGGGGTTCCGGACTGGTAGGAATCGCGCACGAGCTGAAGCCGCGGATCATCCTTCAGGATGAGGCTGTGGCAGTTCATGCAGGTGCTCGCCGCCGGGATATTGGAGAACCAAGACTTCTCCACGCCATTGTGGCAATACCGGCAGTCGATCCCGAGCTGGTCCGAGTGGACTCGATGCGAGAACGGCACCGGCTGGATCGGCTGGTAGCCCACCCGGGTGTACTTCGGGGTGAAGTAGTAGGTCACCCCGGCGGTCGCCAAGGTCCCGATCAAACCGCCGCCCACGAGCAGCTTCGGTCCGAACTGGTTGGCCCATCTGGGAAAAATGGATGGCATCGGTCAGCGTTGAGCCGGTGTGACCCGGCGATTGATCGAATCCTGCGTCCTACGTGGGTTGAACCCACGGCGACTCCATGCGAATAGGCAAGAAGCCCACTCCGTCAGTCATCACCAAGAGACCCACAGCCAAGGCGCCGTCGACAGATCCCCCACCCCTCAACAGACCCAATCAGGCCTGCCAAGGGCAACAAAGGAGAGGCCTTGAGCGCCAAAGCCTAGTGAAAAAAATCACAAGCAGCCTCCCCTGGGCAAGCGTTCATTGCAGTCCACCGCTTTGAGTCGACTCGCTAATCCCCTTTTCAGGCCAGCTTCTGCAACTCGGTTTCGATACGATCGGCGGTCTCAATCGGGGATTCCGCGGAGCCCACGCCGATCCAGCGGAGGTCGAGTTGTCCCCGAAACCAGGTCTTCTGGCGCTTTGCAAACTGTCGGGTCCGGATCTTGACCCAGTCCACTGCCTCCTGACGGCGACAGCGCCCCTCGAGGTGATCGACCACCTGGCGGTACCCGATCGCCTGCATCGCGGTTCGATTGCCCCTCAGGCCCCGATCGAGGAGTGACCGGGTTTCCTCGATCAAGCCCGCATCGAACATGCGATCGACCCTCTGATCGATGCGCCGGATCTCATCGGCTCGATCCCGTTCCAATGCAAAACACCTCCCGGCCATGGCCGGGGCGCGATCGCTCCACTGGGCGCGTTGCTGCGAGAACGGCCTGCCGGTGAGCCGGATCACCTCCACAGCCCGGACCACACGACGCCGGTTCTGGACATCGATCTCGTCGAATGTCGTCCAGTCTTTGCGGGCCAGTTCATCCAACAGGACCGCCATCGGGAGCGATTCCAGCTCGGCCCGCAGGGTGGGATCCGGGGCGGGCGACTCTCCCAACCCGTTAAGCCAGGCACTGAGATACATCCCTGTGCCGCCACAGAGGATCACGGGGCGTCCGCGTGTCCGGGCATCCCGGATGGCGTCCGTCGCCAGGGTCACGAACCGGGCGGCGTCGAACGATCCGGCGAGGTCTACGACATCCACCAGATGGTGAGGGATCTCGGCCCGTTCGGACGGCGACGGCTTGGCCGTGCCAATGTCGAGACCGCGGTAGACCTGCATCGAATCGACGGAGACAATTTCCGCTCCCCAGTGACGGGCGAGCTCGAGGGCGACGGAGGATTTGCCCGAGGCAGTGGCCCCGGTCAGGAGGACCGGCTCGGGCGTCGGTGCCACGGAGATTTCGTTCATCACCCGATCCCGGTGGCCGCGACTATTCCAGCGTGGACGGCCGCTCCGAAACGCCGCGGGAAGACCTCGGAACATCTGCCTGCCAGGAGAGCAGGAGAATCAGTCCGACACCGATGCAGATCGCGGTGTCGGCCACATTGAAGGCCGGAAATCCCATCTCCCCACCTTCCCGGGGAACCAGGTAGAAGCGGAGGAACTCGATCACGTGCTGGCGCGCAGGGAGTACCCGATCGGTCAGGTTGCCTGCGATTCCACCAAAGAGAAGGCCCAACGCAACCTGCCCTGCAGGGCGGTCGGCCTCGAAATGGCGCCGGAAGATCCAAAGGGCGATCATCGCCACGGCCGAAATGCCAGCACGGAGGTGGTTGTTGTGTCGGAAAAGACTCCAGGCGGCGCCCGTGTTGCCCCAATGGACGAACTTGAAGAACCCGGGGACCACGTCGTGCTCCTGCTCGAGACCGAGGAACCTCAGGACCAGGAGCTTGGTCAACTGGTCCAACAGGTACACCGAGAGGGCCAGCAGCAGAATGCGTCGCGTGGCACGGTGCCGGGTTCCCTCCGAGGCCATGACGGGGGAGGCCATGCTCAGGGACGCACGGCCTGGAATACGGTCGTGGCGATCGCATCGGCACCCCGCGCATCCGGATGGATGCCATCCGGGAACCACGATGGATTCCCGCTCAAAGCGTCGTGCAGATCAATCACCGGGATCTTCTCCCGATCGCAGGCCCCCTCGATGGCGTCCATGACGTCGTCGAGGGTCTGGGCATTGATGCCCCACGCATCCCGGTAGATCGGCGGAGGGAAACAGGCCCAGATCTTCGGCCTGGGTTTCAGGGCCTTCAACGTCGCCAGTAGTTTCCGATATTCCGCCTGGAACGCCTCCTTCCCCTTCCAGTTCTGGGGTTTGGTGTCGTTGGTCCCAAGAGCCAGGATGATCACCTCGGGACGGAACTCCTGGAGCGCCTTCCATTCATCTGTGGACGCATACGGAAGGTCGCCGGTCGAACTGGCCGTCGCGCCATTGCGTCCGAGATTGCGCACATCGAATCGCGGTCCCAGGAGGGCGTTGAGCCGGGCCGGATAGCACTTCTTCTCACGGTCTTCCACCCCGGCCCCATAGGTGATGCTGTCGCCGGCACAGGCGATGCGGATGATCGGATCTCCCGACTCCCCGCGACCAAAGTCCTCCACCCGGATGTGAGGGGTGCGTTTGGACTTGCTCCGGCAGCCCGCCGCCAAGGCAAACCCCATCAGGGATCCCAACATCAGTCTTCGATTCATGCGATTAGGTCTGATGACTCTCGTCACGGAGAAATAGTGTTCAAGCAGCTTTCCAAGACTGGCATCCAACACTCCGGAAGGGAGATCTACTGTGAAGCGTAGTGGGCGTCGACACGGGCCATCACATCCCGGTAGGCGATGTCCTGCTCGTAGATCGTCTTGAACTGGTCGATCGCCTCCTCCTTGCGGCCCATTTTTTCGAGGACGATTCCGAGCTGGTACCGGAGCTCCTTGGACTCGTCGTCGAAGATCAGCTTTTCCTTGAGGGCGTCCTGGAGTTTGCGCGCCGCGAGATCGTTCATGCCCCGGCTGGCGAAGGCCTGCGCGAGGAGGTTCATCGAGGCGATCCGCCGGTTCGGATTGTTCTGGGACTTCTGGAGTTCCGCGATCGCCTCCCCGATCCGACCTGCCGCCAGGTGCAGCGCCCCCAGCTCGTACCGGATCTGCAGGTCGGTTGGATTGGCCTCGGCACGTCGCTTTGCGTCCGCGAGGATCCACTCCTCCTTCTGCTGGCGCAGCGACGACGCCTCGGCGTCGTGTCCGGTGGCGGCCGGGTCGAGCGACTGAATCCGGTTGTCAAACTCCGCGAGGCGGACGTCTCGAAGCGCCTCCAGCACCATCGGATCCTGCACTCCGGCCTTGGCGAGGTAGAGCTCGAGGGTGCGGGTGGCGTCCCCGAACCGTTTCTGCTTCAGGTAGAGGTCGGCCAGATCCCGCAGGAGACGTAGGTTGTCGGGCTCCTGCGTGACGCGCGCCTCCAGCTCGGCACCGAGGGTTGCGGCAACTCCCTCGTCCTTGACCAGCCGGCTCTCCTGCTCGATCTGACGCGCCTCCTCCTTGTCCTTGAGGACGTCCCGGAAGCTGCCACCGCCGCCCTCGAGCTGCACATAGCCGCCCTCGTGCAGCGTACGATCCGCCAGGGCGTTCTTGAGGCGCTGGTTGAGCTCGGGATCGCCGGGGTCTGTCTTGAGAAGATCGCGGAGGATCCTCTCGGCCCGGGCGCGGTTGCCCACGACACACAGGGCCTCGGCCAGATCGAGGGCGACCTGTCGGTTTGTCGGCTGGTTTTTGAGGGCCACCTCCAGAGAAAGGACCGCCGTCCTCGGAAACCCAGTCTGACCCGCCGCCTTCGCCAACAGCTCGTGGGCCAGAACATTGCCGGGATCCTCGTTTAGGACTTCCTCGGCGATCAGCAACGCATCGTGCGGATTGGTCCTCAACGCGACCTGGCCCCGGGTCAGGCTGCTGGCGGAGCCGACGAATTTCTTGAAGAAGCTCCGTTTGCCGGCGGAACGCTTGTGCTGCGTCGCCCGCAGTGCCTCACGGGCCTGGTAGAAACCGGGCTCCAGACGCAGCACCTGCATCAACAGCGTGACGGCGTAGTCCAGATTGTTCTTCTCGACCGCGGCAACACCCTTGTCGAAGAGCTCGCGCGTGGAGAACGGGATCTGGTCAATCGACTTCTCGGCCATGCCCGAACGTAGGAACGGACACCCGGGTTGCCAACCCTGCGATTGACGTCACGGCGGGGAGAACGGTGTGCAACCCCGGTTCAACCTTCCCCCGCCACCGTGTTCCCCCAATCTTACCCCCCATGCCCCTCCCCCTTCTCTGGATGGTGATCCTGATCACCTCCCTGCATCCCAGGCTGTGCACCGGGGCCGAGTCGACTCCGTTCCTTGTCTTCGAGGGTCTGGCCAACGCCTCTGCCGCGATACCGATCGGGTCGAACCGTTTCATCGCAGGATGCGACAAGGACAACGTCCTGAAGCTCTACGAAGTCGGGGCACGGCAACCGGTTTCCCGTTTTGAGACCTCGCCTTGGCTCGGGCTGCAGACCCGGAACGGGGAAGCTGATTTTGAAGGAGCCGCTCGGATCGGCGACGTGGCCTTCTGGATCGGATCCCACGGACGCAACGGCTCCGGGGACGGGCGGCCAGATCGGCAACGCCTGCTCGCGTTCCGGATTGTGACCCAGGACGGAAAGGATTCCCTTGAGCTACTGGGGCAGCCGGTGCGGAGCCTCCTCGAGGATCTCCTCGCCGAACCCAGGCTCGAGCCACTGGACCTCCGCACCGCATCCGCCCGGGCCCCGGGCCAGGGTGGTCTCAACATCGAGGGCCTCGCGGAGGGTGATGGTCATTCGCTGATACTGGGCCTTCGGGGACCGCTGCACCATGGGCGGGCGGTGCTGATCCCCCTGCTGAATCCGCTCGACAGGATCAACGGGAAAACCGCCCGACTCGGTGACCCCATATTTCTCGACCTGGGTGGCCGGGGCATCCGCGACCTCGCACGGGTCGACACCGACCTCTACATCCTCGCCGGAAGCCCCGACGGCGGCGGGAAGACCCAGCTCCATCGCTGGGGTGGAACGGGCACGGATCCCGTGCGGGTCGAGACTCCAAAACTCAAGGGGCTCAATCCCGAGGCCCTGGTGGTCCTCGGAGCGGGTCAGGATCGCCGGCTTCTGGTGCTCAGTGACGATGGAAATCTGGCCTCGAACCGGAACCCGGAATCGGTTTCCAGAACCTTCCGCGCCGTGGTGGTCCCGATCCCGGATCCCCGTTGATCAGAGGATGTTCGCTGCTAGCTCGGCGAGCTCGCTGCGCTCGCCCCGGGACAATTCGACATGGGCCGAGATGGCCTGGTCCCGGAACCGGTTCAGCACATAGGTAAACCCGTTGCTGGAGGCGTCCACGTAGGGGTTGTCGATCTGGTAGGGGTCACCGGTGAGGATGATCTTCGTGCCATGGCCCACCCGAGTCAGGATCGTCTTGGCCTCCAGCGGCGTCAGGTTCTGGGCCTCGTCGACGATGACAAACTGGTTCGCGATGCTGCGGCCGCGGATGTAGCTCAGCGCCTCGACCACGATCGTGCCGCTGCGGAGCAGGTCCCCGGCCTTCCGGTTCTCGTGCCCCATGTTGAGGTCCCCGAGGAGTTCAAGGGCGTCATGGATGGGCTGCATCCACGGGGACAGCTTCTCCTCAAGGGTGCCGGGCAGGAATCCCAGCTCCTTGCCCATCGAGATGGTCGGACGCGCCACCACCAAACGCCGGAATTCCCGGTCCTGGACCGTCCGCTTCAACCCCGCGGCCAGAGCCAGGAGGGTCTTGCCGGTGCCCGCCTTGCCCATCAGGGAGACGAGGCGGATCCGCTCATCCAGGAGGGCGTCGAGCGCGAAATGCTGCTCCCGGTTCCTGGGACGGATTCCCCAGACATTCTGCGCCTCCTGGAGGGGAACAAGCCGCCTGCCCGAGGCATCCACCTTCGAGAGGACCGTCCGCTTCGGATCCCCATCTGCGATGAGCGTGCAGAACTCGTTGGGGGATCGCACGGGGCCAGGCGGCAGCGGTAGCTCACCCTTGGAGCGGAATTCCAAGAGACCCGCCGCAGGCAGCACCAGTTCGAACATCCCGGTGTAGAGATCGCGGAGATTGACCCGGTCGGTCTCATAGTCCTCGGCGGGCAGCCCCAACGCGTCGGCCTTGAGACGGAGATTGATGTCCTTGGTCACCAGGACCGTCGGGACCCTCGGATTCTTCCGATGCAGGGCGAGCGCCAGGCGGAGGATCCGGTTGTCGACCGAGTTCGGAAGTACCGAGTGCTCGGCCTCGTCAGCCTCACCCGGTTCCACAGAGGGCACCCCGCCGAACATGATCCGGAGCTGGCCGCCATGGTCGAGCGGCACGCCGTCGCTCAGGGACCCACGGGTCCGCAGCTGGTCCAGCATCCGGCTCACCTTCCTGGCGTTCTGGCCGCGCTCGGTCGTCTCCCGTTTGAACTTGTCGATTTCCTCGATGACCTCGATCGGGAGCAGCACCCGGTTGTCCTGGAAGTTCAGGAGGGCATCCGGGTCGTGGATCAGGACGTTGGTGTCGAGGATGTAGTTCTTGGGCCGTGCCGTGGTGACCTCCGGGTCTGCTACCTCCTTGGACGTCTGCCGTCTGGGCCTCCGGGACCGACCCTGCACCGGAACACCTGTCTCTCCATCTGGGGCAACGGAATCGCCGTCGATCACGGTTCAAGGAAGAGCGTGCCCGGTCCGTGTGACAAGAGCTTTCCGGCAACGTTTCGGAAAACCGTCGCACGAGGGCCTCCAAGACGGTCCGAGGAGTCGTCTGGGTCCTGGCTGAAGGCCAAGGCGTTAGGATTGCTGCCCCCGGACCACGGCGCGTCCTAGGCGCAAGGCCTACCCGCCTAGGGGGCCCGGTGATGGGATCCAAGGTTATCTCCGATGGCCGATGCTGCCCCGTGCAGGGATACCAAGAGTCCGGCTGGGCACCGGGCGGAAACAACGAACGCATGCGGTTCATCTTCATGACACTGGGATACACCCCCGACCTGGACGGGGGCGGCTACAGGTACGCGACAGAGGTCGCGGAACTGCTGGCTGGTCGCGGACATGAGGTCCACGCCATCTATCCAAACCCGGGGGAGACGCTGCCGGCGACCGAGGTCCAGAAAGGCGTCCGTCTGCACCGTCTTCCCCGCAATGGCACTGGGTTCCTGAGCCGTTGGCGGGCGGCCAACGCCGAGGCCAAAACCTGTATCGCCTCGATACTGAGAACCCCTTCAAAAAGCCTGCTCTTCAGCCACCACGCGTACATGTCGCCCTCGGTGCGGGGCCTGAAGCACTGCATCTTCCTCCATGGGCCCTGGGCGCTGGAGCATCGCCTCAGCGTCACGGCCAAGCCCCGGAACCTCCGGCGCCAGATCCTCGATCGTTTTTCGGGCCTCGTGATGCATCGAATCGAAAGAGGTTCCATCATCAGGGCCTCGAGAGTCCTCGTGGCCAGCGAGTATTCACGTGGGCGGATCCCGGTCTGGCACCGGGGAGTGCGCTGTGAGACGGAGGTCGTCGGGGGTGGTGCCGACCTGGTTCGATTCACGCCGCCGGCGGACCGGGACAGGGTCCGACGCGACCGCGGCATGCTCCCGCACGAATTTCTATTCCTGGCGGTCCGACGATTGGATCCCCGGATGGGACTCATGAATCTTCTCGAGGCGTTCCACCCTATCGCCCGCCAGTTCCCCAACGCCAGGCTGGCAATCGCTGGACGGGGACCCCAACGGGAGGAGCTGCAGGCCCGCGTCCAAAAGCTGGGACTTGAAGCCCGCGTCAACCTCCTGGGTTTCGTCCCGGAGCCTGACCTGCCCGGGCTCTACCAGTCCGCAGATTGCGTCCTGATGCCGTCGCTGGATCTCGAGGGTTTCGGACTCGCAACCGCGGAGGCGTTGGCCTGTGGAACGCCCGTCCTGGCCTCTTCCTCGGGCGCGAACCCGGAGCTGATCCGCCCCCTCGGGGCAGACCTCCTCTTCGAGGCTGCGGATCCAAGGTCCATCGCAAACGGCATGATCGGGGCACTCTCAGGCAGAATACCCCTTCCGAGCCGGGAGAACTGTTCCAACTACGCGAGGAGAGCATTTCGATGGGACAGGCCGGCCGACGCCATAGAACAGGCGGCCGAAACGCTTGCCCTGTGATCCAATGGGTCAGAAACCGCGGCAAACAACCCCGCAACATCGGCTCTTTGACCGCCTCTGCCCTGGCCCAACCATGCATTCGACCCACTTCGCAATACGATACGGGAACGAGACTGGTCTCCCCGCCTACTCCGCCACGGGACGGCGATGCACCAAGGTGACCAGATCGATCCGTGCATGGGACTCCCGGGGCATGGGCGAATGACCCGCACATCCGGAACCATCGCCTCCACCAGACAGACCCACAGCCATCTCCGAACCCCAAGGAATCCCCACATGTCAACCCATGCCCGACATCTCGTAATCGGATCCGGTCCAGCCGGAGTCTCCGCGGCGATGGCCCTGATCGGCATGGGGGAACGGGTCGCGATGGTCGACACAGGGCTGACCCTCGAACCTGACCGCCAATCACGGGTGGCATCCATGGCAACAAGGCCACCCTCCGCTTGGACACAGGAGGAGACAGCATGGATCAAACCCCGGTTCCCAAAGGATTCTTCAGGTGTGCCCACCAAGCTCCTTTTCGGTTCGGACTATCCGTATCGGGATGCCATGGCGGCCAATCGCTTGGAGATTCCAGATGGGTTGCTGAAGCCAAGCATCGCCCAAGGCGGACTGAGCACCGTCTGGGGTTCCTCGGTCCTTCCCTACAACGATCGGGACCTGGAAAGGTGGCCTATATCCGCGGAAAATCTCCGTCCGCATTATGAGGCTGTTGCCCGTTGGATGCCTCTGATGGCGACCCACGACGATTTGGAACCCCTGTACCCGATCCATGCAGAGGTCCACCAACCCGTGCGCCCAAGCCGGCCGGCACAAAAACTCCTGAAACGAATGGCCGGAAATCGGGAGGCCCTCCGGGAATCCGGGATCCTCTTCGGGCACTCCAGGATGGCCATGCGGTCGGAGGCCTGCACCGAATGCGGACTCTGCCTCTATGGCTGCCCCTATGGACTCATCTACAACTCCGCCGAGACCTTGTCGCGGCTGAGGAGGTCTCCCGGATTCGAGTACATCCCCGGGGTCACCGTGGACAGGATGGAGGAAACCCAATCCGGGGTCAGGGTGATCGGTCGAGAGCACCGCTCACAGCAGCCGTGGTCGATTGAAACGGATCGCGTGTTCCTGGGAGCCGGAGTGCTTCCAACGGCACGTATCACACTGGAATCCGCCGGCCTCTTGAATCAGCCAATCCGGCTGCTCGACAGCCAGTACACCGTGATGCCTATGGCCTCACTGAGTACCCATCCAGGAATCGAGGACGACCTGTTGCACACGCTCTGCCAGATCTATCTCGAGATCAACGACCCGGCGATCAGCAGGCACAATGTCCACACTCAGATTTACACCTACAGCAGCCTTTTTCTGGACGAGTTCCGGACCAAGGCCTTCGGCCTTCTTCCCCTGATCCCAGGGTCCCGGCGTCAGTTGCTTTCCCGTCTCATGGTAAGCTTCGGATATCTCCATTCGGATGACTCGGGTGGACTGGAGCTCTTCTTGGAACGTCAACCGGGAGCACCATTGGGAACGCTCCGGGTCACTCCCGTATCCAATCGCTCAACAGCAAAAGCACAGGACAGGCTTGTCCGGAAACTCCTCAGGAACGCGCAGCTTCTGGGTTTTGCACCTCTTCTGCCGCTGGTCCAAAGGACCGCTCCCGGGCGTGGATTTCACAACGGAGGAAGCTTCCCAATGGGCCACAAATCAGATGGCCTCCAGTCCGACACCCTCGGCCGACCCTTTGGCTGGAGTCGGATCCACATCATCGATTCGTCCGTCTTCCCAACGATTCCGGCAGCAACAATCACCTACACCGCCATGGCAAACGCTCACCGGATCGCCTCCATGGCAGGGGCCCTCTGAACCGACCCGCTCATGAAAATCGCAGTCACAGGCGCACAGGGATATCTCGGGGGGGAAATTACCAAGAGGTTGAGATCCGAAGGACACGAGGTCTTCGAACTGGTTCGGCGGGCCACGGGGTCACCCGACCAAATCCCCTTCACTCTCGGGGAAAACATCGACCCCTCGATTTTTCAGTCGCGAGGAATCAAGTCGCTCATCCACGTGGCCTACGACTTCCAACAAACCGATTGGGATTCGATCCAACGGATCAATGTCGAAGGCAGCATGGCCCTGTTCAACGCCTTCAAAGCCGGAGGAGGACTCCACGGGGTCTACATCTCGACCGTCGCAGCCTGGGACGGGTGCCAAAGCATGTACGGCAAAGCAAAGCTCCTCACGGAAAAGGCCGCCACGGGGCATGGCCTCTGGATAGTCAGGCCGGGTCTCATCCGGGGGGGAGCCCCGGGCGGCATCGTCGGGACCATGCTGAGGTTCGTCAGGAAACTGCCGGCGGTCCCGGTGATTGGATACGGACTCAAATGCCTGTACCCCATCCGGATCGACCCCCTCTGCAAGGTGATATCGAGCATCTCACTCAGGAATCCCGCTGACGAGAAGGACGCCCTCGTGATTGCGGCGGATCCCGAGCCGCTGAGCCTGGACGATGTCGTCCGGGAGATGATCGAGGAACATCAGCTTGGAAGACGCCTGCTGATACCGATTCCATGGCAGGCCGCCTGGCTGTCACTTCGTGTCATGGAATCCGTGGGCGTGTCGATCGGGCTCCGCAGCGACAGCGTCGTGAGCCTCATGAACCAAGACCCGAAGGCGAGGGTTCGTGACCTGAATGCCCTCATGAGAGTCGGAGGATGATCCCCGTTTAGCGGGGCCACGGGAGTTCAGCTGCAGACGCCTCCCTGCCGTCTGTGGCGATTCTGCCTCACGGGGCACGATGCGGCGGGTCAAAGCTCCTGCATCGACTGCGCCAGCTCCCGGCGCTGACGCTCCCGGTTCTGTGCGTCGTAGAAGTCCACCGGGTTGAAGTCGTCCGTCAGCACGATCCCATGCGTCGGGTCCGTCTGTCGGGTCTCGTTCATAGCCGACCGGAACTGGTCCAGCACCGAGGGGTGGACCGCGTTGTACTCGTAGGGCCGGCGCAACCGGAGCGGAGCCGGCGAGGCCACAAAAAACGCGTTGCCGTTCGCCGCCTGATGCAGGTCCACCGAAGCGAAAACCGCCCGGAGCGTCTTCTCCAGTGAGGCCAGCATGAAGTCGCGACCGGGCCGCGGATCGCCAAAGCAGTTGATCGATAGCACGCCCTCCGGCTTCATCACGTTCCGCATCGCCTGGAACGCCTCGCGGGTCATCAGATGGGCCGGTGAGGAATCCCCGAGGAAGGCATCCAGAATCACCGCATCGTATTCGTTGGACCGGCCTCGGAGAAATTGACGCCCATCCCCGATCGTCAGCTGCGCGAACCGCGTCGGGTCGAGGTCGAAGAACCGCTGAGCCACGGGCACGACCGCCGGGTTGATCTCCACGACGTCCACCTTCGCCCCCTGTTGGGCGAAGAGGGACGGCACGATCCCCACCCCCATCCCGATGCACAGCACGCGGTCCACCCGGTCGCAGTGGCTCCGGGCCAGCTGGTGGATCGCATAGGTGAACAACGAGGCGCTCTGGTGCGTGGCTGGTAGGTAGGAGTTCTGGATGAGGTAGTCGTTGGCGTAGAACCGCCGCCGTCCGTCCACCGTCTCGAGGACCTGCAGCTGGCCGAAGTTCGAGTTGCCCCGGTAGACCTCGCGGATCTTCGAGAACCTCGGACGGGCGTCCCACCGAACCGCCCAGAGTCCCAGTCCTGCCACGAGCACCGCACCCACGACCGCCGGGATCGTCCTTCCGCCCCAGACCATCAGATGCACCACCGCCACCGCAGCCACCAGGCCCGCTGTCACCACCATCGTGACGGAGTTCGGAGCCAAGGGGATCAGGACATACCCGATCAGCGCCGTACCGATGAAACTGCCCACGGTGCTGATCGCCGACAACCGCCCCACCTGTCCACCCACCTCACGGACATGGCCCGCGAGGAACCGGATCAGGAACGGACAGGTCAGCGCCAACAGCGAGAGCGGCACGAAGAAGAGAAATGCCGAGGCCAGCAGCGACGCCACCGGCAGGGGAAGCGACAGGGAATGGACCGCCACCGACTGCACACCCCAGATCGCCAGGCAAAGGTAGGCCGCCGCCACCAGCATCGAGGCGTACAGCCGGTTGAGATGCCCCTTCGAGTCCGCCCAGAGTCCGCCCAGGAAGTACCCAAAAGCCAGGGAGGCCATCGCGATGCCGATCTGGGCTGTCCAGACGAAGTGGGAGGTCCCCAGGTAGGGTGCCAGCATCTTCGCACCGAGGATCTCCACCACCATGATGGCGGCGCCATTCACACCTGCGGTCAGGAGGAGAAATCGGCGCTGGGCCGCGGAAAGGGGCGTCTCGGAGGTTGAGGACATCGGAGGAAGGACTCGCCCCTCTGTAAACCCCCAACCCCCCACTGTCGATCACCCCGTTCCGGCCAACCTGAACCGGGCGCCCGCTCCCAAGGCGGGCGTCCAAGTCACCCCAGTGCTCTGGTCGCCGCGACAACCTGTTCGACCCCGAGAAACCAGTTGCCCAACCACTCCCCGATTTGAAAGGATTCCCAACCCGACCGGCAACGGGCGGGAAACCGGCCATAACGTCCTGACGCGAGTGCGTCGGGAGGCCACAACAACATCTGATCCAATCCGGTCCTTCCGCCGGATGGCGTCGGGCGATTCGTCCCGGTCAACGCCGCAACCATCGGAAACTATCGACATCATGAGTCAAGTAGGCGTCAAGGAACTCCTCGAGGCAGGAGTCCACTTCGGTCACCAGACCCGTCGTTGGAACCCCACGATGAAGCCGTTCATCTTCGAGGCCCGCAACGGCATCCACGTCATCGACCTGTCCAAGACGGTCGTCCAACTCGAGGCCGCGTGCGCGTTCCTCGCCCAGATCGCCGGCAAGGGCGGGCAGATCCTGTTCGTGGGTACCAAGACGCAGGCCCAGGAGGCCGTCAAGGAGTCGGCCAAGGCCTGCGGTCAGCCGTACGTCACCGGACGCTGGCTCGGTGGCACCCTCACCAATCTCCGCACTCTCAAGCGCTCCCTGAAGCGCATGAAGGACATCGAGCGCATGGAGCAGGACGGCTCGATCAATGAGTACGTCAAGCAGGAGCAGTCCATGATCCGCCGCGAGCACGGTCGGTTCGTCAAGAACCTCGACGGTCTCCGGACCACCGAGGCGCTGCCCGACGCGATGTTCGTCATCGACATCAAGCGCGAGCACAATGCCGTCGCCGAGGCCCGTCGCCTCAAGATCCCCCTCGTCGCCATCGTCGACACCAACTGCAATCCCGACCTCGTCGACCACCCCATCGCGGGCAACGATGACGCCATCCGCTCCGTGAAGCTCATCCTGAGCGCCGTGGTCGACTCGATCGCCAAGGCCAAGGCGGAGCATGACGCCAAGCGGTCCCGCAAGACCGACCGCCCCGAGGCCGAGGCCGCCGCCCCTGCACCCGCGCCGGCTCCTGCAGCCCCGGCCCCGGCTGCCTGAGCCCCCCATCCGGCAGCGGTCACTGGTACAAACCGGTGCACGCAGCCCCAACCCCAAGAACCTCTTCCTGTCATGGCAGACATCACCCCCGCCCTCGTGGGCAAGCTCCGTGAGATGACCAGCGCCGGTCTCATGGACTGCAAGAACGCGCTCGTTGAAGCCGGCGGCAACCTCGACGGCGCCGTCGACATCCTTCGCAAGAAGGGCCAGGCCAGCGCCGCCAAGAAGGCCGGCCGCGAGGCCAAGGACGGCCTCATCTCCCAGGCCGTCGTCAACGGCGGCAAGGTCGGCGTCCTCGTGGAGATCAACTGCGAGACCGACTTCGTCGCCCGCAACGACTCCTTCAAGGTGTTCTGCAACGAGCTCGCCACCAAGGTGGCCTCCAACCCGTCGGCCGACCTCGAGGCCGACCGCGTCGCCGCGGTCGCCAAGATCGGCGAGAACATCCAGATCCGCCGCCACGACCGGCTCGAGGGCTCCGGCAACGGACTCGTCGCCGCCTACATCCACACCGGCGGCAAGGTCGGCGTGCTCGTCGAGGTCGGCTGCGGCAAGGCCGAGTCGACTGCGTCCGACGACTTCAAGCAGCTGGTCAAGGACATCACGCTCCAGATCGCCGCTGCGAGCCCGGTCTCCATCAGCCGTGACGAGGTCCCGCAGGCCGCGATCGACAAGGAGCGTGAGATCGCCGGCCAAAGCGAGGCCGTGAAGAACAAGCCCCCGCAGGCCGTGGCCAAGATCATCGAAGGCAAGATCAACAAGTTCCTCGAGACCGCCTGTCTCCTCGAGCAGGGCTTCGTCAAGAATCCCGACATCAAGGTCGACGCCCACATCGGCTCCGTGGCCAAGACCCTCGGCGACACGATCACCGTCCGCAGGTTCCTTCGCTACCAGGTCGGCGACGCCGTCTAGGCCAAACACACCCGGGCGTCAGATCGCCCCGGCATCACGCGGTGGAGGCAACTCCACCGCGTTTTTCTTTGCCCGGATCCCACCCGGCACCATCGCGACCCGGCGCGGTCAGGGCTTCTTCTCGCCCAGGCAGTACAGCGAGGCCCTTCCCCTGAGATACAACCGGTTCCCCACCGCGGCCGGAGAGGCGTCAAAGCCGTCCTCCAGACGGTTGGTCGCCAGGACCTCGACCTTGGGCCCCTCCTTCAGGACCACCACCCCGCCATCGCGACCCGCCAGGTAGACCCTGCCCGCCGCACCCACCGGCGAGGCGTACACCCCGGTGATGCCATCCAGCCGCTCCATCTCCACCTCCGGCTTCCCGGTCCGGGCATCGAAGATCGACAGCATTGCAGTGTTGCCCGACAGGAAATACAGCCGGCTTCCATACAGCAGCGGCGACGGCACATAGGGCGTGCCCTTGTTGTGGCTCCAGACGATCGCGTCCGTGCCCGTGAGATCCCCCGAGCCGCCCAGCCGGATCACCTGCAGTGCACTCCCACGGAACCCACTCATCACGATGACCCGCCCCTCGTCGGCCACCGGCGTGGGGATGGCGTTCGCCGTCTGACCCGAGCACTCCCACAGCAGCGAGCCCGTCGCGAGGTCGTAGGCCCGAACCTTGTTCGTTCCGTTCACCACCACCTGGGGCTTGCCACCCTGCTCGACGATCAACGGTGTGCTCCATCCCGTGGGTTCATCCCGCCGTTGCCGCCACAGCTCCCGCCCATCACGGGTGTCGAGGGCCACGATGAAGTCCTCGCCCTCATGATCCCACAACACCACGACCGTCGTGCCATGCAGCGCAGGGGAACTTCCCTCACCGAAGCTGTTCCGGGTCCGCATGTCGCCCAGATCCTTCTCCCACAGGAGCTTTCCCTTGAGGTCATAGGCGAAAAGACCGAAAGACCCGAACGAGGCGATCAGGACCCGGCCATCCGTCACCGGGGAAGCGGAGGCAAACCCATGGTCCTTGTGGTGTCCCTCATGCGGAACCTGCACCCGGGCGGTCTGCTGCCAACGAACCTTGCCGTCGTCGCGACCCACTGCAATGACCGTGAACCGCTGCGCCTGGGATGGGGTCTCGCCCCTGCCGCTGCGTCCCGCGCCCTCCCGACCCTCCGTGGGTGCCGCCGCTTCCGCACCCTCCGGGATGGCCGTCAGCAGAAACACCTGGTCACCCCAGAGGATCGGTGTCGACGTGCCCCGCCCGGGCACCGGGACCTTCCAGACCACGTTGCTGGACTCGCTCCACTCGACCGGGGGATTGGCCCCGGGAGCGACGCCATTCGCCAACGGACCCCGCCAGGCTGGCCAGTTCTGCTCCGCCGCCGTCACGACGGCGATATCCAACCCAGCCACCAGCGCAAGCATCGGGAGGGCAAACCTGGGGGAGGGAATCGGGAATTTCACACCGGGATGGACAGCCTCGAGGCATCCTTGGTTACAGCCGCTTGTCCGCGGAGGACTTTCCCGTTGCACCGTCGACCGACGGTGCGTTGACTGGGAACCCGCTCCCGGCCCGGCATCCCGTGGCATCGGGCCCTCCATCTGCTTCCATCATGAGCCGCAAACTGAACATCGCGATCGTCGGACTCGGCTTCGGTGCCGAATTCATCCCCATCTACCAGAGGCATCCCCAGGCGAACATGTACGCCATCTGCCAGCGCTCGAAGGAGAAGCTGGATGCCGTCGGCCAGGCGTTCGGGGTTGAGAAACGCTACCAGAGCTTCGAGGACCTGCTCCGGGATCCCAAGGTCGATGCGGTCCACATCAACTCCCCCATCCATCTCCACGCCTCACAGTCGATCGCCGCCCTCCGTGCCGGCAAGCACGTCGCCTGCACCGTGCCCGCCTGCACCACCCTCGAGGAGGCCCGCGAGATCGTGAAGGCCAGCAAGGAGAGCGGGAAGAAGTACATGATGATGGAGACGGTCGTCTGGAGCCGCGAGTACCTCTACGTCCGCGAGCTCCGCGACACCGGCCGGCTGGGCCGCATCCAGTTCGTCCGCGGCAGCCACCTCCAGAACATGGACGGCTGGCCCGGCTACTGGGAAGGCCTGCCCCCGATGCACTACGCCACCCACTGCGTCAGCCCGTGCCTCGGCATCGTCAACGGCGAGGCCGAACACGTCTCCTGCCTCGGTTCCGGTCGCATCTCCGAGGCCCGCATCGCCAAGTATGGCTCGCCGTTCTCCTTTGAGACCGCCCACTTCAAGGTCCGCAACCAGGACGTCGCCGGCGAGGTCACCCGCTATCTGTTCGAAGCCGCCCGACAATACCAGGAGAGCTTCGACTGCTACGGATCCCAGACCTCGTTCGAGTGGCAGCTGACCGAGCACGACGATCCCGTCCTGCACGTCGGCGGCGAGAAGGTCGAGAAGGTGAAGATCCCCGACTACGCCCACCTCCTCCCCGAGGGCATCCGGGAGTTCACCACGAAGTGCGTGTACGACTTGGCGGAGAATGCCCACCTGAGCTTCATCCAGGGCAGTGGCCACGGCGGCAGCCACCCGCATCTGGCCCATGAGTTCGTCACCGCGGTCCTCGAGAACCGCCCCAGCTTCCCCGACGTCCACCAGTCGGTGAACTGGACCATGGTCGGCATCCTCGCCCATGAATCCGCCCTCCGCGGCGGCGAGAAGATGCACCTGCCGAACTTCCGAGGGATCTGACCCCGCATCCCATCAGCGGTAATCCGATCACAGCCCCCGGAGGCTTTCCTCCGGGGGTTTTTGGTGCTGGACCACAAGCTGGGTCGGAACCAGTTGGTCCCAACGAACCTGTCCCGGCCGGTGCTCCTCCTCGGTCGCCTGTGGAATCGCATCGGTGAATCCCGCCACGACCACCCCGACCCATAGGGATGGCCCAAGCCACGTAGACCGTCCGCCCCTCCGAAGACGTCCAAGGGCCCGGAGACGACGACACAGGCTTCCCTCCCGGGAATCCCACACCCCCAGCAGGGACAGGACACCGGCAGGCTCATGTTCCAGTCCCGGGACAGGGCGCAACGCCATCTGGACGATCAGCTGGCCGTAGGGCCGACAGGCCTCCGCGCGGCCGTCCACCGCCACACGGTCACAGACCTCCTCGCGGTCCCATCGGATCTGTCGCGCCACCCACCAGACGAGGGGATTGAACCAGTGGAAGGCCTCCACGAATGCCAGAAGCCAGTTCAGCGGGAGATCCCACCGGCGGAGATGGGCCAGCTCATGGCGGAAGATGAACCGCAGCTGTTCATCGGTGAGGTCGTTGGCCATACCCACCGGAATCACGATTCCCGGACGCAGGAGGCCCACCAGGCAGGGACCGGGCACACGCGCTGATTCAAGAAGCTGGACCGGGCATCCCACCCGGGCCGACACCCGACACCCCTCGAGCAACTCCACTGCACGCGTCGACATGATCTCCCGGGCATGCTGTCGGAGCCGATGCACATTCCACACCGAAGCCATCGATCGAAGGAGGAGGATCCCCACCACCGCCAGCCACACCCACTGGATGGACCCCTGTTCCAGCACGAACGGCAGGGGGTGCTCCGGGTCCTCCACCCCAGCCTCGCCTGCGGTGTCGACGCTGACGAGGGCCCCGGCCCAGTTGAAGAGGCTGATCGGGCTGGGAAGGAAGAACGGCCACGCCAACCTCAGCAACACCAACAGCCAGAGCCGACACCGCCACCGGGCATCGATCCGATCCCCCAACACCAGGACCAGGATCCAGACGACGGCCGCCAGGACCGCCTCCTGCCAAGAGGAGCGGACAAGGCCTGCCAGGAACTCGGCGAAGATCGGGGCTTCCATGCCGATCCTGCACTAAGCAGTGCCTGCGCCAGATGCGGAACTCCCCCTCAGATTTCCTCAACAGCTTTGCGTAACTCGCGGGCCTGTTTCGGGGTCAAACCCTTCTGGTCCACAAAATGGGCCACCATCAGCCCCAACGAACCCCCAAAGACACGGTCCAGAAATGAACGCGTCACCGCCGTGATGCAGGTCTGCTGGTCCACCAACGGCCGATACAGATAGACCCTGCCCTGCTGCTCAAAGCCCAACGCCCCCTTTCGGACCAACCGGTTCAACAGCGTCTTGGCCGTCACCGGATGCCAAGTCGGATCCTGCGTTGTCAGCTCGGCAATGATGTCAGCAGCCGTGATGGGGGATCTTCCCCAGATCACGCGCATGATCTCCCATTCCGTTTCGGAGATGCGGGGAACCGGTCCTGGGGGGGAATCGTGGGAAGCGCCCATGGGTCTCGTCAAAGGGATACCTCGCCGATACTCCTTCGACCACACCCCTGTCAACCGCGCTGACGGCGCCTCTGCAGCCAGGCCATCGGGACTAGGACCGCGAACGACGCCATCAACAGCACCAGAGCCAGCCGATGCGCTGTCGCATACTCAAGGCGTTGAACTTCGTCATACAATGCGATCGAGGCGACCCGCGTCCGCCCGGGAATGCTCCCGCCCAGCATCACCACGACCCCAAATTCCCCCACGGTGTGCGCGAATCCTAGCATCGCCGCCACCACGAAACCTCGACGTGCCAGCGGGACGATCACCCTCCAGAAGACGCTCCAGGGTCTCCCACCTACGGCCCAGGCAGCCTCGATCAGGTCGGACGGCACCGACCGGAAGGCTGCCGCCAAGGGCTGCACCGCGTAGGGAAGGCTGTAGGCCATCGATCCCAGCACCAACCCGGCGAAGCTGAACGCCAAGGTGTCACCGGTGATCCGGAACCAGAACCGCCCCAGCCCGGTCTCCGGCGCGAACAACGCCAGGAGGTAGAACCCGAGGACCGTCGGAGGCAGCACCACCGGTAGACCCACCACCGCCTCAACCACTGGCACGAACCGTCTCCTCGAAAAGGCCAGCCATGCCGCCAGGGGCACCGCGAGCAGAAGCAGGAGCACCGTGACCACAAAGGCCAGCCGAAAGGTCAACCCCATCGCCTGCCAGATCTCCGGCGGAAGCCACGCGGCATTGGAGGGGTCTGAGGTCATGGTTCCCGGAAAGCCGATGCTCGACAGACCCGCCTCTCAGCGATCCCGGACGCCCTCCCGTTCCGCAACATCGAATCCGAAGCGAACCAGGATCTCAACCACCGCCGCCTCCCGCATATGCTCCAGATAGCGTTGCGACCCGGACCGCAACGCACCGTGACGCGTCACCACCGCCGTCTGTTCCAGCGGAGCATGGCATTCCGCGGGAACCAGCCACCATTGACCCACGTGCGCCAGACGGGGAGCCATCACCCATGACCGGGAGACCAACCCCAGATCCACAGACCCCGACTCCACCCACTGGGCGGCCTGAGCCACGTTCTCGGCCAGCACCAGCCGGTTCGTCCATGATGTCCACAACCCCGCCCCCTGGAGCGTCTCCCGGGCCGCCCTCCCGTAGGGCGCATGGACCGGGTTCGCGATCGCCAGCCGACGGACATCGGGATCCCGTAGGACCTCCAGCCCCCGGCCGACTGACACCGCCGATCGCGTCGACCACACCACCAACCGCCCTCGGGCGTAGGGGGTGATCGAGTTCGAGACCGCCATGCCAGAGGCCACCAACGCGTCCACATGCTGTCGGTCGGCCGACAGGAAGAGGTCGAACGGTGCCCCCTGCCGGATCTGGGCCACCAGGCCTCCCGAGGAGCCAAAGACGGTCTCGACGCCGATTCCCGGATTCGTCGCGGAAAACCGCCGGTGGATCTCGGGAAGCACGAAGGTCAGGTCCGAGGCTGCCGCCACCCTCAGGACCGCCCGTCCTAGGGGCGCCGTCTCCGCCGCCCCGACGCATCCCATCGTCCAGACGAGGAGCCACGCGATGCCGAGACGCCATATGGATGCCCTCACGAGCGCCCCTTCTGCCACCCCAGCCTCCACCTCGGCCAGCTGATTCCCCCTGTCCAACCCCATGGCTTCGGGAGAGAATCCCCGTCATGGACCTTGAACTGACCGGCCGGGTCGCCCTGGTCTCGGGCGGCGCCCGGGGCATCGGCGCCGCCACCGTGGACCGATTCACCGCCGAGGGCGCGCAGGTGCTGATCGTCGATCGAGACGCCGAGGCCGCCGAACGGGTGGCCGCAGGACGTCCCACCGTGCGGATCGTCGCAGGTGACCTCACCGATCCCGATGTCTGCCGACGGGCAATCGAGGAGGCGGTCCGCCATTTCGGCTTCCTCGACATCCTGGTGAACAACGCCGGGGTGAACGACAGCGTGGGACTCGATGCTCCACCGGATGCCTTCATGTCCTCCCTCCAGCGGAACCTCCTCCCCGCCTACACCCTGACCCACCTCGCCCGCACGCACCTCGCTGCACGTCGGGGCGCGATCGTGAACGTCAGCTCCAAGGTCGCCACGACCGGCCAAGGCCGCACGTCAGGCTACGCCGCCGCCAAGGGTGCTCTCGACGCCTTGACCCGCGAATGGGCCCTCGCCCTCGGACCCCATGGCGTGCGGGTGAACACCGTCGTCCCCGCGGAGTGCGACACCGACCAGTACCAGCGCTGGTTTGCCAGCCAGCCCGATCCCGAAAAGGCCCGCCGTCAGGTCGCCGACCTCGTCCCGTTCGAGCGGCGCCTGTCCAAACCCTCGGAACTCGCCGACGCCATCGTCTGGCTCGCCTCCGCCCGGGCCAGCCACATCACCGGACAATTTCTATACGTCGACGGGGGCTACACCCACCTCGACCGCGCCGCCACCTCATCGCACCAGTGGTGAGGTTGGCTGATTGGTTCGGGTTGCAAGTCCACAGCCCCGATGGAGCAACCCCGGCCGATCCCGGAGGGATCCAAGCCCGTAGCCGGTGGCTGAGCGCAGCGACACCACCGGAATCCAACACCCCAAGATCTTCCTGCACCCCGGAGGGGTGCCAGATCCGTCGAGACGACCGCGTCGAGGAACCGCAAGGAGTCCCACACTTCGAACCACCCATCGCGACGATGGACGGGTCAGATTCCCCACCCCGTGTTTCCCGCATCACGTTCGGGATTTTCATGGTCCTCCCGGCTGCTGGACGGACCGGCCCTGGATTGATAGGGAAGAAGCATGACACGTCATTGTCACCGGTGTGGATGGGTCTGGACGTTCAGGGAACTCCCAGGCCGGAGTGAGACGTGTCCCCAGTGCCGCGCCGACCTCCGGGTCTGCGTCAACTGCACCTTCTACGACCTCCGCGCCGCCCACCAATGCCGCGACGGCCGGGCCGAGCCGGTCGACAACAAGGAGCAGGCCAACTTCTGCGAGTACTTCGACTTCAAGCCCCGCGTCTGGTCGAAGGACGGCGGGGACTCCCGGGCCGATGTCGCTCGCGAAGCCCTCCGGAACCTCTTCGGGGACTGATCGGTTTTGACCCCCGACCGGGATTTCCGCAGCGTCGCTCAATGCACGCTGCGGTTCTCGCCCTCCTCTGGACCCTCTCCGGAGCCACCCTGCTCGCCGGAGCCCTCGACGACTTCATCGGCGAAGCCCGGACCCGACACGGCGAGGCTGGTGACCGAGCGGCCCGGTTCCTCGTCGAGCACATGCCCGAGGCCGACCGCGAGTCCCTGTCCAGCGCGTTCCTGATCGAAAACCTCGACCTCGCCTTCGAGGCCCGGAAGGAGTTCCCGTGGGCGGCCGCCGTCCCCGAGGACCTGTTCCTGAACGATGTCCTGCCCTACGCGGTGTTCGATGAGACCCGCGATCCGTGGCGGGCAGAACTGATCGGTCTCTCCCGCGAGATCGTGAAGGGCACCACCACCGCAACCCAGGCCGCCCAAGCCTTGAACCAGAAGCTCTTCAACCAGCTCCAAGTCCACTACAACACCGGCCGGAAACGCCCCAACCAAAGCCTCAAGGAGTCCCGGGAACTCGGGAAGGCCACCTGCACCGGACTCTCCATCATCCTCGTCGAGGCCTGCCGATCCGTCGGGATCCCAGCCCGGGCCGTCGGCACCCCAATGTGGGCCAACGAACGCGGCAACCACACCTGGGTCGAGATCTGGGACGGTGGCTGGCACTTCACCGGCGCCGATGAGTTCGACGCCAACGGACTCAATCGCGGTTGGTTCGTGGGCGATGCCTCCCAGGCCAAGGCCGACAATCCCCGCTACGCCATTTACGCGACTTCCTGGAAGCGCGACGGAACCCCCTTCCCGATGGTCTGGTCCCGGCAACGTGAGACCGTCGCCGCCGTCAACGTGACCCCCCGCTACGCCAAGGCGACCGAAGCCGCCGAGTTCGCCCGGCTCGGGGTCCGACTCTGGGATCGCAAGGGGGGCACCCGCCTCGTCGGCAAGGTCTGCGTCCTCGATGGCGTCCGGAAGGAATGCGCCCTCGCCGAGACCAAGTCCGGCACGGCCGACCTCAATGACATGCCGCGCTTCAACCTCAAGCCCGGCACCCGCGGCTGGCTCCGGTTCACCCACGGCAACGAAGTCCGCGAGATGCCCTTCGGCCCGATCGACAAGGGAGACCCCACCGTCGACGCCCTCTGGCCCGACCTCACCCCAGCCTCCGCAACAGTCGACGCCCTCCAGGTCTGGGTCACCAAGCCCAAGGCCGATCGCCCCACCGACGAACCCGCCCTCAAGTCGCCCCTTTCCCGGACCGAGGCCGATCGCCTGGTCGAACTGCTCGGGGCCGACCGACTCTCGGAAATCGCCCGCGACCGGAATGCGGAAATGGAGGCGCGGTCGATCCAGATCGGGGATCGAACCCTGCGCTGGCTCGACAAGACCTTCGGTGACGCCGCCCCAGGTCAGCGAAGCCTGTGGATCTCCATGCATGGCGGCGGCGGTGCCCCGCCCGAGGTGAACGAC
>SXGQ01309407.1_pt1 | contig 29984 bp, 32 predicted proteins | sample 3178371 | NCBI WGS metagenome assembly SXGQ01 (sample SAMN11356859, study PRJNA531348) | freshwater metagenome | isolation source: freshwater sample F1-20 | place: China: Fuxian Lake, Yuxi | collected 2017-12-25
TGGTCACGCCACCGTACCTCCAACCATTCTTTGCTGCCATGTTGTGGCTTGCTGATTGTGTATCTCATGTTCTTCCTTTCGTGTAATACAAATGTATCACGTCAGGGGAATGGACACAACCTTTGATTCGAGATTTATTTGAAGACACTTGAATTCCTTGACCATTGCCGTGGGTATATGTAGGACATGATCAACGTCATCGTTTGGGGTGATGCTTTGGAATATGGTGATGTGCCCTTCCTTGCCACCGTCTGACTGAGATAGTAGGAATCCTGCCGTGCGCACGAGCACGGGGTCTTGGTCAAGGTCACGTATGTTGGTCCACGTTTCCCCGCCCGAGTGCGCGTCCATCCACGTCACGTATATATAGGTCAGCTCATTCTTCGTCATCGTCTGGTTTCTCCCCGCAGATTGGGTTGCGCGGGGGCACACCTTTATTTACGCACGCGCACAGGCGCGCGCGTGTGTGCGTCATGACTGCGCCTTTGGTAGGTATTCGTAACTGGCGTGCGACATGGACATGATTCGGCCCTCACGGGAGATTGCTATCCAAGTCGGGGCATCAGGGTCGCAGAGACAAGATGCCATTTTTGTCTCATCATATTCAAGGATGGCATCACACTTGTTGCAGCGAAGTCTCATAACCAGCACACGTACTCTGCGGTTACCCGTCCTTTATCTGGATCAACAAAGTGAATGCGCTGCGATGGTTTGCCCACGGCAGCAATAAAAGTGCGTGCATATTCGTTGTGTGATTCGGGTGAACCCGTCACAAAGATACGCCCACCATTAGCCATGGTCAATGCGGTCGGGGTATGGAAGTGCCCCATGTAGCAGTCGTTGAATGGTTCTACCACACCAGTAGACCAAGCGGATACTTTGCGCAAGATGTTTCCGAACGAACCAATCTCGTCACCGTGCACCAATAATACTTTGTAGTTTCCGATGTGGAATATCTGGTACCAATCATCTGACATCTGCCACTTGACATGCTTGATATCTTTGCAGTTGTTCGCAGCAATCTGGTAAGCCATGCGATCAATGTTGTCGCCTGCTGGCATGTCGCCTTTCTTGCCTAGCCTGCCGTGATTACCGAACTCACAAACAACTGTCATCTTCTCGAATGACTGAGCAAGAGAACGGATAGCACCCTCAATGATGCGGACTACCTCGAACATCTGTTCGTATAAGTGTGCACCTATCTCGTACTGTTGCCCTGGGAATATGCTGACACCTTCCACCATGTCACCACCCAGCATGACTACGCATTCTCTTACTGGGTGATGTGCTCGCTGGATCTCGGTGAGAGATAGCACCTTCTTAATCATCTCTTCTATCCGAGAAGATAATGCAGGGATGTCATACGAAACGGTTTTCTTGCCAGCCTGCCAGTCGGTAAGATGAACAAGAGCTACCTCTGGTTTGCCCTTCCTCGTATCCTTGACTGGTGGAATAATCTTTGGGCGTGGAGTAGATAGCAGCGAGTTAGCTGCTGCTTCATACACGGCATCTATTAGGTTGGCTGTTTTAAATTTGGCCTTGGCTTCAGCTCTCTGACTATGAAGCAACGCCTTCTTCAATTCAATTAGATTACTTTCAAGTTGAATAACCTCATTGAATTTACTCACGTTATCTCCAGCGTTGGATGGTCATGTTGGATACCTGCACCCCGAACTCTCTGAGTGTGGAACCAATAGCTGCTGATGAAATAGATTGATCTTTCAAAGCTGCTTCAAAATCTGCGTACGATTCTTTATCCAGTAATTGTTTGATTGCTTCCCGTGGATTCACTTTGATTTTTGTTTTCAATGATTCTTTGAATTTGCTCATGTTTCCTCCCGTTTGTTAAGTGCAACCCAGGGGGCAAAGGAAGGGAAGAACCAAAACCCCCCTGGGCTGCAATGAAACTATAGTACACATGTTGCAACTTGGCAAGCATTACGCTACTGTGTGAACACAATTTACTAGGCGCATGGTTGTGCCCCTGTCGCAAGGGGTGGGACGTAAACAGGGGAACCTGGGTCGATTGCCATGTCATGTGGCAAAGCGCTGTGATTGAAATAGGGAGTCGGACTGAGGCAACCCGACGGGGGGACACAGACAGGTCTAGCTAATTGTTGCTGTGATCGTTGATGTGGTTGTCAAGTTTCTTCTCAACTTTGTCAACCTTGGTTTCAACTCTTCCTACACTTCTGTATATATGTGAAAGCATTCCCGCAACGATGGCGTGATCATTCTTGTTCTCTTTACGGAACTGCGCAATCAAAGCAACGAGCACCCCACCTACCGTTGTTACAACAGCAGAAAGTATTAGTGCCCAACCACCGTCCATGTCATACGGCTTTCTGGCTGTCCAGCCATGCTTGTACGGCTGCTGGTACGTTATCCCCCTGTGTATAGCGCAGGTGCCAGGGTTCTTCTGGAACCACCTCCCATGAAAATCCAAAGTCAAGTGCGTTCTTAAGCATCCACTCAAAGCGTTTACCAGATGCTTCGCTGATATCCACGGCAATCCCGAGGTTGTGCTGCGAGGTACCAGGAGCAGCCAAGCTAGCAAGCTTCTCAGATTTCTTGTACCACTTAACACCATCCCAAGTACGGGTTGATGCACCAGCAATAGGTTCCTTTTGATAGCGCTGTAAGAACGCTGTGGTTTGCATCTCTAACGATCGATATGTGTCACCAGCTGATGTGGGTTTAAACGGTTTGATGCCATCAGCTAACGCCTTTGCACGCATCGCATGATATGCATCAGCTGCACGCCAATGTAGCTTACCGTAAGGTTGTACGTCTCGGAGAAGGGAAGCTGGAAGGGCTCCAGGTTTTACACCTTTAAGATCCGCAGGCAGTACAACCTTAACGATAGGCCACTTAGACATTACTTCTTTTTCTTTGCCGTACCAAACGCTGCAGAAATTTCTTCTGATGTAAGTTCGCCATCAACAGAAGCTGCTGCAAGTTTTTGCACTACACCAAACAAAGCTGTAAGTCCTGCAACACCTGCTGACTTGATTACGTCAACGCCAAGGATTGCACCACCTGTAATAATTGGTAGGGCTGAAGCAATGAACAGCGAAACAAGTCGTTGCCCAAGGTCTAATGTCTTTGCAATTGCTGAATTCATTCTGTGTCTTTCTGTGTGAGGGATATAACTGAGTGTATTAAGATACCTACGCCTGTAAGAAGCATAGCTTGTCGCAGGGTAGGGCCCGATAAGGTGATCAAAACCATGCCAGTACCCACCCATGTCCAAGTATTCTCCATTACATACGTAATAATCCGTTTCATTAACGTCTAATTCTAGTAGATGGGATTGCTGCAATAAGCGCCCCAGCAGCCACAAGGGTTCTACGTGTTTTAACTGGGATGCTCGAACCCGTAGGTACGTAGTCCTCAAACTGAGAACCAAAGATGTCAATGGTTTTTTCAAACGCTTTCTTTACTTTGGTAGGAGCCTCTTGAATAGCTGCGGTAAACTCCTCTAACTGTTCCTCGGTTAGTTCTTCTACGTCAATTTGCTCAAACAATTCCTCTGCTTGATCCTCCGTAATGGCAGCCAACACCTCAGGACTTGAAGCAATCTCAGTAGCTTGATCTGAGGTAATCTCTGCAGCCAACACCTGGGTAATGGCAGCAACAATTTGCTCAGGTTCAGCTTCAACAAAGGTATTTAAAATCTGAGCTATTTGTTCGTTAGTAACTGGCCCATCAACTGGAACATCAGGTAAAGTAGTAGTTGATGACAACTGTGGCAATTCTTTTACTGTATCTTGTGTATATTCCTTTGGCAATTCTGTTGTTGTTGAGGCATCTATTTCGTCAAGAACAATCTCTTCAGGAACGGTATCGTCGGGAAAAGTTACTTGAGGAAAGGTCACTTCTGGCTCAACAATATCTACAACAGGATCGGGAAGAGAGGTTGTAGATGTTTCTACTTCTGTGGTTTCGGTCTCGTCAATTGTTGTTTCGACTTCGGTTGTGGTTGATTCGGGTAGAGTCTCGGTGGTGGGACTAATTGTTTCTTGAGGCTCTTCTGGTTCCTCTTCTATTACTTCAGGCTGGGTCGTGGTTGTGGAAACTACTACTTCTGTCGTTGTCGTTGTTCCCGTGGGTACTGGTAAAGATGTCGTGGTTGTCGTTACAGGGACAGTCGTTTGAACAACAGTAGTAGTACTTGTCGTCGTTGGGATCGTGGATGTTGTACTTTGCTCCCATGATGTGGTGGTCTCCTGAACTGTAGTTGTACTACTAGATGTAGTAGTCGTTGATACAACTGTAGTAGTAGTAGTACTAGATGTAGTAGTTGTAGTAGATGTAGTAGTTGTAGTAGATGTAGTAGTAGACGTAGTGGTGGGCACACCATTAACTGTAAAAACTTCTTCTGGAACTATCGCCCAACCTTCATTGTTGATGTTCCATGCAAGCATCATGCATGAATTTCCGCCATGCTCATACATCCAAACATTAAAAGCGTTACTTCCAGGTTCTAATGTAAGTTGGCCCGACATCATCCAAGTACAGCCCTGATCACCCCAGTTACCCCACGAGTCGTTGCCAATATCCATTGTTCCACCGTCATCCGTGGCAAGCATGAACTCTATGGTCTCGTGTTCTGGTATGTCGATGAAGCCTGTCATGTGGATCATGAACAGGTCGTAGGTGCAGTCCTCAAACAGTTCGTAGTCGTAGTTGCGGTTGATGTTGTTTTCTATTTCGGTTCCGCAGACTAGATATTCGGTTGTGGATTGGATTGGCGGAATAGCGTCAATCGTGTAGTAGGTGGTTTCGATTCCTGGGATTGGTTCTGCGTTGGCGTTTTGTGGTATTAACGCAAACAGTATCGCTGGTAGCGGTATCAGCCACCTAGATAATGTCAGGTTGCGGTGCTTGTATCGTGCCATCGTCACCAAAATAACATTCAGCGTTCAACGCTTGAGCCAAAGCCAAAGCCTGCGTATGTGTTTTCTCGGTGAAGTTCCATTTGTCTAAACCTGTCAAATCAACATCGTTCCACACATAACCCAAAACGGTTTCACCATCCAGCATTAGACCGCCTGATGCTTGACCGCCACGAGAACGAATCAAAGGCTCAGGTGTAGTACCTTCAGGTCGGCTAATAGTCCAAGTTGCATATTTCATTGTTGTAGTTCCTTTGCTTTTGCTTGTTGTGCTTCAATCATTGGTTGTAGTACACCTATCTGGTCTAGGGCTTCTAGGTGCGCCCAGTTCGCTGAACCTGACATTACTTGCAGGTTTGCTTGGCGACCCAAACGCTGCTGCCAATAATCAGGTTGTGATGCGTCTATTTGTTCACGGGTGAAATGCGGTATCTGGTCATAGATTTCTATGAGTGTGTCGTATTCTCGGACAGCACCAATAGCGACTAGCCGTGTGCGTTCTAAGCCTAGTTCTTTGATGTCGGCTTCGACTTGGCTGATGCGGTCACCTTTTTCACGCAGGTCTTCTATCTCGTATTCGGTTTTGCGTACCTGCATGGCGACTTCTTTGATTGTGTAGTGGAGTGCTTCTAGTTCTCGGCAAACTTGTACGAATTGCATTTCGGGTGTGTCGTGTGCGCCGATAACGAAGTGTTCTAGTTGGTATCGGGTGCGTGGCATTTGCACTTCGGCAAGACTTAGTTGGATATCTTCACGCATTAGAACGAACCCTCATTAGACATAGCGGTTGGCGATACCGTAACTGTAGTTAGTGTTGCTGCCAAAGTTGTGATTGTGTCAGCAGGAAAAGCAACCCTATCTATAGTGTTCACTATTGTAGGTGTAGCACCGCCAGCGAAATAGCCTGCAACAGCAGAATCAGCAAAAGCACTCAAAAACCTGCGACCTGTACTCAAAGTCGCTGACAGGGTGGTTTTCGTATCGGCTGGAAAAGCAATCTTGTCAATGCCTGAAACATAACCAGCAGCAGCATTGTTGCCACCACCAATGTACCCTGCAACACCTGAGTCTGCCATGCCAGCCTGACGATATCTGTCTTCTGTCAAAACTGCAGCAAGTGTTGTTTTTGTGTCGGCAGGAAAAGAAATCTTGTCGATGTTATCTTCAAAACTATCGCCAGGTCCGAGACCACCAGCGAAATATCCTGCAACACCTGAGTTTGCCATCGCTGACACAAAATATCTGCCCGCTGTCAAAGTTGCACTCAAAGTAGTTTTAGTGTCCGCTGGGAAAGTTATTTTATCAATACGAGAAATTGCAGCACCCAAGCCGAGGTCAAAACCGCCACCAAAATATCCTGCCACACCATAGTTAGCCATACCAGCAAAAATATAATTATCTGTAGTTAAAGTAGCAGACAAAGTAGTTTTAGTATCAGCAGGGAAAGCAATTTTATCTATGTTGTCTTGCGAAGTACCATCGTTGCCACCACCAAAATATCCTGCAACACCCGAATTGGACATCGCTGCTGCGTCACGCCTACCCGTTGTCAAAGTAGCAGACAAAGTTGTTTTAGTTTCGGCAGGGAAAGCAATCTTGTCAATTCTTGAAAGAGCATCTGAATTGTCTGAACTACCGCCACCGATATAGCCTGCAACCGAAACACGGCTGTCATTTGTCGGCATCCAGTCAGACAGATAACTCGAAACCCTAAGACGAGGCGCAAACGGTCTAGACATTAGAACACACCACAATTAGCAAAACCGCTTGCTCGTCGTCTAGCGGAAGTCAAAGTTGCAGCCAAAGTAGTTTTTGTATCGGCTGAAAAAGCAATTCTGTCTATCGTATCAACATTGCCACCACTTGTTTGACCACCGCCGAAGTATCCTGCAACACCGCTATCAGCCATACCTTGAAACAAGGCTTTTGCAGCAGTCAAAGTCGCCGACAAAGTAGTTTTCGTGTCAGCAGGGAAAGTTATCTTATCAATACCTGAAATCTCCGCACCGTCATCACCACCAGCAAAATATCCAGCAACACCACTATTAGCCATACCAGCAAGACTATGACGAGCGCTTGATAAAGTTGCCGACAAAGTTGTTTTTGTATCGGCTGGAAATGTAATTTTGTCTATACCTGAAGTTGGACCGTAACCGCCACCAAAATAGCCAGCAACACTATAGTCAGCCATTCCTGCTGGATAAAAACGAGCAGCAGTCAAAGTTGCTGCAAGCGTAGTTTTGGTATCAGCAGGAAAAGCAATCTTGTCTATACCTGAAATAGCGTTCCCAACAGAATCTAGACCACCACCTGCATAGCCAGCAACACCAGTATTAGAAAAACCAGCATTTGCATAACGAGCATTTGTTAATGTTGCGCCAAGCGTTGAAGTAGTTTCGCCTGAGTATGTTAATTTTTGAATAGCGGAACTGGCTGAGCCCGTATATCCACCAGCAACATAACCAGCGACTCCACTATCAGAAAAACATGCACCAGCAGCAATAGCAGTAGGCAAAGTAGCAGCCAAAGTAGTTTTAGTGTCGGCAGGAAATGCGATTCTATCTATGTTATTAAAATATGAGCCTGAATCACCGCCAGCGAAATAACCTGCAACCGAAACACGGCTGTCACCTGTCGGCATCCAAGCCGACAAATATGTTGAAACCCTAGAACGGTTATCAAACCGCATAACTTAAACTATTTCGTTTACATACCCGTGAATGACAACAACATTCGCCGTAGCAGCAAACGCCTTAACGACAAGAGCCGTCGCGTTACCTTGCAAAACAAGACCAGGCACAACCAAAACAAGACCCGACTCGGCAGCAACAGACAACTCGATATTGCCATCAGGAGCAGTAGCTTCACCCCATTCAATTGTCAACTTAACAGCCGAAGCCGACGAGTTCACCGCATACAACCACACCTCATGAAAATGTGCTGTGTTCGTCGGACCAGTATGAATCGTCGTACCAGCAGTAGCAGTCTGAACGACTTTAATACCTTTGCCATCTGTGCTACCTGATAAATGATTCTTAGTGAAAGTTGCCATTGTTGTCTCCTATGTTATCCGAATATCTGTGAACCCAAAACGATTGCGCTATCATCACCCGAACTAATCCCCGAAGTCGGAGCAACAGCCCAAGTTGCATCAGTACCATTTGAGGTTAGCAAATAACCATTGGCACCAATAGCAATACGAGCAGGGTCACCAGACGAATTAAGAGTCAACAAATCGCCACGAGTAGTCATCACCGCAGCAAGACGGTTAGCTTCATCAGCGTCAGTAGCAGTAAAGACTGGATAACAAGTAGCACCAGCAGAATGCGAAACAGCAGTAGTGCCATCTACGCCACGAGTAATTGAAGAAAGAGAACCAGTTGATCGAGAGCCAACAAGAACTTTTTCTTCTGTTGACAAACCTGGATCAATGACCATGTGGAAAGGTCCACCTGCAGTTGTAGGCCAGTTAGTTACTGTTCCAGTAAGCGAAGCAGTTGTGTCACCAGAACCAATACCACTAGTAAGTGTGCAAGCAGGAGCTGCGCCTGCATACGATCTCCTAGCTACTGCTGCCATTTATTCTCCTAATCCTGTACAGATCTCATTGTAACAACACAGATACCTTCAAGGTTCCATTTACCTTGGACGCCATCAAGAACCTGGAACTCCAAGTCCTCTACGACTACCGAAAAGGTCTCCGTATTTTCTTGATAGTTTACCACACGTGGATTCGTAACCAAGTTCCTCAATAAAGACAGTTCGCTTTCTACGTCTAGGTAATACTCAATGCCGTTAATTACCTGCTGATGGTGCATAAGTAGGGGTACTTTAAATACCTGGCTTCGGGCTGGCGAAGCATATGCTCGAGCCATCCAACGTGTTACGGTTGGGCCAGTAGTGGTGGAACCCCTAGTAAAGTCCAACCTAAAAGAAGCTTCGATAAATTTGGCTTGCGGACCAGTAGATACTGATTCGGTAGCTGACGCAACGTTATGTGCCGTCATTGCTGTGTACGCTCCAGTATCACTAGAGATGTATGGAGTTACCGTGCCAGCTAGTGGGGTACTACGAATATCAAACTTGGCTACAAACTTTCTATCTGGAATACCCCACCTGTAAACACCAGTAGTGATCGAGCCAGATGGAACAAGGTCTGTTGATTCAGCATAAAGTCCTACACCAGAGATAGCAAACAACCGTTTTGAATTAAAAGTTGCTGTTGATAAAACCGTACCACCAACGTTAGCCATTAGGTCTGATGCGTAAGCTGGAACATTTACTGCTGTGAATGTTGAAAGATCTAGTCTTCCAAGACCCGAAGTTGAGGCAGCAAAATTGGACCAAGTAAACCAAGTAAAGCTTCCTTCGGAAGTAAATTGATTTACATCAGCACCAGTAGCAATAAGTGCACCAGTAGTTAAATCCCCGTTATTGTCTGCTGTTGCAAAACGTACACCTTTGTTGGTTCCAATCAGTACACCGTTAAGATAAGAACCAAGGTGTGTTGGTATTTCTCCAATTGGTAAATCAAGTGCAACTACTGGAGTTTCTAATACGCCAGCGGTAGTAATAGTCAGTTTGTAAACCGCTCCACGATTACCTGTATAGCCAGCCAAATAAATAGCGTTAGGTCCAGATGCAGAACCAATCCATATCCAAGCATTTAGCGGGTGTGTGTAGTCTGCGCCACCAACATTGCCAGTTGGGTTGTAATAAAGTTTGTGTTGATCGCTGGTTCCTGGGCCACCACTAACAACAAAAAATCCTTTAGCTAAATCAACATAACCAAACTCGTGACCATAAGCAACGTTGACTGGTGTATGACTTGAAGGAACTTTCCACAACCCATACGCATTGGTTGTGCCTGGATATGTTAAGTAAACAGACGAACCATCACTAACCATATCGCGTGGTGTGCCAGTAGGTAATCCAGTTACTGCTGTCCATGTTGGACTTGCTGCATATGGATTTGTTGAATAGTAGAGACTTGTACCATCCAAGAAATAAACTTCGGTATCGGTCGTAGCAATTTTTAAGTTTGTACCAGTAGCAGACTTTGATAAAACCGTAGTTTTAAGTAACGAGATCTGGCCTTTGGTCCATGGATCAATACCTTGACTTGTATAGAACCTGTAGTCTTGTGCTTCTGCTGTGTCAGCATATTTCTGTCCAGCACCTAGATGCCACGATGATTCACCACGACGCCACAAACCCTGTGGGTTAATTGCTGCTTCGCCTGGCGTGGTTGATTGGTCAACCGAATCTCGAACCCTAGGTTCAAACCCACGTGAGAACAGGTTTGATTTGGAATCTACAAGAAATGGTCTTGAGTCAATTGCAACAGGAAAAATATCTGGAACCAATGAACTACTTTCCTTTCCCGCAAAGTAAGGAACGGCTGGATAGTAAGCATCCGTATACCGCAGCACTAATGTCACGGATCATTCCCTTGTCAAGAATGTCGGATATGACCGCATTAAGCGAGCAGCCTCCGCAATGATTCTGTCTCTCCGTAGTTGTCTTAGTGCTGTTGCGGAGTTAGTAATTGCGCCTGATGCAACTTCTTCTGCCCTACGGGTATCGCCTTGCGACTCAACAAAGTTGCGTTTAATCTCGCGTGGTGCCATCAATCTAAGTTGTGTACCCACAACAACAATATCTTCTACTGATTCCTGTATGCCACAATCTGTATTGAGATTGGTTGCTTCGGTAGTAACTGAAGCGTAGGGTGCTTTATAAACAATGCGAAGTCTGCCTGGATATACGGCTTGATCAAACTTCAAAGCAAAACCAGAAGCAAAGTCGTCTGTTGGGAGATCGCGGACAAGCTTTACCTTGCGAGCAATTGGATAATCATCGGTTAGATATCGTACGGATACGTTCAAGATATCAATAACATCGGTAGCAGAAGTTAGGTTAATCATTCTGTCTGTACCGTTGTATGTAAAATTTAATGTCTTGACTTGAAACAACCCATTGACTGGTGATGACAAATCTAGAACTTCATCATTGATGGCTTCAAGAACTTGTGCTCTTGGGAATCTAGGGTTAACAGTAACCAATGCACCAGCAATATGTGCAGCTGCAGTAGTTCCGTTAAAGCCACGTTCTACGGTTAAAGTTTTTGTTGCTGCGTCGGCAGCCCAAATATAAAAGACTTCAGATTCGATTTCAAAAATCTGCCCAGCACGCAACCCCTCAAGAGCATACGTGCAAACAATACTAGTGGCAGAACTGTTTACGGTAGAGGCCAGCTTGTTGCGAGCCTCCACCGTTCCAGATAAAAGCTGTCGCAACGTTTTATTAATAATCGTTGCTGCAGTTGTCATTACTTCTTCTTCTTGCCTTTCATCTTCATCTTCATCTTTTCTTTCTTAGCCATTGCCATACCTTTTGGGGTGTAAGCAAACTCTTTCTTTCCTACTTTTGGCATTACTTGCCTTTCTTGTTCTTGTTTCGTGCGGATATTGCTTTAGCTTTAGACCGTGCATCCGCTTTAGACGAAGCACCCCAAGCCTGTAAAGATAATAGCAGTCTTGTCGGTCTGCCTTTTTCATCTCGTTCAGGTCCAGGCATGTTGCCCATGCGTGCAAGGAATGACGCACGACGTGGATTGTCTCCTGCTTTGACTGGTGCTTTTAGTGTCCCGCCTTTGTACGAAGCGCGACCTTTAGCGTTTAATCCACCCTTTGGGTTCTTGCCTTCTTTACGTGTCCATGCTGGTGATTTCATTAACGGTACCTCTTTGTTTTTTGTGCAATGTTTTTAGGTTGCTTAACGAATTGCTTTCCCTTTTTATTACCTTCTGCTTTTGTTTTATTGGTTGCAGCTTTCTCTGCTGGACTTAAAGCATTCCATGCAGCAGATGGCAAGTAACGCTTCTTACCCTTAGATGGTTTACCGTCAGACGTACGCCATTTTTGAGCTGTCCAATTCTTTAATGACTTTTGAGATTTAGCTAATGCCATTACTTGTAACCGCCACCAGCTTTTTTATACTGAACCGCAAGCAGTTGAGCTTTACGTGCAGACCATTCACCAGGGTCCCCACCTTTGCTACCAGCTTTAATTTTATTAAACAAACGTTTACGCATTTCTGGTTTGGTGTAGTTGCCTGCTTGGTTTACTTTTGATTTGCTTTTCTTTGCTTTCATTTGATGCCCAATCCCGTTTCAACTTGCCATTTGTGTTCTGCTTTTTTCTCAACTTCGGCTGCACCATCAATTCGTTTTGGTTGCAAACCTTCTTTCCTTAAACGCTTATAAGCTGGCATATCTTTCTGCCAACTGCGTTCTACTTTATTTGTTTGTTCTACTTGTTTTCCACGTGTTGTAGTGCTGTTGGTGCCCATGCGTATATTTGCAATACGGCAACCAAAGCAACCATCAACATCTAAAGTGGGGTGCGTTTCTGCATGCTTCACGTTATGTATGCTCCGTATCCAGCTGCTGTTAGGTCTGCTACTTCTTCGTCTGTTAATGGAATTACGTGTGACCCAAGATAAACCCTAACTACCGTGCCATCTCTTGGATCATTAATTGTATATGAACCGTCTTGTAGTTCAAAGAGATTCTCTACTCTTGTGCCGTTAGGTAGTCGAGCAAACAATCTTTGTCGTGGCTGCCACGTTGTTTCTGAATATGCCTCAACAAATGCAAAGCTTGTAGTTTGTGGAACTCTAAACATGCGAGACTTAACCCAAGTAGCGTTTTGACTTACAGCACCTACGCCCGATCCTGTAGCTGTTCTAGGAAGCGATTCAATTGCGGTGGCTGTTGAACTACCAACGCCCGATCCTGACGCAGTACGAAGCCATACAATGCGTTTGGTAGCATTCTGTGTACCAACCCCAGATCCTGTAGCTGTTCTAATGTTGATGACAAGTCTGACTGCTGCTTGTGTACCAGTCCCACTACCTGTAGCAACTCTTGGTAAGCCACGAATAAATGTGGTTGACGAAGTTCCGATACCACTACCCGTTCCCGATTTGGCAACAATCAAGAATGGGTCTGCTTCACCAGAACCAACACCTGAGCCTGTAGCCGTACGAGCAAGGATTTCTTTGATTGTGCTTGCTGATTCACCAGCTGCACCACTACCTGTAGCCGTACGAAGGGTAATAATAAGTCTTACTGCGGTTTGTGTGCCGACACCAGAGCCATCAGCAGTTCGTTTAAATACTGGGGCACCTAAGTAATAACGTCCACCAGTTAAATACGGGAATGAATAATCGGTATGCGTGCCAAGACGTAGTTGATTAGAACCTGAAACACCAGCTACTTGCGCACCAACACCAGAACCAGTAGCAGTACGAGCTACCGTACGCGCAGGTATAAAAGTACTGCGATAGTACGGGTGTGTATCTACATACGCTTCCGTGTAGCCAGTTACGATTGTCTGCATAGGGTTGACCCCCTACCGACTAATCGAGAGACAGCGTAAGCGAAGTGATTTGGAAAGTATCTCCAGCTGTAACAGCAGCTGATGCAGATAGCGCACCAGTCCACAAAGCATTACCTGCAGTTGACGCATCCCACAATGACCAATGCGAATATGTTTCTGTTGTAGAAACGTTGGTCCATTCAATCGTCGCATCTGTAGCAATAGAGCCAGATGCAGCAGCCGACCAAGACGTAGCCTTGCGTGTAGTTTCTGCAGCAGCGTTGTTAGTAGCAGCTTCGCCAGGATCGCCTGTGTGCAGCTTAACGTACACCGTGGTTGGCATAGTCCAGGCAGCTTCACCTACTACATGATCAAGAATTTTTAATTCAGCATAATTAGAAATCGACATAAAAACCTTTCAACAAAAAGAGTATAGCAAAGCCCCCCGCCCAGATGAGGAAGAGCGGAGGGCTTTGACTAATTATCAGACGCCGTTTGCGCCAATGCTTGATGCCGACTCAATTCGACGAAGCGAAGCCTCGCGGAAGCGACCGTAGCCACCGAGCCAGTACCAACCAAGTGGTTGCAAGCGCATCAAGATGTCTGTGACGTTGCCACGAACGATCTTTGGTGTTGCACCGTTGCCATCCTGTGTGCTGAACGCCTTAGCAAGAGCCTGACGACCCATGATAAGAGTTGCATACGAATCGCCAGTACCAGCTGCACCTGCACCATTGAACGCGTTGGTGAATACCTTGGCGCGTGGGGTTTCGATGAATCGTACTGATTCAAAGAGGCCAATTTCGCCATTGTAGATACCAGTTGGGTCAACGTAGTTAGCTGGCGTACGCCATGCTGATGCGTCTGTTGCCGAACGGAAGTCGTACGACACGTCTGGGTGAATAAAGCCGATGTACGAACCGTTGAAGGTTGCTACGTTTGCTCCACGCAAAGCAGCTACTTGCTTACGGATGTCGTTTGCTACGAGCAAATCATCAACAGCCATGGTTACACGGCTTGACGGGGCTGAAGCTCCACCAGTTGCGTATGCCACGTTGCTGCCACCAGCAAGAACTTCACGGACAACTTGGTCCATTGAGTCACCTGCGTTGTAGCCAATGATGTTTGCTGCTGCCGAGTCAACATCCAAGAATGCTGTACCACGGAGTTTTGCTGTTGTAACAACTGCGTTGCCGTATTCAGCCAAGGTTACTGTTACCTGACTGTCCGAGAGCGCTGTTGGGGTTACGTCAGTTACTTCGTTCAACGTCGATGTCGCTGCTGCGATATCTGCGAAGATTGTGAATGTAACTCCAGTACCAGGCATTGCCTGTGCTACTGGTTGTACGTCTGCTGCCTGATCGAAAAGAAGTTCTGAACGCAATGCGAAATACGCAAGACGGTCAAACGCCACTTGGTCGACAGATAGAGACGAGGTTGTTGTTTCGCCTGCCATGTTTTAATTCTCCTTAAAGAATTGGTTAATTGTTGATTTGATTCATTCTTGCTTGAGCCAACAATTCCATTACTTCTTTTTCGGATTTAGCGTTTGCAATTCTAGTTGCATAGTCAACCGTCGCCTCAGTCGTGTCTCCAACGCGCGATGCGTTGCTAACTCGATCCCATGCCTGCTTCTCCTGTTGAGGAGCTACCTGCATAGTTTCTTGGGGTTTGATGAGATTTGCTTCTGTGGCTGCAACTCTGATTGCCTCGGGTGTGAGTTCGCCATCGTATGCTTTCACGAAATACTTGGACATTCCTGAAGATAGGTCTACGCCTGCCTTCACAAATGCCAACTCTCGTTGGGCTGCTCTAGCTTCCTCTGCTTGCTGACGCAAGCTCTTTACCTCTGACTCCAACTCACGCATTCTCGCACGAACTGGATTCTTTGTTGCCTGGTCTTCCTGAACGCTGTCCTCTTCATAGAAGTCTTGTTCTTGCATGACCCACTCCTCCGCCCACATTTGGCTGGAGGGGCCAAATGGCTGCATATCTCACCCCTGTTAGCACATTGAAATCGGGGGGATTTCCAATGGTTATCCCTGTTGGGATACAACTATCTTACATCACAATTAATGATTGTCAAGGGTTGGTTATCTGTATTAGCGATTTGCTTGACCGTACCCAGATTTGTAAGAACTACTATCACCTTGAGCAAGGGTTGCTGAACCACCACTAGCACTTACCTCAGCAATACGACGCCTTTTGCGTTCTTCTAATCTCATTTTGTCATCAGTATCTGTACCCAAAACACCTTCAACAAGATCTATATCTGAAATATATTCTTCCCCAAACCCAGCGCGCCTCAATTCTTTCATTTGTCTTATAGACGTAAAGCCCGTTTCTGCTTCAGCCTGAGTAACGCCTTGTCGCACAAACTGCTCCGCTGAATCTTTGCCTATGTTTATTCCAGCAAGTCTTTGAGCGCTTTCTGCAATCAAGGCTGCTTGTGCTTGACGCTTATAATCTGGGGCCATAAGAGGACGTGCTCGTTCTGGATCAATTACGTACGCAAGAAGATCTCCGTCAGTTATGTTGTACATCTCAGCCATTTTTGCTTTAACTTCTGGAGAGGCATCTTCGACTATTCGATATGCATCTTTAAGGCGGTTATTAAGTTCAGCTACAGACACGTCGCCACCAATAAACCCTGCAAAATCATCTTGGGAGTCGTAGAACCCTTGTGGTAAACCGTTGGCTGCCAATGTATCTTTGTATGCTTTTTCCATAGCAATATAAGTAGCTGGCGAAAGCGGTTTGAACCCCAAGGACTGACGTTTTTCATTAGCAATAAACCGTTTTTTGTATGCTTCTTGTTCTGTTAGTGCATAAACAAGAGAATCCCCGTCGGTAATATCTACTTCGTTTCTACCATAAAGACCCCATACAAACTCATACAAACTTTCTAAACCATAACTAGCCAATACTTTTCGGATTATTGTTGATGCTCCAGGCACTCTGGTGTAGTCAATTCCTTGATCGTCATCATTACCACCACCGTCTTCTGTCCTGCCACCTGGATCATAGCCAGCATAAAATTCTTCATTACCACGCTCTGCAAGATTGCGTGCTTTGCCTTCAGCAATAAGTCTGTCTAATGCAGCTTGAGTATCTGTACCACCACCTAGCGCTCCTGATTGAAGTTGACGAATATAATCTGCAGTAGCAGTATCCCCAGAGTAGCCAGCTGCAGCATAAGCAGCTTGATCAATTAGAGCAGCCTCTTCTGGGGTAAATTGATCACGACCACTTTTAGTTGGGGTTTCGTCCTTAGGTGGAGTTTGATCTTTTGGTGGATTGTTTGGGTTATAGTTTGCAGGACCTGGGCCTGGACCAGTCCAACCAGTTGCTGGATTAGCCATTACAACACCTCTCCAAACATTTTAGCTATAGTTGTGCCTAACTTAAAAGCATCACGCTTTGCTCTTTTTGTGTTTTCAAATCCATATTTAGGATCGGTGCGCAACATGGTTTCCCATTCGCCCAATGTAGGTGGGGGTGTGTTGGGTCCACCAAATGCTGTTCTAAACTTTGGATCATTAAACGAAATAGATTCTGGAGTTAATTCCAACGTGTTGGCAGCTACGTCCTTGTAGGAACTAAAAATCTCAGCAAGAGTTAATCCAGCATCCAATTGTGGGGCCAATTGAAAATGTGCTGCTTTAGCCAAAGCCACACCTTTTTTCTTGAGGGTATCCACGGTGATAACTTCCCCGTTGTATTCTTTGCCTTGAATTGACGCAAGGATTTGTTCATTTAAATCTGGTGGATTGTACCCATAATCCATTGCTACCTTCTTTAACGCTTGCGCATCAAGGCTGTCTAGCAGATCCTGTTTACCGCGAGGACGAGTTCCTACAACGCTGTTTACATACTGAGACAAAGCAAGTCCACTAAGACCACGACGGGTTGCGACCAAAGTAATATCATCTAATTCTTTAGTTGTTAAACCAAGATCTCCATAACCACTAGCTATCGTTATTCGATTGGCTCTAATTTTGTCAGCTTTATCTACATCAAGTAAGGCGTCAAATGCTTTTGCTGACTCAACCGTTTCGTTGTAATACTTGGTTGCTTTAACCCTTGCATTGAATGCATCAACACCAGCCTGGGTATCGAAGTTATATAAGTTGGGTCTTTTAGCTACATCTTGAATGAGATCAATTAAGTCATCACCAAACTTAGCTCGAGCTTCTTGTTCGCCTGGACCACCATCAACAAGTCTTGCAAACTGTGGAAACTTTGCAATAAAAGCGCTGCGCCAATCTTGTTTAGGCGTAACTGGTGGTTTTGCTGGTGGTTTTGCTGGTGGTTTTACTGCTGGTTTTGCTGCTGCCATTATGCACCACCCAACAATGAAAAGATCTGATTGATTGCTTTACCTGCTGAGTACGCACCATATTCTCCAGGTGCAGCTTTTTTTGCTTGTTGTTCGGCTGCAACACCAAGAGTAGTTGGGTCTTCGACGTTAGATAGTTGACGTTGCCTATCCATATCCTGAATAGCTTTAACCGCAATTTTTACTTCTGCTGGGGTCGCTGCCCTACCAAGTAGCTGAAAGAATGCATCTCCAGTTTGTTTTGCTGCATCTTCTCTCGAAACAACAGACACCGTTCGACCAGTACCCATTGATGGTGGACCAACAAAATCACCCGATGTCCATAGATTTACTAGTGCCTTCATTGTACGGCGTCTATCATTTGCCGTTATCATAAAGTTCCCTATTGCATTTGAATCAGCATTACTTAAGCTAATTCCATACAAAGCTTGCGGACTAGGCTTCCCGTCTCCGTAGTAACCAAGCCCAACTAAGGCTTTAAAAAATTGTGTACGCTCAGCCTCATTCTTTAATCTAAAAAACTCTGTGTCTATCTCTGAACTTGGATCGTATTGATTTCTAGATGGTGCATCATCCTCATCAACCAACTTACTACCTGTGTAAAACCATTTTGATCCACCTGGTCCACGCTGTACTGTAATTGTTTTTGGAAGCAAAGCAGGCAAACTAGTTGGATCCATGCCCTTGCTTTCACGTGGGAACATTCCTGCTTCTTCTGCAATAGCTTTTTCGGTTTTAGGATTATTGGGGTTAATAGCGATTGGAGTTTTAGGAATAAAAACTTCTTGATCTTGTGTGCCAGTAATACCAGGATCGTTCTCTTCTATGAGGGTAGTTATGTTTTGTTGTGAGTTTTTGTCGTCTTTAGCCATTTTTTTCAACCTCTGATGAGAGCAATCGTTGCCAGATTCTATCAAACTGTGGGTTTTCCTGGGCTAAGCGATTACCAAAACTGTACAAAGCTTCGGCTGCTGATTTAGCTTTTTTAGAATTGAAGCTCTTAAGATTCCCGCCTTCAAGCATAGAGTCTCTTGCGTTCAAATATCTAACGACCAATGGGGCTACCTCGTTGTTTGCCAAACGTGGGTCTTTAACAATTTCTTTTAGCATAAGTAATTGATTGTCAAACTCACCAACGGTGAACTCAGCTACCTCAGGGAAACCTGGGTAATCCTGATGCAGTTTTGTACGGTAAGCCCTCAACTTTTCCATTTGTGCTTCTGACGGGAAAGCACCAAACATCTTACGGGCTGCCCGATACTTAGCTGAACCAATACGGTTTTGCGCTAATTCAACTAGTTCATCTAGCTTGAGCGACCTTCGTTTGCCTTCTGATTTCTGTCGATTGTAAACGTCTTGGTTAAACTCTGAACCTGTCGGACCAAAGTAAGCTGCAACGTCTTTATAGTCGTTCATTAAGTCCTGATTTTTAAGTTCCCATTCGCCAAACTCACCAGTTGCTTCAAGACCCTTAACTAAGCTTTCGGTTTTAGAACCAACATACAATGCTGCTTCCTCCCCAAATACCTTAGTAAAACGAGTAACAGCGGTTTCGTAGTCCTCTTCTTGCATCTTGCTAAACACCTGAACAAGCTGATCAACATAAATATCTTTATCTTTAAGTTCCACTTTGTATCCAACCTGTGGTGAGGTTGGTCCAAAAAACTGTTGACCAATTCTTAGAGCGGTAATAATTCGAGCGTCACGCAAAGAATCTTTTTCAAGTTTGGCAAAGCCTTCTCTGGTTGTCAAATCGTAATCACCAGATGCATACTTTGCTCTAGCTACGTCATTTAATGTTGTAGCAAACGCATTGTTTACTGTGTTGTTGTTTTCATCGTGCCAGCTATACATTAAAGAAATAAGTTTGTTTGCAACACCTGGCAACGGATTTATCTGACTAGCTATTTCGCCTTTTGAAATACCAGATTTACCATATGGCAATAAGATCTCTACGATCGTGTCTGTTTCTGGTCTGTTTTTCAACAAGAAAGAAGCTGGGATTTGAGCTAATGGCCCCAAACCTGGGATCCAACTTAAACCCTGACTTAACTGTGAAACTGGCGCTTCAAAAAATGAATCAACCCCAGCTGCTTTAAGTGCAGCTGGAAGTCCAAACCACATAGGAAATTTAAAGAACATCTGTTTTGATTGTGGGTCTTGATACCAAAATCCACGACCATCCCCATCTGGGTCAGCCTGTCCAAGATTGCCCGCATAACGTACGCCCCTTGTTAAACGACTTGGATCTTCCAAGATAAGCCCTGCATAGGTTCCAATGATTTCTCGCCATGCACCGATAAACGGAAAGATGATTCGCAGAGAGTCCTCAAGATTGTTCCTTGAAGATGCGTCGTAAAGCAAACCTTTAGTCTTGCTTACCCCCACAAGGCGAGCGTAATCATCTAGATCTTTTACTGTTAACGTTCCATTGCCAGGCGTTGCTGCTATTTTTTGCAGCTTTGCAGCAGTTTCTTTACTGCCAATATATTTACCGATGTCGCCACCCGATGCCTTTTTAAGTTTCTCAACTAAAGCCTGAGCTTCACTTGTTGAAAGTTTATTGATGTGGTTAGCAATTTCGTCGTAATAGAACTTTCTAAAAACTGGGCTGCGCTCTAATGTCTTTGCCCACTTTTGTCCATACATTTGAGAGAAAAAGAAGTCGGTAAAATCATCCAGTTTTTCTTGAGTAGATGCCAACCATGCTCTTCCTTCTTTTGTATTTGGGGCCGTCATTTCTTTTGGAAGCTGCAAAGGAAGCCCTGGTTGTACCCCAAAATCATCTGTTACTGGCATACGATTGATCAACTTAATTGCATCTGGGTGGTAATTAAATGATCCCTGACCAGTTGCTGAACCATCTAAAACTTTTCTAACCACAACATTTTGCCCACCATCAAAAGCCATAACAACAGCATCTGATTCACCTTCATCTACCGATTTCTTTAACTTAACAAAAACACCAGGCTTTAGATCTTGATCAGCACGCTTGATTACAAAATCTTTTGGACTAAGAGTAATGTTGGTTTCAACTGGAACACGATCAAATGCTGCTATAAAAAGAACATCTTCAAGTTCGCCAGTTGTGTTTTTAATGTTTGCGTATGGAATATCTTTTGAATGAGCACGCAGCCATTCACGTCTTGCCTCTGGAGGAAGACCGCTTAATGATCTACCTGGACCTTTGACCTCAAGACCTTGCCTTGTAATGAAAGGCAAACCACGTTTGTATGCGCCATCTATCTGTCTAAAATTTTCAGGTTTGTCGGCAACAGTTGCCAACTCATCGAAGATTTCATCTTCTGCTTTATTGAAAAGAATACCGCGAGCAGCCGTTCTTTGAAGTTCATCACTATTAGATAGACGCAAAGAGTCCAAAGCTGCCTCTGCGTATACTCTTCTACCGTCAGCCTTTGATACTACTCGCCATTCTTTTGTGCTGCGCGAATGTCGCCCAAAACTTGTTGGGTTTAAACCCTGTCTTGCTTTAGACAATTGCAACAAATCGGCATGTTCTTCTCTTAGTTCCAAAAATGCTTTTCTGATTTCTTCGTTGTTTTTTTCTTTATCTTTTCCAAACAACTGAGGACCTTTTACGGTTAGTTGTTCGCCCAAAATAGAACGTTCCTTTGTTGATAGATCAAACCTTTTGGCAAGGTTGATAAGTTTGGTGGCAGATTTAGTTTCACCTATCAAAAGAGAAATGTATTCGCCTGGATGATTCAAGAATCCAGTACCAGCACCCAACGCCATACGTAGTTGTGCATCAATTGAATTGCGCATGATATAACCAACGGTTGCAAGGTTCAATGGTTTCCATATCAGGTTCTGCACACCATCAAGGATGTCAACCCATACTGCTTGCTCTCCAGTATGAATTCTCTTTACGGATTTTTTAACAAGTCGTTCTTGTTCTTGTTCAAGATTGCGAACTTTTCTTCTTGTTACATCGTCAGCTATTTCGTTTGCAGGATATTTACCTAATTCAGCTGCAATTTCGTCATAACGTTCTTGATCTATAATTTCTCGAACTTCCATTTTGGTGCGTTTTGAAAAAATTGGTTTTGTAATTTTTCCTTGCAAACCAATTGTATTTAACGCTTCCCTAAATAATGGATTGCTTGTCAACCTTCGTAGTTCTCTTGGGTCTGGAAGAGTTTGAACCCGATCAAACAATTGTGCAAGCTGCATTGGGCGGGCAAAAGCCATATTTGCATTGCCTGTTTCCGCTGCCTTCTCCATGAATTCGTTCCACACAGATGGGGGAAAATACTTTTTAAGTAGGTCCCCATATGTTTTCATGAACCCATTGTCTGTTTCAACACCAACTCTATCGGTCATGTACGACCGAAGTTTTTTAGAACGATTTTGTGCTCGTTGAAGAAGAAGTTCAACTGTTTCGTTTCTAACACCATTTTGATTTAAAGTTATTCTTAAATACTCTTCATAAACCTTGTATGCATCACGCTGATCATCTGATGCAGATATGGCTTTAAAGTTTTCAATTGCTTGTTTTGTAAACTCGCGAAGTCTTTCACGACTAGCACCAGCTGTTTTAAGAGAATTGACCATGCTTTCAACGGCTTTGATGCGATCAACATCATCACCGTTGATTACTATCTGATCGCTTGATAATTGGGTTAATAGTCTTGAGTTTTTTAATGGCCCAATTTGCATGCCGTATTTAATTGGGTTAAGGAGTTTTGACGGTTGGATATCTTGAATCCTTGTACTTAAACCCCCAGCACCAATCGTATAGCCACCAATCAATTCTGCCTTTACCTGATCTACAGTTTTAGCTTTTGCTAAACGTTGAATCATTTCAGGTGTTAGCTTCCAGTTAAACCTTTCAGCCATTGCAAGTTCATCTGATTCTTCTGCAATCTGCTTAAGAGCTTTAACTGCTGTTGGGTTAACGCTCATAAACCTATCCCATTTTTTTGCATCAAGGGATACGCCATCTAAGGATTTGATTAAACCAGATTCAATTTCTAATGCTTTTCGGTATGTTCCAGCATCAGCTTTGGTCATTACTGGAACAACACCTCTAGCAAACTGAAGTGCTTCCGTAAATCTTTCTGCGTCGCTAAACACAACAGGCAATGTCTTTACTGTCAAACCAGCTGCCTTTAACCCACCAAACAAATACTTGTTTGGATCGGGAGCAGCAATAGAAACCATGAAATCAAGGAAGCCCGAAACACCTGTATGCCATCTGGTGTTTTCTGGAATGTTTAAAATTCCAGCAACACCTCTACCAATAGTGAATGCAGAACCATTTACCATACCTCGGATTCTGCGTGCAGCTTCTGACTGTTGAGCCATCAGTTCTTCTGATAAAAAGAAACCATCGCCTTGATTATCCCAGTTGTTTAGCAGTTGAAATAAACTAAAAGACTCTAAGGCATCTTTAATGTCAAAGCTTCTTTGTCTTCCCTCTTCTGTACCCAAAGTACCCAAAGAAAAAACAGTTTGCAAAGCTTCTGGAATTGATGCACCAAGTGCTCCAGTAACACGAGATGTTTGTTTTAAAGTATCGTAAAGATTATCTACGCTTCTCTCAAAGAAGTTTCGATCAACTGGCTTACCCTCATTGACTGCTTTAATTGCGTCACCAACCTTGTTGCTAACTAAGTATTTTCTTATTGGTGAGTACAGTTCCTGCACAGAATCTGGATTATCATTTAAGTTGCGGGCATACAGTTCTGATGCTTTATCTACAGCTTCATCGCTCGCATAGTTTTTAGCTAACGAAAGTTGTGTGTTGGCTGGAATCCACGGTGCTCGATTATTAATATAAGAGATGCGTTCTGTTACCAACGGGTCAACAACAGGCTTGCGAGCTTCAACCTCTTGCTGCATAGCAGCTTCTTGTAAGAGAAGAGACCTGCTTTGTTTATCTAAATTTTTCTGCCAAGACATTAACTTGTCTCGTATTTATCAAGCAGGTCACCTAGTCCGCTAGCTGGATCAAAACGTGCAATATTGCGCAACTCCATCACCGCATCATTAAGTGGGTTTGGGACTCGAATACCAGCTTGTACTGGTCCAATACCTGGGCCAAACGAAGCACCAGCAGTAATGGGTTCATTAGGGCGATTGGTCATTGCAAGCAAATCAATTTTTTCTCTTGGTTGTTGTGCAGCTACAGCCCGATCACCAGCAGCAGGACCAGACGGAACTTGTTGAAGTCCATCCATAAGTTTCTTCACTTCGCCGTATTGATTGCTTGGTCCAACCTTTGGGGTCATAGTGCTACCAATAACGTTTGCCTTATTCTGTAGGTCTGTCCGTATTGCCATCTCAGCCTCCGAGTTGTGCTAGTAGTGCGTCTAATCCTTGTGGTCCAGGAGGTGGCTGCATTGGTGCTTCTGCACCCATGCCTGGCATTGCTAACCCTGGCATAGCCTCTGGAGAACCAGGAGGCACCATTGCTGCTTGCCTGTCTCGTGCACGTTGATCTGTGCGCTTAACAGCTTCGTACAGAGTTACGTTCTGTTCAACGACCAAACGGGTTAGGTAAGCCAAATCCTCTGGCTGGTATGGACCATTTGGATCTACCGCTTGCTGTTGAATAGAGCTAAGTAACGCTGACTCAACACCTTCTGCAACGATTCTATCATGCTCTAGGTCGGGGTCAGAGATTAACGGGTCTGCTTCTCGTGCAGATTCTTTGCTCATCAATCCAGTACCAAGTCGTTGCCCAAGACCAACAATCAATCCGTTTACGTCTGAACCTGCAGCTGAATAAGTTACATAATGGAAGTCGTTGTTCCAGAGTTGATTTGGAACATAGATTGCCATGCCTGCTGCTGCTCGACCTGGGATATAAAACGACTTTTGGAAAGCACCCCAGTATGCCCGTTCAATTGCAATAGCAATCTTGTCTTCTTGAATCATTGATGACTCAAAGATTGATTGTGCTTCTTGCACACGGTAGTCAACTGTTGCTGAAAGTACAGCATCACCACGTCGACCCGTGCGAATGTTGCTTCCTGATTCGCCACCGAACTCTGCAGGGATAGCACCCTCAAGTCGTTCCTGTCGTTCCAAGCGATCTAACGCTGTGTCTGTTTTGTAACCAGGGTTAACCTGCAACTGTTGGATGTCTCCACCCTTAACGACACCAAGCTGACCGATCTTGCCATCAGCTACCTGAATGATCTCAGGGTTCTCACCCGAACGTGCAACCAAGTATTCCTCTGGGAAGATACCACGCTCAATAGCAATCTCTGTTAGCGCTTGAAGTCTTGCACGTGTGTAGTACATACCAAGTACGCCGTCAAACTGACCACGTGGTTGATCTAGAGTAATGCGACGTGGGTTAACCACCAATGGCATACCAGTACGGTTAGGGATTTGCTCAAGCATGACTGCGCTAAATCCACCATAAAGAACACCGTCTTCATAGGATTCATCCCCACCACCAACAACACATAGTTGAATACCCTCTGGAGATACATACTCCAACAAAAGGAATCTCTTATCAACTTCTAAATCCGTAAGACCAAGCTGTCCAACTAGTTTCTCTCCATAGGTTCGTACTAACCAAGAAACAGTTACACGGTAAGCAAAAATACAATCATATGGAAGTGGATCATCTGCATCTTCTACTGGGGCAGCATAAGTATCAAGTGGGTTGCGCACAGTCCAAGTTGGCATCATTGTTTTAAAGTTTGGCTTGATAACTACTGGTGCATTTGAATAAGCCAACAGATGTCGTGCCCGACGACGCAGCTTCATGTTCATTCTGTTGTGGTCCCAGATAGCAAGCATCGCCTGCTTCTTTTGACGTGCTTGATTCTTTGCACGCTCAGAACCCTCTTTGGTTGGAGGGAAGAAAGGTTGTGGCATTGTTGATGCAACACGCATTGACATTTGATCCAAACCCTGAACAAGCAGGTTGGCTACAGATGTCTTGGAGTTTCTATCTAGTTCATTAAGTGGAACAACAATGTCGCCGTTGGCAAGATCCCTGATGCGACGCATCTGTTCTTTAATTGGACCATCATTCTTTTTTCGTTGGTTGTAAAGCTCAACGATCTCTTGAGCAGCAAGCATGACTACCCTCTACCGTTGAGCAAATTTGCCAATGCTGTTGGTTGCTTACTGCCAGCTTTCTTTGTAGCTTTTTTTGCAACTTTCTTAGCTGGTGCAGCTTTCTTTACTGCAGCTTTCTTAACTGGCGCAGCTTTCTTTACTGGTTGGCGTAAAGCTTGTTGAGATTTTGGAACAATTGTTTTAACAAAACCATTTGCTTCATTAATTGCCTTAACTTCAGCTGCTCGCTTAGCTTCGGCTATTTTTGCAACAAATGCATCGTTGGCAGAGGCTCGCTTATTTGCAGCGATAAACGCTCTATTACTTCTAATGAATTGATCTTGATCCATTAATGATTGCGATTTAACAACACGTTCTCCACCTGACGCCATGAACTCATTGAACTCTTTTTGATTTTTAAATGTTGTACGAAATACAGGTTTTGGTTTTGGAGTCGCAGCTGGTGTTGGTGTTGATGCTGCACTCTTAACCTCTGCTAAAGATTTTGGAGCTTGAGCTCCGCTTGCTTGAGCTTGTCGCTGCGCTCTCATTTCCCACGGAGATGGTGGATATTTAACTTGTTTTTCAGCAGGAACTGGAGTTTTGTCTGTCCAGGGTTGTTCCTCTGGGGTAAGTTTAACGCTTTTCTTAACTGGCGCAGCCTTCTTGGTTGGCGCAGCTTTCTTAACTGGTGCAGCCTTTTTAACTGGCGCTTTCTTGGCTACTTCAGTTTTAATATTTGCTACAACCTGGGCGTTCTTTAAACCAACCTCAATTGTCTTATCAGCTTGTGCTTGAAGCTGGGCCTGCAATGCAGCATTAGGTGTGCCCTGCATTTGTGGCGCAACATAAGTTTCTTTAGTGGTAGCTGCCTCAACTGGCTTAGCTGTTTTGGTTGGCTTAGTTGTTTTAACTGGCTTAGTTTTTTTGACTGGCTTAACTTTTTCAACAACTTCATTAGCGGTTGATTTAACGAATTTAACCCCACCAATTTCACCAGGAGCTTTTGCTTTGTTTGAAACTTTAGTAGTAGGACTTGTTAAATTATCAAGACCTTTTACTTTCGGGAACATGCGCAAATTTTCAGCTGCCTCTATTGCAGCTTTTGATCTTTTAGCTACATTTGAAAGTACGGTTGCAGTACCGACTGCATTCTTTTTAAGCAAAGATTCACTTGCTTTTTGTGCTGACTTACTTAAAGCCGTAGTAAAAGGTTTTGATCCACCAAAACTAGCGATATCAAGTATTGTTCCAGCCGTAGTGAGTGTTGCTTCAAGAGCTTTAGCTTCACGCAAGTTTGGTTTTTTCCCAAACAAACCTGCAACTGCATTGATTGTTGGGTTTGTAAACGTTGCTGCCATTGACCCGCCTGTGTCTTTAGCAAACTTAGTAACCTGTTCTCCCACCCAAGCAACATCGCTAACGACTGGGATGTAGCCTTTTTTGTTACGGAATTTTTTAGTAGCTGCACCTGCACGTTCAATTGGCGCAGCAACATTCTTCTCCATGTATTTATCAAAGGCGCCACCTTTTTCAAAGTATGTAGGTGTTTTCTTTGTACTCTTTTGTACTTGACCAGGTTTAAAGCCAGCGACATCTTTGCCTCTGGTTGGGTCCATGTATCCACCAGTTTGTTTAACCGTAGGTGTGCTACCACCAGTACTACCACCAGTACTACCGTTACCAGTAAATTTAGCAATATCCGCTGATGTGTAAAAACCTTGACGTTGCACATCACCACTAAGAAACTTTTGTCGAAGAGCAGCTCTGCGCTCTTTAGTTACCTCAACACCAGACTTCTCAAGTTCTTGTGCGCGTGTTTGTACAAAGAATCGTTTACGCGCCTCTGCAGGATCTAGTTCGGGATTTGATTGAACAAACTCTTTACGAGCTTTAATCCGTGCTAATTCCTCTGGGGTACGTTTTTTTGCCATCTAGTCTCCAAATCCTGTATGTACAAAATAGCACATACTATATCCAAGAAGGACGCCACATCCTCGGTGGGGCGTGAAGTGGGCGTAGTTGGGGCATGTGTAGTTCTGCAAACCAATGCGCCATTACCAAGTCGGTGCCGTTCTTTTTATCTCTAGTCCAAGAACACATCTCGTCTATGAACGCCATGGTCTTCCAGTTGCCACGCATAGTTGGTACCCGTACTTGTCCCGATCTCCACAGAGGTGGGAGCAAAGCTTCTACGCCAAGGTTTTCGTCAAACTTGTTACGGGCTGTTGTGTGTGGCACAACGTTAATCCCGTGTAGTGCTTGCCATTTACGAACGAAGTCGTGCGCCAAAAGAAACCGTTGCGCTGCGTTGATCTCTACGATCCAATGAGAGATCGGGTAGCCGTAAGCCATTGAACGGTTCTGCCATTCCTCCATGATTCCACCGAACTCACGGGTCTGCGTGTTGTAGCCCAGTAGATCTTCAGCAGTTAGCTTGACTCGTTCAACATCAATCAAGTATCTAAGGTTCGTTGACGGTTGATATAGCCACCATTGCAAAGCCCAGAACATGGTTGGTGATGGGTCAACCGACGCAATAGAAATAACTGGTGGGACCAAACCTTCTGGAACATATCCTGCTTGTCGGTCGTTGTCGATGCAACCTGGGTACAGTACACCATCTGGACCCAGACCACCAGTTGCCCACGTGCGATTAATTAAGTAATGATCTTCCGCCATATCTTTTTGTTGATATACAACTTCAAACTTTGATGGCGAGCTGTGTCGGATATAAGAAAGATCTTTCCACGAAAGACGGAATGGTTCTAGTAGTGGACCATCAGGCCATGCAGGTGCGTCTTGTCTGCGAGACTTTGGACCGTCATCTAGTTCTTCGTAGTAAGCCTTGTAAATCAAGTGATGATATTTGTAGGTTTTAACTGGTTCTACTTCTTCAGATACATCAGTAACGTCTGATCCGTCATAGTCGTCTGCGTCGTAGGCAACTTTGCCAAGACAATGTGCGTATAGGTCAAGTGGTCCAAGACGCTGACCGATAACGGCAAGCATGCCACCTGGATCAACACGGGCTTCTGCCATTGAGTCCCAGCGTTCAATCAGTTTGTCGCGAGCTACAGATTCTTTGGCGTTCTCTGGTGATGCCACGTCATCAAACAAACAAAGGTCGGCACGGTGTCCGATGAACTCTGATTCAATACCGTATGCACTTACTGTTGGTTCCTTGTTGTCTAGACCACCAGTTCCTTGTTGTTCTACCACGAACTCTTCTGCACGCCACAGGGCACCAACATGGTTGGGCCTGAAACGCCCATAGTCCAAAGACAGGCAACCCTCTGCGTTGATAGCTAATCCTTTAGCAACCATCTCTGGGTCAGGGATAAGTGGGGATGTGCGCTCCAAGGTTTCACGAATACGGCGTGAATACATCTTTGCAAGCGTTTGCGAGATTGATCCAATCATCACACGGATTGCTCGGTTGCGTACGATACACCAAACAGCCACATCGTGGAACAAAGTTGACTTACCCACACCAGGTGGACAGTTAAGAACCATGAACTGTTTCTCTGGGTGTTCGAGCATTGCAACAATTTTGTATGCAGCATCTACCTGCCACGGTGACGGGACACGACCCAAATAGACTGTACGGAAATAATCAAAGTCTTCTAACCCACGTTGCGCTCTTTCGGACAATCTGCCAGCTGGAATGACGGGTGGCATGTTAACCATCTCCAGTCTGTCTTTTTCAACAGACCCTCTGCCACCACCTGGCTTAGCTAACTTGACTTGCTCTAACTCAAGTTTGGCTTCTGTTTCTTTTGCTTTAGAACGCCACTTAACAGCCGTGTTGTAGCAGACACCAGAGATACGTGCAGCTTCTTTAGTGGATACACCAGACTGCAATGCTTGCCAAAACAAGGCTCGGTCTTCAGCCGAGATAGCCCTTCTACCTTGGGACATTAATTTGTTACTTAGACTTTCTAGCCCGCTCCGCCCGCTTAACGCCCTTCTTCACAACCTTTCGTTCGGATGCTAGTTCTTCAAATTCTTCCATGCCAACTTCGCTAGTGATTGCATCCATCTGCTCTTGAATCATTTTAAGACGCTCACGCATCTGAGTAAGCGTACGAGGATCCTGCTCTTCCATTGAGGTTTCTTTGTATTCAGCAAGCGAGCCGTAAAAATTTTTATTTTTTGGTTTCATCATGTTGTTAAGTGTACACCATGGTGCTACCATGTCAGGACTCACAACCTACGAAGCACACGGGCCGTACTCTATTCGCACAGAGCGGGGCATGAACACCAGGCAACTGGGGTAGATCTCCCATGACTGGGAGAAGCGACGTGATGAACGATACA
>SXGQ01632905.1_pt1 | contig 29980 bp, 25 predicted proteins | sample 3178371 | NCBI WGS metagenome assembly SXGQ01 (sample SAMN11356859, study PRJNA531348) | freshwater metagenome | isolation source: freshwater sample F1-20 | place: China: Fuxian Lake, Yuxi | collected 2017-12-25
ATTACTTCCACCACAAACGTTCCTGGGGGAATTTACCAAAGCCAATGATCACTTTACTTTTTTGTATCTGCTGTTTCAATCAGCCGGATCCTCTTCAGATCGGTGCGGGACACCTGCATGGGCAGCTTCCCGATCCGTACCACCACCTGCTTCCCTTTAAAATCCAATACCTGGCCCTGCCGCCCCGTGCGTTTTACCAATACCGTGTCGCCCACGGACAATTCTCCGGGCAGTTCCTCGTGCGGGGGACCTAACTCGCCCCCTGACCTGGTCTTCGCCGCCGCACGCTTCGGAAACAACACCTGCCCCATTTCCTTCATGGCCTTTTCCTTGTTGGCATTCTTTCGCCAATCCTGCACGATCAACTTGAGCTTTCGCTCCAGATCCTTCAACTCCTGCCAGCGCGCCGCACCGATCCGGTTCTGCTCCCGAAGCAAATCCATTTCCTGCTGATGCTTCTCTTTGTCCAGCACCTTTTCCATCTCCGCCTTCAACCGCTGTGTATCGGTCATCAACTTTTTTAATTCCGCCTGCTTCCGCGTGATCTCCGCTAACTCCGCTTCGGTCCGATGCAATAATTTATCCAGCTTCACATGATCCTCCTTCACCAAACTCCTGGCCCGATCGATCAGTTTTTTGTCCAACCCAATCCGCTGCGCGATCGCAAACGTGTACGAACTCCCCGGTTTACCCACCTGCAATCGATACAACGGCATCAAACTCTTCTCATCAAAGGCCATCGCCCCATTTACCAACCCCGGCGTGCGCCCGGCCATCACCTTTAAATTCAAATAATGCGTGGTAACGACCCCCATCGCATGCCGGCGTAAAAACTCCTGCAACATCACCTCCGCAAAAGCACCCCCCAGATCCGGATCACTGCCACTGCCCATCTCATCCACAAAAAATAACGTTCGTCCATTGGCCGCTTCCAAAAATTCCTTCATGTGCAACAAATGACTGCTGTACGTACTCAACTCAAATTCCAAACTCTGTGCATCCCCCATCTGGATCATCAACTGCTTGAATACGCCCAATCGGGTTCCCGCCCCCACCGGCACCAATAACCCGCTCTGTGCCATCAATTGGATCAATCCGATGGTTTTCATCGCCACCGTTTTACCGCCGGCATTGGGACCACTGATCACTAAGATCCGCTGCTCCTCACGGAGCGTCAGATCTAAAGGGATGGTCGGTTTACCATTGGATAAATGATATATCAACAACAATGGATGACGCGCCTGCACCAACTGCACCCCGGCCGTTGCCTCCATCTCCGGCATCCGCCCGTCCATCTCCACCGCCAGCCGAGCCCTGGCCCGGATAAAATCAAATTGCCCCAACACGGCATAGTAAGATTGCAATAAAGGCTGATAAACGGATAGCTCCGCCGTCAACGCCCGAAGAATCCGCAATACCTCGGCCCGTTCCTCATTCTCCCACTCGAACACCTCGTTGTTGAGCTCAATGGTTTCCTCCGGCTCCAAAAAAGCGGTGCGCCGACTTTCGCTTTCCCCGTGTAAAATACCGCGCACCACGCGCTTCTGCTCGGCCAATACCGCTACGACACGGCGACCATTTAAAAAACTTTCCTCGATCTCGGCCAACCATCCTTGCTTTTGTAATTTTTGCACGATGCGCTCGAACATCGCCCGCAATTCCTGTCGCTTCCGGTGCAACCGCAGCCGCACCTCCATCAAATACTTCGAGGCATTGTCCCGCACTTGTCCGTTGGACTCCAATACTTCATCAATACGCTTGGCGATCCCCTTTTCATAGGCCGTATTCCCCAGCACCGTAGCCATGGAAGGATAGGCCAACCGACGTTCGTCGTTGAACCAGCGATAAACCGATTCAGTGTCGTTCAGCAACCGACGAACCTGCATCCACTGTTCACCCGTCAACACCGCCCCCGGCACCCCCAATAAATGCAACTCTCGGGTGATGGATAAAGGCTCTTCGGTTGGAAACGCCAGTCCCTGATCCAGGATCCACTTGAATTCCTGTGTTTGTCCCAGTGCCAAGCGAATGTGATCGATCTGATTGTGGATACGGATGGTGCGGGCCCGCTCTCTGGCCCATTCCCCCCGGCAATGCGCGACCAATCGCTCTACTACCCGATCGAATTCGAGTTGAGAAAGGGCCGAGGCGGGGAATAATTTCATGGGATCGATTAAACAGACGATTTAAAACCGGCACAAAACTCGGAATTTTGTAGCCGTCATGAACAGAATCCTCTCCCTCTGCTGTTGGCTGCTTTGCACCCTCACGGCTTGTGCCCAAACTGAACAAACCACGAAAAAAATCCCCCCCATGGAAGACTCGACCGTGAAGAATAACCCCACTTTACCCGCCACCGAGATCGCCACCCTGGCCAACGGTTGCTTCTGGTGCACCGAGGCCGTCTTCATCTCCCTGGAGGGCGTCGTACAAGTAACCTCCGGCTACACCGGCGGAAAAACCAAAAATCCGACCTACAAAGAAGTCTGCGGCGGGGAAACCGGACATGCCGAATGCTTGCAGATCGTATACGATCCGGTCAAGATCAGCTTCGTTGAGCTGCTGGAAGTATTCTGGGAAACACATGACCCCACCACCCTCAACCGTCAGGGCAATGACGTGGGCACCCAATATCGAAGCGGCATCTTCTACCACAGCGAGGAACAACGGGAAAAAGCCTTGCAATACAAAGAGTCGTTGAATAAAAGTGGCGCATTCGACCGACCGATCGTTACCGAGATCACACCCTTTGAGATCTTCTACCCAGCCGAAAATTATCACCAGCAATACTACGAGCTCAACGGTGACAACAATCCCTATTGTCAACTGGTGATCCGACCCAAACTGGAAAAATTTCGGAAAGTATTCAAGGATAAACTCAAGAAAGACTGATCAGTCCTTTTTGACCCGACGCAGCTCCAACCCATTTTGCGCGGTGGGATAAAAGTCTTGCACGGTGGGTCCCACCAACCGGATCACCCGGTCGTACCAAAGCGGCACCACGGGCGCCTCCTCCACGATGATGCGGTCGGCTTCCTGATACAAACGATACCGAATCGAGTCGTTGACCTCCTGAATCGCTTGTTCGAACAAGGCATCGAACCGCGCGTTTCGAAAACGAGTATAATTCGGCGGGGCGGGATTTTTTGAATAAAAAACGGACAAATAGTTTTCGGCCTCGGGATAGTCTGCGATCCAACAGGCCCGAAAAAAAGGTGATTCCCCTTTAGCCGTCAGCTCCAACAACAACGATTTCTGGACCACCACTACTTGAACTCCAATGCCCACTTCCCCGAGCTGACGAGCAATGAAATTTGCCATCTCCGCATAGATCGGTATCGTTTGTAGCCGAATCGGAGGCAGCTCCTTTCCGCCCGGATAACCCGCCTCGGCCAGCAACCGGATCGACCGGGCGGGATCGTAATGATACCCTTTGACCCGGGAAGAATCGTAGGATGGAAGTCCCTGAGGCACAAAACCCGACTCGGCCGGCGTGCTAAGGGAATTGCGGAGGTACAAGATCATCTTGCGCCGATCGAACCCGTAATTGATGGCTTGACGGATCTTTTTAGACCGCAAGGCCTCACTCGCCAAGGAAGAATCCACGACGATACCCAAGTACTCGGTGTTGAGATAGGGATGCGTTTGCAAGCGAAGCTTTCCTTCCCATTTCGGTTTCAGTCGACCCGATTTCAACAATACCTCATCCTTGAACGAAGCATCCAGATCATTTATGAAATCCAGTTTTCCCTGCTGAAACAACAAGAACTCCGTTGCCTTGCTGTCATAAAAACTCACGCGGATCCCTTCCAAATACGGAAGCGTGTCTCCGCGTTCATCTTTTTCCCAATAGCGTTCATTTTTCCGGAGGATCAGGGTTTGTCCCTCTGCCCAGGCCGCCACACGAAACGGACCCGTGCCTACCGGGTGACGACGAAAATCGGCCCCGTAGCGGGCCACGGCCTCGGGGGCCACCGCCGAACAATATTGCATGGACAAAATGCCGAGGATGGGATGATACGGACGTATCAAATTCAGCCGAAACGTGGAATCGTTGAGTGCCTCGAAGGGACGGATCGAATCGACTTTACCGCGAAAGATCCAGGCACCCGGACTCGCCACGGCCGGATCCAATAAACGGGCCAAGGAATAGACCCAGTCCCCCGCCACCAGCGAACGACCTACCCTGCCCGGAAAAACCGGATCGTCGTGAAAGAAAATATCACGGCGCAGATAGAAAGTGTATGACAACCGATCGGCACTGATCTCCCAACGCCGGGCGGCTGCGGGCACGATCGAGCCGGATGAATCAACTTCCACCAGCGTGTTGTAGAGCTGATGCGTGGCCCAGATGGTCGCTTGACTTTTGGCAAAGGCCGGATCCAAGGAGGAGATTCCGGCCGATTCGTTGTAAAAAAAATAGCCTTTCTCCGCCTGCGGCGACCGACCACAGCCCAGAAACAGCAAAGCAATCACAAAATTGTGAATTCGGAAACGCATCGGTTGAACCCTTCGGGCTAAATTAGCAAATCAACCCATGGCCTGCATGATCGGGAATAAAACAATCGCCCTTACCCTCCTATTTTTTTTAGGATCCGCTACCTTGGTTTGCGCACAACCCAAGGGGTTTACCCGGCAAGACACCCTGCGGGGTTCGATCGGCCCCGAACGAGCCTGGTGGAATGTTCTGCACTATGAGCTCACCATCGAACCCGATTACACCACCCGTCAACTAAAAGGAAAAAACCGGATCGAGTTCAACCTCACCGGTGCCCCGGTGACCGACCGAATTCAGATCGACCTGCAAGAGCCGATGCTGATCGAAAAAGTTTTATTGGGACAACAATCCCTCCCCTTCCAACGAGAAGGAAATGTGTTCTGGATCGATCTCAGCGCCCACCGATCGCTGTTGCCCAAGTCAAAAAAGATCGCCGCCACCCTCGAGATCCATTTCAGTGGCAAACCGCGTGTGGCCGTGAATCCGCCTTGGGACGGCGGCTGGATCTTTAAAAAAGATAAAACTGGCAATCCCTGGATGTCGGTTGCTTGTCAAGGATTGGGTGCCAGCGTTTGGTATCCCTGCAAGGATCATCAAAGCGATGAGCCCGATCGAGGGGCTCGGATGAATATTGTCGTCCCCGATACACTCGTGGCCGTCGCCAATGGCAGACTGATCGGTAAAAAACTAGCCGGTCCCGGTAAAGAGCAATGGAGTTGGAGCGTCACCTCGCCCATCAACAACTACAACCTGATCCCCTACATCGGGCGCTATACCCATTGGAGTGATACCCTGATGGGCGAAAGAAAACAAAATCTGGACCTGGACTATTGGGTGCTGGCAGAAGATCTCGAAAAAGCGAAACCACATTTCAAGCGCGATGTCAAGCGCATGCTCCGGGCCTTTGAACATTGGTTCGGTCCCTACCCTTTTTATGAGGATGGATTTAAGCTGGTCCAATCGCCCCACCTCGGCATGGAACATCAATCGGCCATTGCTTACGGCAATCAATTCAAAAACGGATACCTGGGGCGCGACCTCTCCGGCTCGGGCTGGGGCCTGGGGTGGGATTATATCATCATCCACGAGTCGGGTCACGAATGGTTCGCCAACAACATCACCACCCGAGACATCGCCGACATGTGGGTGCACGAGGGATTTACGATGTATTCAGAGGTGCTGTTCATCGATTATCACTACGGACGAGCGGCGGCGGATGCCTATGTCAAAGGACTGCGCGCTTCCATTCAAAATGATCGTCCGCTCATCGCCCCTTACGACGTCAACGCCGAGGGCAGCGGCGACATGTATAATAAAGGAGCCAACCTCATTCACACCTTACGCGCGATCATCAACAATGATTCCCTGTTCCGGGATATATTAAGGGGAATGAACCGGGATTTTGCCTTGGAACCGACCACCAGCACAGCCGTCGAAGCCTATTGGAACAAACGGATGGGGCTAAACGTGCAACCGATATTCGACCAGTACCTGCGCACCACCCAGATCCCCAAACTGGAATGCCGAATGGCCAACGGGGTTACGCAATGCCGGTGGATCAACTGTCTCCCTACCTTTCGAATGCCGGTACGAGCAAACTCGACCGAATCCGGAACCTGGGTCTCTACCGAGTGGACCACCGTAAGCGCCGACTGGACGCGCGATCAACTATCCCCCAACCTTTACATTCAATAACGCCTGCATGCCTGGCATCCGCCGACAAAGCCTGATCTCCTCCGCCGTCATCTACCTTGGCTTTGCGGTTGGCTTGTTCAACATTTACCTGTTCACCAAACAAGGCCTCTTTGAAAAAGAACAATTCGGACTCTACAATGCCTTCATCGCCGTTGCCCTGATGATGTCGGCCTTCTCCGGGTTGGCCATGCCGGTGTACCTGATCAAATTCTTTCCGTACTACCGTGCCCATCGCGGCGATAAAAACGAACAATTCTCGCTCGCCTTGCTGGTCAGTTTGATCGGATTTGGGTTGGTGGCCATGCTGGGATACCTGGGCAAAGGCCTCGTTATTCAGAAATATGGTACCAATGCCCCCGACCTGATCACGCATTACGGTTGGTTGTTTCCACTGGGACTGGGCATGACCCTCTACGCCCTGCTGGAGGCCTGGGCTTGGAACTTTCAGCACTCGGTGCTGACCAATTTCCTAAAGGAACTGGTCTGGCGCCTGTACGTAACGGCCTTGATCCTGGGATATGCCTTGGGCTGGATCGACTTCACCGATTTTGTACACGGTTTCTCCTTGAGCTATCTACTCCTGGCCGGGATCTTATTTTTCTATCTCTACTCTACGCAGAAACTTCGTTTTCATGTTGAGTTCAGCCGGCTTACCAAACGACTTCGTAAGATCATCATTCGGCTTTGTCTGTTCATCTTTTTCGGAATGACCATCCTGCAACTCGCCATGGTATTTGATTCTCTGGTGATCGCATCGGTGCTGCAAGGTGCGATGGCACAACTGGCCATTTACTCCTTGGCTCAGAATATGGCGGCCGTGATCCAAGCACCGCAACGCGGACTCATCAGCGCCTCGATCCCGCCACTGTCACTGGCCTGGAAAGAAAAGAATCTGCCCGAGATCCAACGCATCTATCAGCGATCCTCCATCAACCAACTGATCTTTGCGATCGGATTGCTGGCACTGTTCGCGCTGGATTTTCAAGAGGGGATCGAGATCGTGGGACTCCAATCATCCTATCAGGCGGCCTTCCCCGTGGTGATCCTCTTGGGATTGGCTCGTCTGGTTGACATGGGCACCGGTCTCAATACCCAGATCATTCAAACCTCCACGAGATGGCGATTTGAATTGATCAGCGGTGTAGCGCTGCTGATCGTAATGCTTCCGAGCAGTTATTGGCTTACAAAATCATACGGCATCGTGGGTGCAGCGGCAGCCCAACTGATCTCCATCTCAGTTTACAACCTGATCCGAATCGTATTTCTTTGGAAAAACTTTCAGCTATTCCCCTTTTCGCAGCAATCCCTTTGGGCGATCGGGATCGGGGGACTGAGTTACGGTGCTACCCACTGGCTCACGGAACCGTTGTCCGGGTGGACGGCCCTGTTCACTCAATCGCTGTTATTTCTGACGATATACCTCGTCTGCGTGTATTACACGAACATATCCCCCGACGTGAAGCCGGTGTGGCATACCCTTCAAAAAAAGATCAGGGGCGTAAAGTCGTAGAACCATCACCGGACGCCGTCTGCCAACGTCCCGCACCGAGGAAGCGCTTTACATAGAATCTATCGTAGAGGTCGCTGACCATCACACCACCCTCGGAGGAGGCATGTGCGAATTTGTTGTTGCCGAGGTAGATGCCTACGTGCGAAACCCCTCTTCCCCGGGTATTGAAAAAGACCAGATCGCCTTCCTGAAGGTCCGTCAGCGTAATGCGGCGAGTACTCCGATGTTGATCACGGGAAACCCGGGGCAACAAAATACCATAAACGGAAAAATATACGGCTTGCGTAAAGGCTGAACAATCGATACCGCCTTTCGTGGTGCCACCCCAGCGATACGGCGTGCCGTACCACTCTTCGATGGCCAACAATAATGATAAACTGGGCAAATTATTGGAAGCAACCCCTAACAGTTGTGTGTATTTGATTTGAAGTCCGGTCAGTTTCGCAGGATCCTCCATCGTCGTGCGGCTGGCTTCACGTACCACAGCATTGTTAGCAGCTTCGGTTGGGTTGGCATAGGGACCACGAGCCGTGTTGTACGTGGGATCTACCTGCGCCACAAAGTTTACACGGGTTTTTTCAGGGGTAACCGAAATATCGTCCAGGAACTTCCGGGGCTGACGGTTGTGCTCGATGGCTTGTGCCATGGAAACCGTGCCGGAACTCTCCCGAGCCGTGGGCTGGCGCAACAAGCTACAGGAGCTTAAGGTGAGCAGCGATATGAATAATGAAAGAAAACGCATGTGGAACAAGTAGCTATACCAAGAGCGCGAAAATAAGGATTTGCCCCCTTGTCGGAAGGCTGCAACCAAAAAGAAAATGTTAATGATTCCTACCCCTTGAAAACCAAAGTATAAAGACCGAACGCCTCGCGAAAACAAGAGAGAAATATCCACATCGAAACCTACAGTCAAGAATTGAATTACTTTAGTCCCCCCGGGCGAATATCACACCAGATCTCTCCCATTTTTGAATCAATCAGCAGCACTCCGGCACGCTCCTATGAAATTTTCGCACCTACACGTTCACACCCAATATTCCCTGCTCGATGGGGCTGCGGCCATTCCCAATTTGTATCAAAAGGCCCTGGGGGACGGCATGCCTGCCCTTGCTATCAGTGACCACGGCAACATGTTCGGGGTATTTGAATTTGTGGCCGAAGCCTACCGGCACAAAGACGAACAGGGAAAACCAAAAGTCAAGCCCATCGTAGGCTGCGAATTCTACGTTTCCGAAACACGCTTGCAAAAGACCTATACCAAAGAGCAAAAAGATAAACGCTTCCATCAAATCTTATTGGCCAAGAACGAACAGGGATACCGAAATCTCATCAAACTGACTTCTCTGGGCTTTATCGAAGGGATGTACGGAAAATACCCGCGGATCGATAAGGAACTCATCAAGAAATATCATCAGGGACTCATCGCCACCACCTGCTGCTTGGGGGCGGCCGTACCGCAGGCCATCCTGACGAAGGGCCCCGAAGAAGGAGAGAATGAATTCAAATGGTGGTTAAATATCTTTCAGGAAGATTATTACGTCGAACTCCAGCGCCACGGCATGGCGGAGCAGGAAAAAGTGAATCAGGAATTGATCCGATTGGCCCGCCAATACAACGTAAAGATCATCGCCAGCAACGACTCGCATTATGTCGAGCAAGACGACTTCAACGCACACGATATCCTGCTTTGCATCAACACCGGCGAAAAACAAGCGACACCGGCCCTGCGGGATTTTGCCGACGATGATGTGCATATGAAGGACCGGCGATTTGCCTTTCCGAACGATCAGTTCTATTTCAAGAGGACGCAGGAAATGATCAAAACCTTTCACGACCTGCCGGAGGCGATCGACAACACCAATGAGGTGGTGGACAAAGTGGAACTGCTCAACCTGACCCGTGATATCCTGCTGCCGAATTTTCCGGTAGAGAAGCGATTCCAGATCCATACCAAAGAAGAGACCATCGGCAAATACACCGTCTCTCCCGAATCCCAGAACCAATGGGAGTTCCTAAAACACCTGACCTATGAGGGAGCTGCCCACCGGTATACCGAGATCTCCGATGAGATCCGGGAACGCATCGAGTTCGAGCTGTTCACCATCAAGATGATGGGCTTTGCCGGATACTTTCTGATCGTGAGTGATTTCATCCGGGCCGGCAGAGAGAAGGGTGTATTCATTGGTCCGGGCCGCGGCTCAGCCGCCGGATCCGTCGTGGCCTATTGTATCGGCATCACCAACATCGACCCGATCAAATACAACCTGCTGTTTGAGCGTTTCCTGAATCCCGACCGTAAATCGATGCCCGATATCGATACGGATTTTGACGACGAAGGCCGACAAAAAGTGATCGACTATGTGGTCGACAAATATGGAAAGAACCAGGTAGCCCAGATCATCACCTACGGTACCATGGCCGCGAAGATGAGTATCAAGGACGTGGCCCGGGTCATGGATCTTCCCCTTCCCGAATCAAATGCCTTGGCGAAACTGGTTCCGGAAAGACCGGGCATCGTATTGAAAAGACTCTTGCACGCCCCCCTGAAATCCAAACAAGAAGGAAGTTCCCTCGAAGAGAAAGAAGGCCTGGGCAACGATGAGCTGGAAAGCGTCAAGAAACTGCGAGAGATCTACCAGGATAAAAACAGTATAGCCGGAAAAGTATTGCACGAAGCGGAACGGCTGGAGGGCTCGGTCCGGAATACCGGCATACATGCGGCGGGGATCATCATCGCGCCACAGGACCTGACCGAACTGATTCCGGTCGCCATTGCCAAGGACTCTCCGCTCTGGGTAACCCAGATCGAGGGCAATGACATCGAAAGCGCCGGCATCATCAAGATGGATTTTCTGGGACTAAAGACCCTCACCATCATCAAAGATGCCCTGCGGTTGATCAAAAAATATCACGGGGTGGAGATCGACATGGAGAAGATCCCGCTCGATGACGCAAAAACTTTTCGGTTGTATCAGCAGGGCGCCACGATCGCGACGTTCCAGTTTGAAAGTCCGGGTATGCAAAAACACCTGCGCGAACTAAAACCGGACCAATTTGAAGACCTCATCGCCATGAATGCCTTGTATCGTCCGGGTCCCATGGCCTACATACCCGAGTACGTGAATCGCAAACACGGCCGCGCGCCCATTCGGTACGATCTGCCGGAAATGGAAGAGTACTTGAAAGAAACATACGGGATCACGGTCTACCAAGAACAGGTGATGTTGCTGGCCCAAAAACTCGCGGCCTTCAGCAAGGGAGATGCGGACGTGCTGCGAAAGGCGATGGGTAAAAAACAAAAAGCGGTGCTCGACAAGATGAAAAAACAATTCATCGACGGCGCAACCGAAAAAGGACATCCGTCCGAACAACTGGAAAAGATCTGGACCGATTGGGAGGCCTTTGCCCAATACGCATTCAATAAATCACACTCCACCTGCTACGCCTATGTAGCCTACCAAACGGCCTACTTGAAGGCGCATTATCCGGCCGAGTACATGTCGGCCGTCCTCAACCATGCCGGCAGCATCGACAAGATCACCTTCTTCATGGAAGAGTGTAAGCGGATGGGGATCCGGGTACTGGGACCCGACATCAATGAATCGCTCGAAGGATTCGCCGTCAACGAAAAAGGCGAGATCCGGTTTGGCTTGGGCGGACTCAAAGGCGTGGGGGAAGCCGCCGTGCAGAGCATCATTGAGGAAAGAGAAAAAAGCGGCCGCTACCAAAACATCTTTGAATTTATTCGTCGGATCAACCAACGAACCGTAAACAAACGTACCCTGGAATGCCTGGCCTTTGCTGGCAGTTTTGACTGTTTCCCCGATTACCACCGGGCTCAGTATTTCTTCATCCCGGAGGGAGAAACAGCCAGCGGACTGGAACGGATCATTCGCTACGGAAACATCATCAATACCCAGCAACGGGAGAACGAGAATACCCTGTTCGGTCCGCTCTCTCCCGCCGAAGTGCCCCTTCCCAAGATCCCGGATTGTACCCCTTGGCCCTTGACCGTTCAACTGGAACGAGAAAAAGAAGTGGCCGGGATCTTTCTGAGCGGACATCCGCTCGACCATTATCGCTTCGAACAAAAACATTACAATACCTCCACCATTGCCGATTTTCTGGAGTTCCGAGATCAGATCAATCAACAATCCAACCCGAACCGACCCTTCCGTTTGTTGGCCCTGGTCACGGATGCCCAGCACCGCATTGCCAAAAACGGGAATAAATACGGAAACTTCGTCATCGAGGACTATACCGGAAAACTGGATTTTCCGTTGTTCAGTGAAGATTATCTGCGCTTCACGCCCTTGCTCCAGACCGGAACCATCATCCTGGTCCTTGGCTTTCTGAAACAGCGATACAACCGCTCCGAATACGAATTCAAGCTTCAGCAAGTGATGTTGGGCGAGTCGGTCAAAAAAACCCTGACCCGCGAACTGACCATCGTGGCCCACCCCGGCAGCCTGAAACCCGAATGGATCGAATTCCTGAATAAGAACCGCAAAAAAAATCCGGGAAAAACTTCCCTGGTCTTCCACCTGATCGACCCCAAAGCCAAACAGCAGGTAACCCTGCGAACCCTGGAGAAACCGCTGGAAATGAATGACGAACTGCTTCAGTTCCTGGCGGAAAGACAGGAATGGCAGATCCGGGTGCAAAGCCTCTAACGAACCTCCGTCAGCCTCCAGCGACGAGTTGTTCACATTTGTCTGACAGGCTGGCATTTTGTTCGGCGCGGCCCTATTTTTGCCCCCTTCAATACAAATAAATCCTATGGCAAAAGAGTACACCGACGGAAATTTTCAATCAGAAGTATTGCAATCCGATAAATTGACGGTCGTCGATTTTTGGGCAGAATGGTGCGGTCCCTGCCGCGCGATCGGCCCCGTGATCGAAGAACTCAGCAAAGAATACGATGGAAAAGTGAACGTGGGCAAAGTGAACGTGGACCACAACCCGCAAGTTTCCATGAACTACGGGATCACCTCCATCCCCGCCATTCTTTTCATTAAAAATGGCCAAGTAGTGGACAAACTGGTGGGCGCTCAGCCCAAGGCAAATTTTGTCCGTAAGATCGAAGCCAACATCTGATCGGATCGGATGGGTTAACAATAAAAAAACCGCTTCAAAAGAAGCGGTTTTTTTATGCATTTCTTACGAAGGCAAGGAAGCCTTCGGATCGTGTCGGTGTTTGAAGAGGATCAGGAATAGAATGGCGATCACCGCCGCGTACAGCGAAAAACAGATCCAGATCGGCTGCCAATCCCTCAGAAAGATCGGCTCGGCAAAGGTTCCATCCGCCAACACGGCTTGCCCACTCAAGATCGCCTGCACGGAAGGATGCTGCACCTCCGCCCCCACATGGCTCAATAACGAGGACAGCGACGTGAACTTCAACGTAAAAAAGGAGTCGATCACATAGCCACTGATGATGCTGCCCAAGAAAGCGCCGAGTCCGTTAGACATCATCATAAATAACCCCTGCGCACTGGATCGCATGTTGGCCTCCGTGGAGGTCTCCACAAAAAGGGATCCGGAGATATTGAAAAAATCAAACGCCATCCCGTAGACAACGCAGGAAAGAACGATCATCCAGAGGGCTTCACCCGGATTTCCATAGGCAAACAGTCCGAACCGAAGAAACCACGCGACCATCGAAAACAACATCACTTGCTTGATGCCAAACCGGCGCAAGAAAAAGGGAATGGTGAGAATGAAGACCGTTTCCGCGATCTGAGAGATCGACATGATGATGGTGGAATATTTCACCACAAAGGAGTCGGGTCCGTACGCCGGCACCTTCCGAAAATCATCCAAAAATGTATCGCCGTACATGTTGGTCAACTGCAACGCCGCTCCCAACAACATGGAAAAAAGAAAGAAGAGTGCCATCTTATATTGGGCAAAGAGCTTGAAAGCACTGAGCCCCAATTGCTCTACCCAAGAGGCTCCGGCCCCGATGCGACGCTGCGGCGGACAAGCCGGCAGCGAAAAAGAATAAAGTCCGAGTAAGACCGCACCCACCCCCCCGATCAAAAACTGATCCGCGTTGGCCTTGCTGCCGGAGAGATTGGTGAACCACATGGCCACGATGAAACCGATCGTACCCCAAACCCGGATGGGCGGAAAGGCTTTCACCACATCCATCCCCTGGCTCTTCAAGATCGCATAAGAAACGGCATTGGACAAGGAGATGGTGGGCATGTAGAACATCATCGCCACCAATATGATGTAATAAAGTGTATCGGCATCTCTCACCGAGGGAACATAAAACAAGACGGCTCCGTAGAGGATGTGCAGGATACCGTATAAACGCTCCGCATTGATCCATTTATCGGCCAGCATACCGGTGAGGGGCGGCATGAAGATGGACGCCAGGGCCAACGTCGAAAAAATGGCTCCGAACTGCGCGCCCGTGCCCATGTTGTTGGTAAAAAAATAGGTGGCAATAGTGATCAGCCAGGCGCCCCACACGAAGAACTGCATGAAACTCAGAATCGTGAGCCGAATTTTTATGGACATGTTGGATTGGTTTAAATGGCAGGACCTAAGATATGATTTTTACCTATCCGCCCCGTCGTCCGCCAACGATCATCGATCCGTACCTTTGCGGTCCCATGATATCCCAACCCGACGTATCCATCCCCGAAGCATTGCAACCCATCGTCGACAAAGTGCTCAGTGGCAAGCGCATCACCGATGCCGAAGGGGTTCTGCTGTTTGAAAAAGGAAGCTTGGGACTGGTGGGCCGACTCGCCAATCTCATCAAGGAAAAAAAACACGGCGACAAGGTCTTTTTCAATCGCAACTTTCACATCGAACCTACCAACGTTTGCGTATTCAGCTGTGCCTTCTGTTCTTATAGCCGACTCTATGCCAACCGTGAACAAGGCTGGGAAATGACCATCCAACAGATGGTCGATCAGGTGAAAAAATACGATGGCCAACCCGTTACCGAAGTCCACATCGTGGGCGGCGTACACCCGAAAATGGACCTGAACTTTTTTGCTGACCTGCTCCACGCCATCAAACAGCACCGTCCCGATATACACATCAAAGCTTTCACGGCCGTCGAATACGATTACATGTTCCGCAAAGCGAAACTCAGTTCGGAAGAGGGACTGAAACGATTAATGGCCGCCGGACTCGACAGCATTCCCGGTGGCGGCGCCGAGATCTTTCACCCCGAGATCCGCGAAAAGATCTGTGCCGACAAGGTCGATGCCGAGGGCTGGCTGAACATCCATGAGACCGCCCACCGACTCGGCCTCCACTCCAACGCCACCATGCTCTATGGCCACATTGAAAATTATGAGCACCGGATCGATCATATGAGAAGGCTGCGCGAGCTACAAGACCGCACCGGAAAATTTCAAACCTTTATTCCGCTGAAATTCCGCAACAAGGACAACGACATGAGCCAGGTGACCGAAAGCAGCTATGTGGAAGACATGCGGCTTTATGCTATTGCGCGGATCTACCTGGATAATTTCCCGCACCTGAAAGCCTACTGGCCCATGTTGGGACGAACCCAAGCCCAACTGTCGCTTTCTTTTGGGGTGGATGACATGGATGGAACCATTGATGACTCGACCAAGATCTACAGCATGGCGGGTTCGGAGGAGCAGTCCCCCACCCTCACCACCGAAGAACTCACGCACCTGATCCGACAAGTGAAACGCATTCCGGTCGAACGCGACACCCTTTACAACGAAATAAAAGTGTACGAAAACTGATCAGCACTCGGGCAGGCTGATGGGCACGTGAATGGCGAGTCCGCCATCGGCCGTTTCCTTGTATTTATGATTCATGTCGCGGGCCGTATCCCACATGGCCTTGATCACGGCATCCAGTGAAACCTTGGCAAAATCAGGTGTGCTTTGCAACGCCAGTTGCGAGGCGGTGATGGCCTTGATGGCGCCCATGGTGTTTCGTTCGATACAGGGTACTTGCACCAAGCCACCGATCGGATCACAGGTCAATCCCAAATGATGCTCCATGGCGATCTCGGCTGCCATCAGCACTTGCTTTTGGGTTCCGCCCAAACATTCGGTGAGTCCCGCTGCCGCCATGGCGGAAGAGACACCGATCTCGGCCTGACAACCACCCATGGCGGCTGAGAGTGTGGCGCCTTTCTTGAATACGGAGCCCACGATCGAGGCCGTGGCCAAGAAACGGAGTGCTGCATCCTCCGAAAGTCCCTCCTGAAAAACAAGCATGTATTGTAAAACGGCGGGCACGACCCCGGCCGCACCATTCGTGGGGGCGGTAACGACCCGACCGAAAGAAGCGTTCTCCTCATTAACGGCCAGCGCAAAACAACTGACCCAATCCAACGTGCGGGTAAAATCTCGTCCCCCTTGAGCAATGGCCTTTTGCCACTCGGAATAATTTGAATAGACTGCGCCGCCGATCAGTTTACGATTCAAGGCCGCTGCTCTTCGCTTCACCTCCAACCCTCCGGGTAACATTCCCTCCGTATGGGCACCCCGATACATACAGGAAGACATGACCTCCCAGATCTGCTCGGCCCCCTGACGAGTTTGCGCTTCCGAACGCCAGGCCGTTTCATTTTCCAATGACACATCCGACACGGAGAGTCCGGTTTTCATACACCAGTGCAACAGATCCTCGGCCGTATTGATGGGAAAAGGCAATTGAATGGCCGTGGCCGATTGTGCGATCTCTCCTTCCTCTACCACAAAGCCACCTCCGATCGAATAAAAGGTGCGAGCGGTTTCGACACCGTCCCGGAAACGAACCAAAAACGTCAGGCCGTTCGGGTGATACGGCAAGGTCTCCAAGGTCAGAAACTGTAAGTGTTCCGAAAGATCGAATGAGATGGGATAGGTTCCGTTCAGCCGCAGGATACCCGTATCCGATACGGCTCTTACGATGGGATGGATGTCTGCTACGGGCACCGTCACGGGATCGGCCCCTTGTAAGCCCATCAGAACCGCCACATCGGTACCGTGTCCTTTCCCGGTCTTGGCCAGTGATCCATAGAGCACCACCGTCAACGCCACAACGTCTTTCAGTCGATCCTTGGCTTCCAGCCCCTGCAACATTCGTTGAGCCGCACGCCAAGGACCCAGCGTGTGGGAGCTGGAGGGACCGATACCGATCTTGAAAATATCAAATAGGGAAATCGCCTCGTAAGGCACGGCAATCGTTTTGGCAAATCTACCGAAAAGGGTTTACTGCACGTCGATCAACTGGATCTCAAAATACAGCACAGCATCCCCGGGGATCGAACCGTATCCAGTGCAACCATACGCCAGCGAGGAAGGAATGATCAATTTGATGACACCATCTTTTTTGATGAGCGGTAAACCCAGCTGCCAACCTTTGATCACCTGGTTCAGGCCGAAACTGATGGGACTGCCCGTAGCATTGGAATCAAAAATGGTTCCGTTCATCAATTTACCCGTATAACGAACGGTGACCGTGGACGTGGCCGTGGGCGTGGCACCCGCGCCGGCACTCACGATCTGGTACAACATGCCGCTGCTGTGGGTCGTGGGCGTGATGCCGTTGGCGTTGGCATAATTGAGCATGGTGGCTGTTTCACTTTGCACGGTTTTGGGCTGGCAGGAATCGTCTTTCAAACAGCCGGTCAGCAGAAACAGGGAAACCAAGGATACCAGATACATTTTCATAGGGAAGGATCTTTTTTAGATGATTTATGAAGCAACTCACGGTAGCGTTGTTCTTGGAGGTCCCAGCGATGACGGGCCGAAAAAATGACCAGAAAACTGATGATGGCGACCGCGGCCAGCACCAGCACCCCGATCAATGAACCGGATTCCCGAAACATGACCATGTGCGCCCGTCCATACCAACCGGAAAAAAGATTGGCAAAGATCCCCATCACCAACACCAGCGCCAAGGGCAATCCCACGTACAACTGCCGCACCCAACTTTTTTTCCGCTCGCGGTTGGCAGCCCAGTAGTTCACGAAATTTTGTTCTTCCGGCGACATTGTATCATAAAGATGAAGGGTGAAGGATGAAGGGTGAAGAATTTCATCTTTCATCCTTCATCCTTCCGTGTGAGGTCCCGAGCGGATTCGAACCGCTGTAGGAGCTTTTGCAGAGCTCTGCCTAGCCACTCGGCCACAGGACCAGAAGGGTTGCGAAAATAAAGCATATTTTTGACTTGAAGGTCCCCTAAAACCTTGAACACATGGCCCGTATAGCTGAATCTGAATTGATCCTCAACGACCGAGGGGCCGTATACCACCTCAACCTCCGACCCGAAGAACTGGCGCCTACCGTGATAACCGTCGGCGACCCCGACCGGGTGGCCGAGGTGAGTAAACATTTCGATGCCATCGAGCACAAACAACAACACCGGGAATTCATCAGTCACACCGGCCGTGTGGGAAATAAACGGATCACGGTCCTCTCCTCCGGGATCGGTCCCGATAACATCGACATCGTCCTCAATGAACTCGATGCCCTGGCCAACATCAACCTGGAAACCCGGGAGGTCAATTCCGAGCTGCGATCGCTGCAGATCATTCGGATTGGCACGTCGGGTTCTTTGCAACGCGATATTCCGGTGGACAGCTTCGTGGCCTCCACCCACGGGCTGGGAATCGACAACCTGCTGAACTTCTATCGCCTCGAACAAAACCGGGAGGAAGAAGAGCTGCTGCAATCCTTCATTACCCACACTCAGATCCATACCCAGATCGGAAATCCCTACATCCACAGTGCCGCTCCGGCCTTGCTGAAACATTTTGTGCAGGATTTTCATCAAGGCATCACGGTTACCTGTCCGGGTTTTTACGGCCCGCAGGGACGCGTGCTGCGTCTCGGTCTTAGCAATCCCCACCTGGTGAACCGGCTCACCGATTTTCGCTTTGGCCAATACCGAATCAGCAATTTTGAGATGGAGACCTCTGCGATCTACGGACTGGGCAAATTGATGGGGCACCAATGCCTGGCCATCAATGCCATCGTCGCCAACCGCGTCCAGCAAGAATTCTCGAAAGACGGCAAAGCCGCCGTAGAGCGATTGATCCAGCGATTCATCCAGACCTTCTCCGAGCAATTCTGATATGCATTTTTTCAAGTACCAAGGAGCCGGTAATGATTTTATACTGCTCGATAACCGTGCGGGTACTATTCAGCTAACCCACACCGAAATTCGCAGCTTGTGCGATCGCCGGATGGGTATTGGCGGTGACGGACTGATGCTGCTGAATGCCAGCCAGGTGGCCGATTTTCAGATGAGCTACTTCAATGCCGATGGCAATCCCGGCAGTCTCTGCGGCAACGGTAGCCGGTGCATCATCCGATTCGCGCACGACCTGGGCATCCAAAAAACGACCTACGATTTTTTAGCCAGTGATGGTGTACACCGAGCCGAGATCCTCCCGGACGGAAACATTCGCCTGCAGATGCATGATGTCGATCGCATCGAGGCCACTGACCAAGGTTTTTTTCTGAATACCGGTTCCCCGCAGGTGGTACGCCTAGTGAACGAGCTAGAAAAATTGGATGTAGACCAGGTTGGCAGAAGCATTCGCCATCACCCCCTTTTTGCACCGGGCGGAACCAATGTGAACTTTCTCGAGCGAACCAACGAACCGGGGCACATCCGGGTGCGTACCTTCGAGCGAGGCGTAGAGGCCGAGACGCTTTCCTGTGGCACCGGTGTTACCGCCTGCGCCCTGGTGCTCGCACAACTCGATCAAACCATCCTGGAAACCCATATCCACACGGCCGGCGGCGACCTGCAGGTCAGTTACCAGACCGACGATTTTGAAAAGTTTCGAGCGATCTGCCTAACGGGCCCCGCGGAAAAAGTTTTTGAAGGAGAAATGGATTTGAAATGAATAAGATCAGTATACGAGTATATGGCCTTCTGATCAACGAGCAGCAACAAGTGCTGGTCAGCGATGAATACATCCGCGGAAATTATTACACGAAATTTCCGGGCGGCGGACTTGAATTCGGGGAGGGACTTCGAGATGGACTCAAACGGGAATTCCAGGAAGAATTGCAACTCAACGTTGAGGTATTGGACCACCTCTACACCACCGATTTTTTTCAACAGTCGGCTTTCAATCCCCATTTCCAGATCGTCTCGATTTATTATCAAGTAAAAGCCCTGGAGCCCATTCGGGTACCACTGCGAGAAAAACCCTTTGATTTCGATGAGGAACAACTGGCTATCTACGCTACCGCCCAACAGATCGAGACGTTTCGGCTGATCGACTGGCCGGATTTTTCGGCGGAATCGGTGTCGTTGCCGATCGACAAACTCGTGGCCGACATGCTGAAGAAAAATCGCTAAGCTACTCGTCTGACATCGCGGATTTTTTCATTTCCGTGGCCAACTCCTTACCCAGATACGATTCGATCCAGTGATGCACCAGGTAGATGACCGGTGTGAGCAAGACCGCCACCAGAAATTTATAGATGTAATTCACGACCCCCACGGCCAGAAACAGGCTGAGGGGCCAGACAAAATCATCGCCCTGCTGATTGACACGAGTGCCCACATAAAAGGCGATAAAAAGCACCACGAACGAATCAATGAACTGAGATACCAAGGTAGATCCCGTAGCGCGAAGCCAAATGTTTTTCTCCCCCGTCACTTTTTTGATCTTATGAAAGACGAATACGTCAATCAATTGCCCCAACAAAAAAGCGGTCAGTGAACCGATGATGATAAACCCTCCTTGACCCAGCACCGCTCGGTAGGCTTCCTGCATGTTGGTGATCCCACTCCCCTGCTTGCTGGTCAGAAAAAAATCAGCCGGCGTCAACCACATCGCCCCCAGAAAGATCAAAAAAGCAAATGCAATCAGCCCCGCTGTAAGCCAAGAGAGAAACCGCACGCCGCGCATGCCGTAATATTCGTTGATGATATCGGTCATAATGAAGACCACCGGCCAAAGCAGCACCCCGGCCGTCAGATTCACATCCAGCGTTTCCCCAAAAAGCTTGATCCCCATCGGAGCAAATCCCAGCGTTTTTTCCAATGAAAATATCTTGACTCCAATGATCTCAGCGATGAGGGCATTGGCCACGAAGAATCCCGACAGGATCAGGAATAGCCTCGTGGATTTATGGCTGATGATAGTACGGACCATTGAGAAAAAGTATAAAGGTGATGAATAAGATGAGCCAAATCAGATTGCCTATAATCAACCAGCGGGACACCGGATGGGATCGGAGTTTTCCGCGACAGGCATACCAACCACAAAGCAGGGCAAAAGACGGAAACAACACCGCGCCCATCCCAAATCCGATGGTCAGCAGGGTCGAAACCAGATCCGAGGGAAGGTTATGATCGATGAACAGCAGACCCCAAGACACCCCAAAGAAAAGGCCGGTGAGAAAGGTCAATCGGGCAAAAAAGAAAAGCGAAAACATGGTAAGGAGATGGCTAAAATAAGCATTAATTTGTCGACTCAAATTCACCCGCATGCCCCGTATTCCCCTCCAGAAACTCATCCCCCACGGAATCATCCTGCTCAGCTTCCTACTGGTGGCTGTTTTATTCTGCAAACCGGTGCTGGACGGACAAGTCCTGAACCAAGGCGATATCGTAGGCTGGAAAGGAATGGCCCAGAATGCCTTCGAGTACAAGGACAAAAACGGACATTTCCCCCTGTGGAATCCCAACCTGTTCAGCGGCATGCCCAATTATCAGGTAGCGATGGAAGGAGACAGCCTCCTGCCCAATTTTGTACAGATCCTATCCCTGGGCATGCCCAAGCCCATCAACTTTCTTTTCCTGGCCGCCTTGTGCTTTTATGTGCTGAGTTTGGTGATGGGATTATCCCCGTGGATCGGGCTGTTCGGTGGACTCACCTACATGCTATCAACCTACCATCCCATCATCATTGGGGCGGGACACGAATCCAAAATGCTGGCCCTGGCCTTCCTGCCCCTGATGTTCGCAGGCATCCTGGCCCTATTTGAAAAACGCTATTGGCTGGGTACGGCCCTCACCACCTACGGGATCTTTCAGCAGATCGCCGTCAACCACTTCCAGATCACCTACTACGCCCTGCTGATCGGAACAGCCATCTTCTTTGCTTACCTGGTGGCATGGGCCAAGCAAAAAGACTGGAAACATGTCGGAAAAGTATTGACCATCGGCGTCGCAGCTGGTCTGCTGGGACTAACCGGCAATGCCCTCATCCTGCTGACCACCTCCGAGTATAGCAAGTACACGATGCGGGGCGGAAAAAACATCGAGATCAAAGGCGATACCGTTACCCAAACCAAAACAAGTGGACTGGACTATGACTACGCCTTTCGTTACAGCTTGGGCAAAGCCGAGACCGCCGTGCTGGCCATGCCCGATGCCTTTGGCAGCAGCAGTGCGGAACCCCTGAGCGAAACATCCAATGTCATCACCAAACTCACCGAAAGAGGCGTTCCCGAAAGCAATGCGTTGCAGATCGCGGGACAAATGCCTCGGTACTGGGGCGGCATCGTGGAAGGCACTTCCGGTCCGCCCTACGTTGGCGCCATCACTTGCCTGCTGGCCCTGATCGGATTCGCCCTGATAAAATCGCCGATCCGTTGGGGACTTCTGGTCATCTCCATCGTAAGTATCCTGCTATCCTGGGGTAAATATCTTCCGACCCTGAATGAATTATTGTTTGAATACTTGCCACTATACAACAAATTCCGGGCGCCCTCCATGGCCCTGACCATGGTCGAATTTGTCTTTCCATTGGCTGCCGTACTCGGCCTGCACCAGATCCTTTTCAAAAACACCCCCGAAGAGATCAAAAAACAATTCCGAACCATTCTCCTGGTCACCGGCGGATCGCTGATCGTATGGCTGGGGGTTGGTTTGTTCATGGACTATACAGCCGACATTGACGAACAAGTGATGGCTTTTGCCTTCGATCCGTCCGGCTCCAAAGAGATCAACCAATTGATCGTCGCCGGACTCAAAGCCGATCGGCAAGATATGTACATGGGACAAGTCTGGCGATACGCAGGATTTTTAGTACTAGTCGTCGGTGCCCTCTTTCTCTACGCTCAAAAATGGCTGAAACCGGTTTGGGTCGTTGGACTGTTGGTCGTTGCTTCCACCGCAGATCTTTTTGTCGTCGGGAAAAAATACTTGAACGAAGAAGCCTATGTCGATCGCAGCGCCTACGAATCCGAAAATTTCAATGCCTCCCCCGCGGATCAACAATTAAAGGCCGATGCCGATCCGCATTTCCGAGTTTTCAACCTGCTGGGAAATCCGTACAACGAATCCCGCACTTCCTATTTTCATCGCTCGATCGGCGGATACCACCCCGCCAAGCTTCGGATCTACCAAGACCTGATCGATCGCTATCTATCAGACAGCATCAACAATCAGATACTCGACATGCTGGATACTAAATATATTTTGCAACAAAACGCCGACTCGCCCATCCTTCGCCCCACCGCATTGGGTCCAGCCTGGCTCGTAAAAAATATTCAGACCACAGACGATCCCGTGCTAGCATTACAATCCATCGGCAAGATGAACCTGCGTGAATCGGCCATCGTTGAAATATCGGATCCCCAAAAACTCACCCCCTCCGTAACCACTGCCGACTCTACTGCCCGGATCGGATTGATCCGATTCGATAACGATACCCTTACCTACGCCTTCGAATCCACTCAACCACAATTCGCGGTGTTCAGCGAGATCCATTATCCGAAAGGATGGAACGCCTACATCGACGGGAAACCAGCCGAACATTTCAAAACCAATTACGTGCTGCGCGGACTACCCGTTCCAGCCGGAAAACATGAGATCCAATTCATTTTTGAGCCAGATTCCTTCAAGAATGGTAACCGAATCTCCTTTGCCGGCTCCACGCTCGTGTTGTTGATCCTACTGGGCAGTTTGTTCATGGCTTGGAAAACATCGCAAGAAAAAACTGCGGCATGAAACGCCTGCTGGTGATCGCCCCGTACAACTATCTGCCGGCGTATTCCGGGGGACAAAAAACGATTGCGCAGTTTTTACAGCACCTGTCCCAAGAAATATCGGTCACCGTTGTCAGCACCCGAACCAACGAGTTGGATCTCTCCCAGGGGTATACCCTGCACCGCTGGCTGCCCGATTCTTTTTGGCGCTACCTCGATGTTCGGCTGTATTTCAAATTGGGAAAACTGATCGCTGATCAGCATTTTGATGCCGTGCTCTGGATCCACCCTTATTACTATTGGCTCAATCGACTCCTCCAAAATAAATTTAATCTCTTCACCATCGTCCACAGCCACAACCTCGAATTTCAACGCTTTCGTTCGGTCGGAAAATGGTGGTGGCCGATCCTGCGCCTGTACGAAGGAGCCTGTCTGAAAAAGGCGGATCGCAACTACTTTATTTCAGCAGACGATCGAACCGAAGGCATAAAAGAATGGGGATTGGACCCGAACAAATGCGATGTTCTTCCCATCGGCATCGCCCAGCAGCAACCACCCACCGACCGGGCCATCTGCCGACAGATCATTCAGGAAAGACACCACCTCGCCACCGACACGCATATTCTACTTTTCAACGGACTCCTAAACTATGGTCCCAATCAACAGGCATTGGAGGATATTTTACAGCACATCAACCCCCTGTTACTTCAAAACCCGTCCCTGCACTACCGCCTGATCGTTTGCGGAAAGAATTTACCCGCTTCCTACCATAACCTGGATGCTTACCGATCGAAAAATATTCTCTACGCCGGATTTGTCGAGGACATCGAAACCTATTTCAAGGGTGCCGATGTTTTTTTGAATCCCGTACGCAGCGGCGGCGGTGTCAAATCAAAAATGGTAGAAGCGATCGGACTGGGCACCACAGTCGTGTCCACTCAAACCGGTGCCATTGGCATCGAAACGAAGGCCTGCGGAGAAAAACTTCGGATCGCACCCGACCAGGACTGGGAGCAATTCGCTAACTGGATCGTAGCCGAAGTGCAGCAGCATAGTTCCACCCCGGAGACCTATTACCAAACGTATTACTGGGGAAATATCATCCAACAATTCAGCCGTCAATTAGCGGATCAAACGACCCGTTAACTGAAAGTAAAACCACTTGATGGCGTTGCGGGCGTATTCTTTGAATCCGAATATGACCATAAAGATCCAGTAGTAAATACCCAAGCCCTTTCGACGTTTCAGAATAGCCAGCTCGTGACGATACATCGTTAGACGGTTCGATAATTGCTGTCGGATCGAACTGCTACCGCTGTTAACATGAACGATCGTGGTATCGGCCAAAAAATAATTATGGCGACCTCGTTCCGTTGCCTGCTCACACCAAAGCTGATCCTCCGCGTACATAAAAAACCGATCGTCCAATTTTTTTTTGGGAAACTGATCCAGCAACGCCCGTTCGAATAAGAGAAAAGCACCATTGAGCCAGTCGCACTCCAGAGAACGGTCGTGCCGAAAATATTTTCCCAACATTCTTTCCGCCCGCTGTTCGGCCGGCATCAACGCCGGGATGAATCGAAACAGGTCCATCAACTCCCAGGAAATGGACCGAAACCGACGGGCCGTATACTGCACGCGCCCGTTGGGGTACTCCATCCGACAGCCCACAAATCCAACCGCCTTTTTCGTTTGGAGAGTTTTCAGTGCAATCGAAATACTGTCCTCCCGCAATTCGGTATCACTGTTCAACAACAAAAGGTGATCCCCCGCCGCCTGCCGGATACCCAGGTTGTTGCCACCGGCAAAACCCAGATTCTTATCGCTGCGCACCAGCTTCAGCAAGGGAAACTCCAACAGAAAATCGCCCGGATCACGCTCGGTAGAGGCATTGTCGACCAAGATCACCTCAAAAGACACTTCCCGAGTATAGGTATAGATGCTGCGCAGACAGGCCGCAGTCAGTTCGAATGTGTTGTAGTTTATGACAATGACCGATACCATCAGCGATTCAAGTTAAAGGAAAGGAACATGCCAACCTTGGAGATCGGGCCCCATTTCCAGATGTGAAGCGGCAAGCAACGTTGATGACGAACCATGCGGTAGAGAAAAGAGGGAACCTTGGCCCCTTTGGCATATCGATCCAGCTCTGCAACGGAGCGAATGGACAAATTGCGGATCATTCTCCACCAGGCATCATAGGTGATCCAGGTGGAATGGGTTCGATCGCCCTGCTTTTGGTAATAGGCCAACACTTCGGGTATCTCAATTTCCGGATTGCCAAAACAGCTGCGGGTGACCTGAGTGGGGTTATAGCTCATACAGACCAACACCCGGTCGATGTATACTGCGCGGTGGGCTTGCAGCATGCGGATATATCCTTCCCAATCCACGATCCATTTCAGGTTGGGATCGAAGGACTCCTTCAAGGTGCGCCGATACATCAACACACTGGGCGGTCCCAACAAGTTGCCGGCAAACAATCGGTTCGGAGATCGCACCAACCGATTGAATTGAGTACTAGAGATCGTGCGATCCGCTCGTGTGCCGGTCTCCTCATACACCGCCTCGTATCCGCCAAAGATCAGGTCGATATCGGGACGAATGGCTTGAGCATAGTGCGAGAGGGAATCGGGACCGGCAAGCCAATCGTCGTCGTGCAGGATCTTGATCCACTCCCCGGAAGCCAAGTCCAGCCCCGCCGTCCAATTGCGCGGTGTGCCCACGGCAGGCCGGTTCCGTCGGTATTGAAAAGGAAATGAAAACGTTTGAGTCCCTATGAATTTTTCGACGGCATCCGATTCAGAATCATCGGTCACGATTACCTCAAACCGCTCAAATCGCTGCCGGGCGATCTGCTCAAGTGAACGCCGTAAATATTCGGGACGTTCGAAGGCAGGGATCAATATGGAGATCAACGGAGTCACAAATCAGATTTTCCGCCACGAAGATACCGATGGAGATACCGAAGGCGAAGGGGACGATAGAGAAAAAACTTGAGGATAGAATAATACAGTATCGGCCGACTCAACTGATGTTGTGCACGTATCCAATTCCATCGATCGACCAATGAGATCGGCTGATCTTTGAGACGATCCAACCAGATCTTCTGTACCGAAAGCTCCTCAACCTTTTGTGACGATAACGTCATGGGCAATTGCGGCTGCCAACGCCGGTGAAAGCCGATGGCTTCCCGCACCCAACGCGATCCATAATCACCCCCACCCGCCGTGTGATGGGTAAGTCCTGCCGAGGAAACGACACCGACGCCAAATTTTTCCGCTACGCGCAAAGAAAAATCCAGATCATAAAAATGAAAACCGCGCAAATGCGTCTCGTCAAAACGGGTCGATGACCAAACACTTCGTCGACATAACAAAAACACCCCATCCAAACAGACTACCGGAAAGGGTTCCTGTTCGGTGGCGGGCAATTGATCCAGCGTCTCGTGGTGATCGGGCAAGGCATGAATCAGCCGGTAGCGATCAAATCGCGGATCGCCAGTGTACCAACCGGACAATGAACGGGATTTAAGCGTAGCCCCGGCCACTCCGACCAAACCCAACCGATCGTCCCGTTCAAAAAAAGAAAGTACCCGAGAACCCCAGCCGGGCGCAGTAAAAGTCACATCCTCGTGCACAAAAAGAAGAAAGGGAAATGTAGCGGCAGCGGCCAGTTCATTGTACACCTGGCAGATCCCTTTGCCGGTATGCCGATTGTCCGCTACCAACCACTCGTGCGGCAAGCCAATGGTCGATTCCACTGAGTCTTTCAGGCGCGCCAATTGGTCGGCGTGAATGGAGCAAACAACCACCGAGATCATAAAAGCAAGGTAGCCCAATTCACTCAATTTCGTACTTTCACGCCCGTCGAATGAATCGCTCAAGCCTACTACACAATTTGTTATTGGGAGCCCGCTCGGTGGTGAACCGCTGGTTCGGAAATCCCTATGCGGCTATCGGACTTTCTGCCTGGCAGATCAAACTCCTCAAGCATCTTCCCGAGGGAAAATTGCGGCATTGGCACATTGCCGGACATCCGCTCTGGTTTCGCTCGCCCGGTGAGTTGATGCATGGCCTGAAAGAGATCTTCGTCGAAAAGATCTATGAACAAACCCTTCCGTCCAACGCCTATATTTTGGATTGCGGTGCCAATATCGGATTGAGCGTTATTTACCTGAAGCGGCTCTGTCCCACTGCACAGATCGTCGCCTTCGAGCCCGATCCGGCAAACTTCGAGATGCTCCATCGCAATATCCAGTCCTTTCGATTGCAACACGTGGAGATCAAACAGGCTGCGATCTGGAAAGAGAATACCCGCTTGACCTTTCAATCTTCCGGCAGCATGGGTAGCAGCCTGAATCCTGCCGCCACTACCGGACTGGAGGTCGCGGCGCTGCGCTTGCGGGATCTATTGGACCGACCCGTTGATTTTTTGAAGATCGACATCGAAGGCGCCGAATACGAAGTGATCCGAGATGCCGCCGACAAACTCTCCTGTGTGAAGACCTTGTTCCTGGAATATCATGGACGGTTCGATCAAAATCAGGAACTGATGGAAATGTTGGAGATCGTACGAGCCGCCGGATTTTATTTCTACATACGAGAAGCGGCGCCAGTACACCCCATTCCCTTTCGGCCACAACGAAGCGGTGAGTTACCCTACGACGTACAGCTGAATATTTTTTGTCTGCGAGACTAAGTCGCGCTGAGTAGCGACAAGAATTTCTCCATCCCTTCTTTTTTGGACGGATCGATGCGGTAGTGAATCCGATCTCGGTAGTAGGTAAACATATCCACTCCCGGCAACGACCACTGATCGGCCAGGAACTCGAGTTGATCCAATCCCCGTTCATTTGCCTGCTCAAAACGAGCGATGAGGTCGGGCGACAAGGCACGGGTAGCTACCCACGTGGCAAATACGAAAGGAAGTCCGGTATGCGCCTTCCAGATTTCTGCCAGATCATATACGAATGGAAAACGATCCGTTTGCTGCAATGCCCGGTCACCGATGATCAACCCGGCCGTTCGACCTTGAATCTGCCGGATGTACTCATCCCCCTCAGATGCCACAAACTGAACCGATCGCTGCCAATGATCCCGAATCAGGATCCGGGTCAGGGCCACCGAAGTGCGGCTTTGATAGTCCAGGATCACCTCCTCCACGTCTTCGATCGGGGATTGACTGAATAGGGCCACCGATCCAACTTTCCCGTCCGCCGCAATCCCGTGTGCGCCAACGATCCGAGCGCCGGGGATAGTCGGGATAGCCGCCACCGGGATGAGCCCGATATCGATCGTCCCCACCCTCAGCTGATCCACCAACCGGGCCGGATAGTCATAGGAGAGCTCCATGATACCCATCATATCCGATGCTCCGATCCCGTAAACCAAGGGCTTGGCATTCCGATAACTGACCGCTCCCACCCGTATCTTATCCAATTGAACTAATTTTGGAACGCAAAGGTACGAATCAACTCCCCGACTATGGACCTATCCAACCTCAGTGCACTCTCCCCCATCGACGGCCGGTATCGGAAACAAACCGCCCCCCTGGCCGAATATTTCTCCGAATACGGATTGATTCGCTACCGGGTACTGGTGGAGATCGAGTACCTGCTCTTCCTGCACAAGAAAAAATTCATTCAGCTTTCTCCCCAAACCCAAAAGGCCCTGCGAAAAGGGGCCGACACGTTCTCCACCGAGGATGCCGCTGCCATCAAGGCCATCGAAAAAACCACCAACCACGATGTCAAAGCCGTAGAATATTTCTTGAAAGAAATGCTCGCGCAACACGGTGGAGCAAAGTGGGTAGAATGGGTTCATTTTGGATTGACTTCGCAAGACATCAATAATACTGCCGTTCCTCTTTCCTGGAAAAATGCCATTGAATTCGAATACTTACCCGGGTTGCTGAATCTCAAGACCGAATTGGGACTACTCGCCGATGATTGGCGGGAAATTCCCCTGCTCGCCAGAACACATGGTCAGCCCGCCAGTCCGACCCGCCTCGGAAAAGAAATTCATGTTTTCATCGAGCGACTGCAAAACCAGATCGAACTGTTCCTCACCATCCCCTTCTACGGAAAATTCGGTGGAGCCACCGGCAATTTCAATGCGCATCATGTTGCATTCCCCAAAACGGATTGGGTGAAATTCGGAAATGAATTTCTGGAGTCGCTCGGACTGGTCCGCCAACAATACACCACGCAGATCGAGCATTACGACGGACTGGCCGCGCAGTTCGACAACATGCGACGTATCAACAATATCCTGATCGATCTGTGTCGGGATATCTGGACCTACATCTCCCTGGATTATTTCAAACAACAGACCAAGGCCGGTGAGGTGGGCTCCTCCGCCATGCCGCACAAGGTCAATC
>SXGQ01897843.1_pt1 | contig 29954 bp, 20 predicted proteins | sample 3178371 | NCBI WGS metagenome assembly SXGQ01 (sample SAMN11356859, study PRJNA531348) | freshwater metagenome | isolation source: freshwater sample F1-20 | place: China: Fuxian Lake, Yuxi | collected 2017-12-25
GCCCGCACGCGTGAACCCCGGCGTCAATCGCGGCTACCAGGCCGCCACGCTCAAGCCCGATGGCACGCTCGCCAAATACACCGCGACGTGCGGCCCGGTCATTTATCGCGGCGACAATTTCCCTGCTGAATTTCAAGGCAATGCTTTCATCCCGGAGCCGTCGGCAAATTTCGTCCGCCGCATGGTGCTTACAGAGCAAAATGGCGAGCTGACCGGGACGAACCCATACACGGAAGCCGAGTTCCTGACTTCCACCGACGAACTCTTCCGCCCCGTCAACGCCTACACCGGCCCCGACGGCTGCCTTTACCTCGTGGACATGTATCACGGCATTCTCCAGCACCGCGTCTTCCTCACGAGCTACCTGCGCAAGCAGGCCGAGGATCGCGGCCTCGAGAAGGTCATCAAGCGCGGCCGCATCTACCGCATCGTTCACACCGGCAAGCCGCCCGGCCTGAGGCCGCAACTCGCCGCCGCCAAGCCCGCCGACCTCGTCAACACCCTCTCGCACCCTAACGGCTGGTGGCGCGACACCGCGCAGCGTCTGCTCGTCGAGCAATCCCCCGCCGCCGCGCTCGCGCCGCTCAAAGAGATGGCCCTCGCCGCCGCCGACCCGCGCGCCCGCGTGCACGCGCTGTGGACGCTCGACGGCATGGGCCAGATGGACGCCGACACATTGATTTCCGCGCTGGGCAAGGAGAAGCACGGCAAGGTCCGTGCTGCCGCCGTGCGCGCCGGCGACGGCCTGCTGAAGACCTCGGACAAGGACAAGGTGCTGCTCAAGCTCGTCTCCTTGGCCGACACAAAAGATCCCCACGTGCAGGTCCAGCTCGCCTTCACGCTCGGCGAAGCGAAGGAATCCGCCGCCGAGGCCGCAATGGCTGTGCTCGCCCTTAACGCCGGCACCAACGCCCTTGTCCGCGACGCGCTCATCAGCGGGCTGGCGCTGCGCGAAGTCGAGATGCTCGACCGCGTCGCGTCAGACAAATCTTGGGAAGACAAAGCCAAAGTCGGCGGCGGCGAAGCCTTCATCAGCGCGCTGTCGAAGAATGTTTTCCAGCAGGCCCGGGGCGACCGCGTGAACAAGCTGCTTGAGCAAATCACTCACAAGGAGACGCCCAAGTGGCAGACCCACGCCGTCCTCGCGAGTCTCAACGTAAACCCGCCGTCCGCAAAAAAGGGCGAGCCGCCTCCCCGCGTAAAGCTTGTGAAGCTCGCTGCCGAACCGCCCGCGCTTGCCGCGTTGGAGAAGTCCGACGACAAGGCCATACAGGCCGCCGCCAAGAAGCTCGACAAGGTCGTCGTGTGGCCCGGCAAGCCCGGCGTGGTGCTGCCCGTCATCAAGCCGCTCTCCTTAGCCGAGCAGGCGCGCTTCGACGCCGGGAAGGTCATGTTCGAGGCCACCTGCGCCGCGTGCCACCAAGCCCACGGCTACGGTCAGGACGGCCTCGCCCCGCCGCTCGTGGACAGCGAGTGGGTAGCAGGCTCGCCCGATCGCCTCGCGCGCATCATCCTGCACGGCGTCGGCGGCCCCATCACCGTCCTCGGCAAGAAGTGGGACATGGACATGCCCGGCCACGGCACCTTCGACGACGAGACCGTCGCCGCCGTGATGACCTTCCTCCGCCGCTCTTGGGACCACGACCATGATCCAGTCGCTCCCGACTTCGTGAAGAAAGTCCGCGCCGCCACCGCTGGTCGCGAGTCCGCGTGGACGGACGCGGAGTTGAAGAAGCTCAAGTAGCGGGCGCATCTCAGTTTCTTGCAGGGTCGCTGATGGAGGCATGAGGGAAGAGCAAGTGCCAGCGGTCGTTGCGCCACCCCCTGACGTTTCCATCCTTGCCACCCGTCCCGCCACACTGAGAATCCGCCGGGTATGAATCGCATCGAAGCCCGCTTCGCCCGCCTCCAACAAGATGGCCAGAAGGCGCTCATCGTCTATGTCGGCGCGGGCGATCCCAACCTCGAGTCCACGCGCCAGCTCGCGCTCGCCTTCGATCGCGCCGGCGTGGACATTCTAGAGCTGGGCGTCCCTTTCAGCGATCCCCTTGCCGACGGACTTGTCAACCAGCTCGCCGCACAGCGCGGCCTGGAGAGCGGCACCACGCCGCCGCGCCTTTTCGAGACAGTCGCGGCCATTCGCAGGGAATCGCAGCTTCCCATTGTCTTCTACGTTTACTTCAACCTCATGCACCGGTGCGGCGTTGCGAAGTTCATCGCCGACGCCGCGCGCGCCGGGGTTGACGGCCTGCTGGTCCTCGATCTCCCTCTAGAGGAGGCGGACACCTACGAGCAACTTATGCGTGACGCCGGCCTCTGCGCCATCTGGCTCGTCGCGCCCACGACTCCCGACGCGCGCATCGCCACCATCGTCAAGCGCGGCACGGGCTTCATCTACTACGTCTCGCGCGAGGGTGTGACGGGGATGCAGGTCAAGGTCGCAGGAAACCTCGCCGACAGGGTCGCGCTCATTCGGAAGCACACATCGCTGCCCATCGCCATCGGCTTCGGCATCTCCAACCCGGCGCAGGCGCGTGAAGTCGCCTTCGCCGCGGACGGCGCTGTCGTAGGCAGCGCCGTGGTCAACCAGATCGCCCGTCTCGGCAACTCCCCCGACCTCGTTCCCAGCCTGGAGGCGTTCGTCAAATCCCTCGCCGACGGCATCAAGAGCGGGTGATTGCCCGTCGCTGCTTGAAAGTTGAAGATGATGATGGGAGCCGTTCGCTGATTCTCCTCCCATGAACCTCTGCGTCTTTCGTGCGGCGGGCGGATCTCAGTTTCTTGGAGGCCGTTGGGGGGGGGCGGGCGGGCGGACAGAAAGAAAGGGACAGAATGAAGGGACCTTGTTTCTGTGCATTTCACAGACAGTTCTCCTTGGAACAGGATTTCCCTGATGCGAATTGTCCCAATTGGAGTGTCGCCGACGAAGTGGCTGAGGTCGTTTGGGTAGCGAACCCGAATCGTTGACTTTATTCCGGGCTGATCTGGCATCACCCCCTTTAACAACGAAGGATTTTGCGCCACCACTGTCGCAAAAATAGCCCAAGGCGAAACAAGTTTGCCGGTTTCAAATGAACGCAGAATTGCTTGATCAGACCCTCTCCCTTCAATCGCCTGACGAAGCCTCTCACGATGCGGTTCAGGCTCAGACGCATCGATTATCAAAGACGCCTGGGCCAAGTGGTGCATGGGCTGCATCATTGGAAAACTCTGGAACAACAGCCAATCGCCGAAATGCTCAGGTGTGAGCGCCTTTACCTCTCGGAGTTCAATCCCCTCCTGCAATGCGAACTTCTTCCCGTCCTGAGCAAACCCGGTTGTTGACACAGCAGTGACCCTGTTGAACTTGAAACGAGTTCGCCTCCCAACCAGTTGTTCTATCCAAGAGCCCTGGGCGCGGCCTTGGCTTGGGCGGTCTCTGCACTCAATAAGCCAGACGATGTCGGGGGTTCCAAGTTTACCTCTTACCTCAATGTCAAACTCGGCGACCTGAATCCCGTCTTCGTTTAGGACTCGCTCGTTTGTTTTGACCTCGAAGCGATCGGGCAGGTGAAGCTTCTCGATGAATGAAACGAGTCCTTCAAGTTGTTTGCCAGTTTGTCCATTTCGCATTCAGGCAGCACTATAGGATTAGTGCACTACCGTCTTGGCTGCCAGTTTCACTCGAAGGCTCGCGACAACTTTCGCGTGCTCCGGGTCATCGGCAAGATTGCGGTATTGCTTCGGGTCAGCCTGCGCGTCGTAAAGCTCGGTGCCCGCCTGGCCTTCGTCCCATTCGATGTAGCACCAGCGGTCAGTGCGGACGCTGCGGCCCATGAGCGACTTCTTCTTCGGGTCCACGCCGACGGTGAGGCTGACCTCGGCGTTGCGCGTGACTTGAGTGAAGGCGGGCTTGTCCCATGCGGCCTGCGGGTTGGCGAGCAGCGGCTTGAGGCTCTTGCCTTCGAGCGCCGGATGAATAAGCAGGCCGGCGAGGTCGGCAAGCGTGGGGTGCAAGTCCACGAGTTCCACGGGGCGCGGGCTGACTTTGCCGTTCGATTTGCCGCCCGGCACGGCGATGACGAGCGGGACGCGCGCGGACTCCTCGAAGAGGCTGCGTTTCTGCCACTGCCCGCCGTGCTCGCCGAGAAGCCAGCCGTGGTCGCTGAAGAAGACGATGATGGTTTTGTCCGCGAGCTTGAGACGGTCGAGCGCGTCCACCACGCGACCGACTTGCGCGTCCATCTGGCTCACGCTCGCGTAGTAGGCGCGGAGGAACTGGCGGATGTCCGGCTCGGCGACGCCGTAGTTCGGCGGGTTCACGAGCGGCGAGACGCGCGGAATCTTGGCGAGGTGCGCTTGCGGCTCGTTGGGCAGGGAGAACTTCTCCACGGGATGCAGGTCGAAGAACAGCTTGCTCGCGATGCACGGCACATGCGGACGGAAGAAACCGCAGGCGATGAAGAACGGCCTGTCCGGTTGCGTGGCGTGTTGCTCCAACAGCTTGACGACCTCGCCGGCAATCAGCCCGTCCGTGTGGTCCGTGCCGTCGCCTCCGGTCGCGTGCCACGCGAGTGCGGCACCGAGGCCGATCTTGGGAGTGTAGTTGAGGAGCGAGCCTTCCTCCGTCTTGTCGCGGCCCGAAGGGTTGATCGTGCGCTGCCACGACGGCGCGTCATCGAAGCCGTCCGTGCCAATCTGCATCGGCACGGCGTAGTGGTAGAGCTTGCCCGCGCGCACGACGGAGTAGCCGGCGCGCTGGAAAGTCTGCGGCATGGTCTGCGCATCGGGCACAGCCTTGCGGAAGTGTGTGACGTTCTCAAAGACGCGCGTCGTGTCGGGTCGCAGACCGGACATGAAGGAGGAGCGCGAGGGATTGCAGAGCGGATACTGGCAGTAGGCGCGCTCGAAGCGCACGCCACGCTTGGCGAGCCGGTCAATGTTTGGCGAGAATGCCAGCGGGTCGCCGTAGCAGCCGAGGCGTGTGTTCAAGTCATCGGCGACGAGGAAGAGGACGTTGAGCTTCGGCGCAGCGGAGACCGGAGAGTAATTAGTGATTAGTAAAAAAGCGGCGATCGCGAGCAAGGTCAGCCGGGCGTGCATGAGGCGAAGATTGCGCCGAGCAGGAGCGCGGCTCAAGCCGGAGTTCGAGGAGAAAGATTGAGACCCCTCACGTCGTTTCCTACGTGGTCCGGTCAAGCGAGGATGGGCTTGATGATCTCGCCGTGGTCAAGGTCGAGGCGCTTGCGGTCGGGGACTTCCAGCTTGCGGCCGCTCAGGCCAAGCTGATGAAGGAGAGTCGCGTGGATGTCGGTGACGTAGTGGGCGTCCTCGACGGCGTGGAAGCCCAGCTCGTCGGTCGCGCCGTGGACGATGCCACCCCGGATGCCGCCACCTGCGAGCCAGACGCTAAATCCATACGGATGATGGTCGCGCCCGTCCGCGCCCTGCGAGCCGGGCGTGCGGCCAAACTCGGTGGCGAAGACGACGATGGTTTCATCGAGCAGGCCGCGGCGTTTCAAGTCTTGGAGCAGGCCGGCGGTGGGTTTGTCCACCTGTGCGGAGAGCTTCGAGTGATTTGCCTTCAAGCCGCTGTGCGCGTCCCACGCGCCCGCCGCACCGTCGCCGTGTTGGATTTGGATGAAGCGCACGCCGCGCTCGACGAAGCGGCGAGCGGCGAGGAGCTGCGCGCCGAAGGCTTTCGTCTCGGACTGGTCCAGGCCGTAAATCTTCTTCGTCTCCTCCGTTTCGCGGTCGGTGTTCACCGCCTCGGGCACGGCCATCTGCATGCGGTAGGCGAGTTCGTAGCTCTTGATACGCGCGTCGAGGGCCTGGTCACCGGGATATTGCGTGGCCTTGAGGCGGTTCAACTTGTTAACCAAGTCGAACTGGATTTGCTGCTCCGCTGCGTTGATGTCGCCCTCGGGCCGCGCGTAGGCGAGCGGCTCGCGCGGGTCGATGACTAGCGGCACGGCGTCGTAGGCGGGGCCGAGGTAACGGCCATCGCGCTTGTCGAAGAAACGCGGCCCCATGTTGATGAACTGCGGAAGGTTGTCGTTCAGCGAGCCGAGGCCGTAGTTCACCCACGCGCCGATGGTCGGCTCCTGCACGTCGAGCATGTGGCGGCCGGAATGGAACTGCACTTGCGCGCCGTGGTTGTCGTCGGTCGTCCACATCGAGCGCACGATGGCGAGGTCGTCCACGCAGTTGCGGAGATGGGGAAACCAGTCGCTCACCTCGATGCCGCTTCTGCCGCCGGGTGCGAAGCCGACTTGCAGCGGGTAAACCTTGTTCCGCTGCTGGCCGTTGGCGTCGTTCACCACGACCACACGCACGCGCTTGCGTTTCTCCGGGTCGTTCACGCCCTTGAACGGCGTCTCGTCGAAAGTCTTGCCGGCGTATTGGGTGAGCGCGGGCTTGGGATCGAAGCTCTCCATGTGGCTCAACCCGCCGCGCAGGAAAATCCAGATGACCGACTTGGCCCGCGCCGGGAAGTGCGGCAATCCCGTGGGCGGACGCCAACGGCTCTCCAGCCCGAAGCCATCGCGCGCGAGCATCGTGCCGAGCGCAAGGCCGCCGAAGCCCAGGCCGGAGCGGGTGAGGAAGGAGCGGCGGGTGGGGAGGGGATTCATGGTAACTCAGCAAAGGGCTTCCGAGCGCGGCGGAAAGGAGCAACCGCTAAAGCCGCTTCCGCTTCGCGTTCACTTCCATACACCAACACCATCGCCCTGCGAAAATGGTGGCGCCGCTCTTCGCGAGTCATCTTGTTCGAGGCCTGACGCGCTCTGGCGGCAGCCCGTGTGCCGAACGTGTTCAGCGGATAGTCCAACGGCTTCTTGGAGTGCTTGGCGGGGATGCTGGGCATGGGAGAATGACGGAGGAAAGATGCTGGCAACTCACCGGAAAACCCGGAGCAGGCGTTTGGGACTCGCCACGTCAATGGCGGGTAAATCAGCTTCATCCGCCGTCGCTTGCAGGGCATCTGCGTCAATGTCGAGCAGGTGATGGTCCGAAGTCACCAGCAGCGAAATCCTAGCGACGGTCGCTTCGGCGAGAATGCGTGCGTCGTTGGACTCTTCAGCCGGAACCAGCCTATGCAACCGCACCAACTCAGCGAACCGCTTGGCAATCGCAACCTCAAGGTCTCCCAGCACCAACGGAACGACCCGCCAGCCCAGGAGATTGCGCACGGAAAGTTCCGCGAGCCGCCGCTGCTCCCGGTCGCCTTGCCGCCGGAAGTAGTGCAGCTCTGCCAGCACCGTAGGTGGAGCGAGCAACTCAAACCCGCGCGCTCGGAAGACCTCCCGAAACTCGACGGCGAACTCTTTGGCGTCTGCCAAGTCGAAGAGCACGTTGGTATCAAGTGCCAGTTTTTTGGGGAACCGCTCCGCCATAAATCGCTGCCATCGCCTGTTTGAAATTCTCCTCGCGTTCCTCCTCCGTCATGGCGTTGGCCTGCTTGCGGCCTCGCGCCGCAACCCTGCTGCCATGCGTCTGCTCCGGATAATCCAACGGCTTCTTGGAAAGCTTGGAAGGCTTGTCGGTCATGGTCGGAAGCTAGTGGAATCCGGTGGTAGTGTCGAACCCGTTCTTTGGGTCCGGATGATGCATATCTCTCACCGAATCGTAATGAAGTCGTTGTGATTCAAGAGCGCGTGGACGAGGGCGGCGCGGGCTTTGGTTTCGGGCTGGGGGGACTTGCGCTCTTTCGCGGCGGCGAGGAATTGGGCGAGGCTCTCCGCGCAGAGCGTTTGCTCGGCGGGCGTCGGGGCGGTGGCCAGCAACGTAGTGAAGATGGTGCGGATGAAGGCGTCGTCCGCCGCGCTCTCGGCGTCCTTCACGAGGCGCTCGGCGACCTTCGCGGCGGTGGTGGACGCGAGCCGGCTGTTGGCCAACGCCAGCGCCTGCTGCGGCAGGATGCTTTCGTCGCGGCGGTAGCACTCCTTCGTGTTCGCGTTGTCGAACATCTCCAGAAACTTGTTCAAGTCCTCCGGCGATTGCGTGAAGTAGAAGCTGCGGCGCGTGGTGTCGGCGCGCTTCGGGTCCACGGTCGGGCCGCCGAGCTTGGGGTCGAGCGTGCCGGCGAGGTGCAGGAGACTGTCACGAATGACATTGGCATCCATGCGCTGCGGGTTCATGCGCCAGTAGTAGCGATTGTCGGAATCCTTCGCGTGGTTCTGGGAAAAGTGGTCAGTGTTCAGTGAAGGCACGGACTTCGATTGCGCTTGGCCTTTTGGCGACGGGTTACTGAACACTGAATACTGATTACTGATTACTTTCGCCTGACTGCTGCTCATCCCATACGCCTCGGACAAGACCATCTGCCGGTGCAGTCGCTTCAAGCTCCAGCCGTGCTCCATGAAGTCCACGGCAAGCCAGTCGAGCAAGTCGGCGTGCGTGGGCTTCGCGGCGCGGCGACCGAAGTCCGTGACGTTCGCCACGAGCGGTTGGCCGAAGTGGCGGGTCCAAACGTGGTTCACAAGCACGCGTGCGGTCAGCGGGTTTTCCCGGTCGGCGAGCCATCTGGCGAACGCAAGGCGACGGCCCGTGCTCGTGGTGGGATATGGGAGAAGGCGGTGCGCTTCGGTCTCGTCCGGTCCCTCGAAAGGTTTGAGCGTGGCACGGAGGGAGGTGTAGTTCGTGCCGGGTGAGGCGATGGCTTTCTGCGCTTTCGCCACAGCGTCCTGCGCGGTCTTCAGCTTCTTGTCCGCGTCCGGCTCCTTCTTCTTCTTCGGCTCGGTGCTGGGGGAAACCGTTTCCAACTCGGCCTTCGCCAAGTCGGCCTCGGCCTGAGCGAGCTTGAACTTCGCCTCGGCCAGCGCGGCGGCGGCGAGCAGGTTCGTCTGCGGGCGCGCAGCGTCTGCGGCCCAGACGGCCCGGACCATCGCGGGTCGCAGCTCGGCGGCTGCGAAAGCGAGCTCAGCGGCCTTGAGCGCGAGTTGGGCTTGCTCGGGTCTGGAGATGACGGCTGGCGCGGCGGGCTTCGCAGCGAGCGTGGGTGCGCTGGATTTCACCAGCTGGGCGTCGGTGGGCAACACGCTCAACTCGAAGGCGAGAAAGTCCGCCGTGGCGTCGTAGGTGATGAGTTGGAACTTGCCCGGCGTGCGCTCGGGCAGCGTGAAGGCCACCGCGTGCTCTCCGTTGACGGCCACGTTGATGAGCGCGCCGCGCACTCGCACGGTCAGCTCATAGGTCTCGCCGAGCTTCACTGCGCGGGCTTGGGTGCCGGCGGGCGGGTAGGCGTATTGGTTGGCTTTGCCGTAGGCGATTTGCAGCTTCGGCCCGGCGGCGTGCGCGCTGAGATACACGAGTGACTCGCGGGAGTCGGTGGTGTCGAAGGTGAAACCGACGGACTTGTAGAGACTGCCGCCGGTGGGACGGAACTTGAAGGTGGCGATGAAGTCGGCCGGGTGGTCCGTGCGGCTACGGGCCGCGCTGCGCGAGGGCTTCACCTCCGACTGGCGGAGCGCGCCATCGGCGTAAGTCCACTGGCCGTCGAGGAGTTCCCAAAGCTTCGGGTTTGCAGCAGCGAAGGTGTCGTTGAAACGGGGCTTGCTGGACGGAGCGGGCGGCGCGGCAGGAGGGAGGGAAGAGGTAGCTGCGTTCGTGGCTGCTGCGGGTGAGACACCCGCGCTTCGGGGCGTCCGCTCGACTTCCGCGAGTTTCTTCTTCGCGGCTTCGACGGCTTGGCGCGCGGTGGTGATTTGCTCCTGCGCGGCGGCAAGGTGGTTCGTGAGCACCCACGGCTGGAGCGCGGGATTGTGCGCGGGCGCGGGGAGTTGGACCGGCTTGATGTCGAGTTGCTTGAACGCCAGCACGGCGGGGATGGCCGCGCGGATGACATGGTTCGTGTCGGGCTTCTTCTCATCACCTTTCAAGTGCAGGTAAGTCGGACGGTCGAGATGTAGGTCGTAGGCGCGCGGGAGGCCGTCCTTCTCCAAGTCGGTCGTGCCGGGCAGCTCGTCGAGGCGCGCGTGATACGGCTCGAAGATGGCGCGCATCGCGTAGTAGTCCGTGTGCGTGAGCGGGTCGTATTTGTGATCGTGGCATTTCGCGCAGTTCATCGTGAGGCCGAGGAAGGCCTTGCTCGTGTGCTCCACCACGTCGTCCATCCAGGTCGTGCGGTTGAAGAGGTAGTAGTTGCGCGCGAGGAAGCCGGTGGCGCGAAGCGTGGCGGGGTCGGTGGGCGCGAGTTCGTCGCCGGCGATTTGCTCGACGATCATCCGGTCGTAAGCCTTGTCGGCGTTGAGTGATTCCACAATCCAGTCGCGCCAGTGCCAGATGTGTTTCTGGCTGTAACGGAGTTGCGCGCCGAGGCCCCACCAATCGCTGTAGCGCCAGAGGTCCATGAAGTGCCGGCCCCAACGCTCGCCGTAGTGCGGGCTGGCGAGGAGGCGCTCGACGACGGCGGCGCGGGCGGTGGGGGAATGGTCCGCCTCGAAGGCCGCCAGTTCCTCGCGCGTGGGCGGGAGGCCGGTGAGGTCGAGCGTCACGCGGCGGAGCCAGAGGAGCGGATGGGCGGGGGGCTGCGGGGTGAGGTTTTGGGTGCGGCGTTGGGCGGCGAGGAAGGCGTCGAGGGGATTGCCGATTGCCGATTGCCGATTGCCGATTGTTGGGATGGGCGGCTTGGCTGGGGCCTTGAACGCCCAATGTTCACGCGGGTCGGACTCCGGCTTCTCGTCCTTCGGCGCGGGTGCGCCGGCGGCTATCCACGCGCGCAGCGCGGCAATTTGTGGCGCATGGAGCGGTTCGCCCTCGGGCGGCATCCGCTCATCGAGGCTGTGCGCCGAGACTTTCTTCAGCAGCCGGCTGGCGTCCGGCTTGCCGGTGACGATGGCAGGGCCGTGCTTGCCGCCTTTGCGAATGAAGTCTGCCGTGTCGAGCCGCAGCTTGGCCTCCTGTTTCAACGCGCCGTGGCAGGCGTAGCAGCGCGCGGCGAGGACGGGCTTCACGTCGCGCAGGTAGTCCACGCGGTCAGCGGCCGGGGCAGCGATGCCAAGGCTGGCGAAGACGATGAAGGTGGCACGGAACACGGTGACTCGGACGTAGTGAAGCACAGCGAAATTCTGTTTTGCCACGTGTGTGGCAGACCAGAGCCTACAGTGCTGTCCGGAGGGTGAGAAGGTTTGCAATCCCCCTTGTGCTTCTTCATCGTCCGCGCTGGTAATTGTCATGGAAGCCACGGCTAAGAAGATTTTCCGCGTCCACGAACTCGGCCCCGCGCTGGAACCCCACCACGTCGCCGGGAAGACCATCATCCACTGCCACGGCGTCTTCGACTTGCTGCACATCGGGCACATCAAGCACCTCGAAGCCGCCAAGCAACTTGGCGACGTGCTGGTGGTGACGACGACGCCCGACCGCTTCGTGAACAAGGGGCCGCATCGGCCCGCATTCCCCGAAAAGCTGCGCGCCGAGGCGCTGGCGTCGCTGGCATGCGTGGACTTTGTGGCCGTCACCGAGTGGCCCACGGCAGTTGAGACCATCCAGATTGTCCGCCCTTCGCTCTACGTGAAGGGCATGGTGCGCGGGGAGGGCAAACGCGACCACACGACCGCGATTTCCGAGGAGGAGGCAGCCGTGGTGGCCGGCGGCGGCAAGTTGCACCTGACCGACGAGGAGACCTTCAGCGCGTCCACGCTCATCAACCGCTTCATGGATGTCTTCACGCCGAAGACGAAGGACTTCCTCGAACGCTTCCGCGTGGAGCATCCGCCAGAGGAAATCATCGGGCACTTGCAGGCGATTCGGAAGAAAAAGGTCCTCGTCATCGGCGAGACGATTATTGACGAGTATCAGTTCTGCAGCGTGCTGGGAAAATCCAGCAAGGAGCCGGTGCTGGCCGCGTTGCACAACCGCACGGAGCGTTACGCTGGCGGGGTGCTGGCCATCGCGAACCACGTCTCGAACTTCTGCGATGAGGTCGGCCTCCTGAGCGCGCTGGGCACAGAGAATTCCCGCGAGGACTTCGTGCTGGCGAACCTGAACAAGAACGTCAGCCCACACTTCCTGCGCCTGCCCGACGCGCCGACGATTGTGAAGCGGCGGTTTCTCGAAGAGCATTTATCGGCAAAGCTCTTCGAGGTCTATGAGATGCGGAACGAGCGGCTCACGCCCGCGCTCGAAGAGCAGTTCCTGAAGAAGCTCGACGAGCTGTTGCCGCAATACGACGTGGTGATCGTCGCGGACTACGGGCACGGCCTGCTCACCGAGCGCGCGGTGCAACTCATCTGCGCGCGCGCGAAATTCCTCGCGGTCAACGTGCAGGTGAACGCCGGCAACCGCGGCTTCAACCTCATCTCCAAGTATCCCCGCGCCGACTTCGTCTCGCTGGGCGAACCCGAGGTGCGCCTCGATGCCCGCAAGATGACCGACGACCTCGCGGCCATCACGCGCACGGCGGCAGCGCGCGTGGGCAGCCAGTATTTCCTCGTCACGCGCGGCGGCGCGGGCTGCTACTGCTGCGACCGCGATAAAGTCATCGCCGAAGTCCCCGCCTTCGCCATCCGCGTCGTGGACCGCGTGGGCGCAGGCGATGCGGTGTTCGCCGTGACCGCCCCGTGCGCCGCGCTGGGCATCCCGGCGGAAACGTTGGGATTCATCGCGAACGTCGTCGGCGCGGAAGCCTGCATGATCATGGGCCACCGCAGCTTCATTGACCCGACCAGTCTCTTCCGCCACTTTACGTCGCTGATGAAGTAGCCGACAAATCGCTTTCGCAGACTGAGCATTCCCATGAGTCAATCCAACCCCAACGGCGACAACACTATCCTCGTCACCGGCGGCGGCGGCTACGTCGGCAGCGCGCTCGTGCCAGCGCTGCTCGATGCCGGCTATCGCGTCCGCGTGCTCGACACCTTCTGGTATGGCAAGCAGGTCTTCGGCGACCACGCGCAGCGCCCGGAGCTGGAGCTGTTGGAGGTGGACTTGCGCGACTCCAAACGCGTCGGCGAGGCGATGCGCGGCGTGGATGCCGTCATTCACCTCGCCTGCATCTCGAACGACCCGAGCTTCGAGCTGAACCCGAACCTCGGCAAATCCATCAACTACGACTGCTTCGCCGGGCTGATGGACGGCGCGATTGCCGCCGGCGTGAAGCGTTTCATCTACGCAAGTTCCTCCAGCATCTACGGCGTGAAGGAAACCCCCGACGTGCGCGAGGACGCCGAACCGCTCCCGCTCACCGACTACTCCCGCTTCAAGCTCGACTGCGAGCGCGACCTCCTCGCCCGCAGCGACCTGCGCGGCATGGACCGCGTCATCATCCGGCCCGCGACCGTCTGCGGCTACGCGCCGCGCCTGCGCCTCGACCTTTCGGTCAACATCCTCACCATCCACGCGCTGGTGAATCACAAGATCCGCATCTTCGGCGGAAAGCAATTGCGCCCGAACTTAAACATTAAGGACATGGTGCGCGCCTACCTGACCTTCCTCGCCGCGCCCGCCGCGAAGGTGGATCGCGAGGCGTTCAACGTCGGCTTCCAGAATCTTGCCATCGAGAAAATCGCCTTCCTCGTGCGCGACACGATTGGCGACCAAACCATCGAGCTGGAATACACGCCCAGCGACGACAACCGCAGCTACCACGTCAACTCCGACAAGGTGAAGCGCGTGCTCGGCTTCGAGCCGCAGTTCGGCATCGAGGACGCCATCCAGAGCATCGTGGACGCGTATCGCGCCGGGAAGATTCCCGACCCGTTCAAGCACACGCACTACTCGAACATCAAGCGGATGCAGGAGCTGAAGATTAGTTGAGCCCGTGTCATGAAGAAGGATCGCCCCAAGATTCCCTACGTTGACGTCGCGCGCCAGCACGCGCCGCTCAAGCGGGACTTGCTCGCGGCGGTGGAACAGGTGCTCGATCAAGGCGCGTTCATCCTCGGCCCGCAAGTCGCCGAGTTTGAGGCGCAGTTCGCCCAGCTCGTCCAAGTCCCGCACGCCATCGGCGTCAACTCCGGCGCGGACGCGATGATTCTCGCCCTGCGCGCGCTTGGCATCGGACCCGGCGACGAAGTCATCACGGCGGTCAACTCCTTCGTCGCCAGCGCGAGCTGCGTCGCCCTTGTCGGCGCGAAACCCGTGCTCGCGGACGTCGGCCACGACTACAACATCGCCCCTGCCGCCGCTGCCGCCGCCATCACGCCGCGCACGCGCGCCATCATTCCCGTCCACCTCACCGGCCGTCCGGCGGACATGGACGCCATCATGGCCCTCGCGCGGAAGCACAACCTCTTCGTCATTGAGGATGCCGCGCAATCCGTCGCCGCGCAGTATCGCGGCCAGCCCGTCGGCTCCTTCGGGGACGTGAACGCCTTCAGCCTCCACCCGCTCAAGACGCTCAACGCCTGCGGTGACGGCGGCGTCGCGACCACCCGCAGCGCGGCCCTCGCCGAGAAGATTCAGCTTCTCCGCAACCTCGGCCTCAAGACACGTGAGAACTGCGTCGAGTGGAGTAGCAACTCACGTCTCGACACTCTCCAGGCCGCGATGCTGCTCGTGAAACTGCGCCACCTCGAAGCATGGACCGAACAGCGCCGCGCCAACGCCCGCTTCTACCGCGCGCGCCTCGCCGGTGTCGCTGGCGTGCAGTTACCCGATGACCCGCCGCACCTGCGCAGCGTCTATCACACGTTCGTGGTGCAAGTGGACCGCCGCGAGAAACTCCGCGACTTCCTCCTCGCCCGTGGCGTCGGCACGCAAGTGCATTACCCGAACCCGATTCACCTCCAAGACTGCGCGAAGGAACTCGGCTGTAAGCTCGGCGACTTCCCCGTCGCCGAAGCCCAAGCCAAACGCATCCTCAGCCTGCCGGTTTATCCCGAGCTGACCGAGGCAGAGCTGGAGACGGTTGCGAGTGGCGTCCGCGAGTTTTTCGGTGCATGAGCGCGGCCACGAACCTTTCCGCTCTCATTAGCACCCGGCTTCAGCCGGGTGTTTGGCACATGAGAGCTGCGGAAACCGTTTCAACGGTTTCCGCTCGGACGCCAAGGCCACCCGGCGGGAAAGTCGTTGAAACGGCTTCCCCTTCCACCCGCACCAACACCGGGCTGAAGCCCGGTGCTAATGAGAGTTGCGTCAGGCCAGCTCGCTTCCATCTGTGTTCATCTCTGCCCATCTGTGGCTAACTCTCCCCGCATGAAAGTCCCGTTCTCTTATCTCGACCGGCAGTTTGCCAACCTCGAAGACTACCTCGCCGACCTCCGCGCGTTCGTGCCCACCGGTGACTTCACGCTCGGCGTGCCGCTGGAGCAGTTCGAGGCCAGCTTCGCCAAGCTCATGGAAGCCCCGCACGCCATCGGCGTGGGCACCGGCACGGATGCCATGGCGTTGTCGCTGAAGAATCTTGGGGTCGGCCCCGGCGACGAAGTCATCACCACGCCGAACACCTTCGTCGCCAGCGTTGGGGCCATCGTGCAGACCGGCGCGCGGCCCGTCTTCGTGGACAGCACGGACGGCTACGTGATTGACGTGACGAAGATCGAGGCCGCCCTTACGCCGCACACTAAGGCCATCGTCCCCGTCCACTACACCGGCAACGTTGCCGACATGCCGGCCATCATGGCCATAGCGAAGGCGCGCGGCCTGCAAGTCGTCGAGGACGCCTGCCAGTCCATCATGGGCGCAATTGATGGCAAGCTCGTCGGCTCGTGGGGCGCGACGGCGGCCTTCAGCCTGCATCCGCTCAAGAACCTCAAGGTCTGGTCCGACGGCGGCGTCATCGTCACGCACGACGACGCGCTGGCCGCCAAGCTCCGCAAGTATCGCAACCACGGCCTGCGCAACCGCGACGAGGTCGAGTTCTACGGCGTCAACTGCCGGCTCGACACCGTGCAGGCCGTCATCGGGAACCGCCTCATCCCCACGACGCCGGAAATTACCCGCAAGCGCATCGCCAACGCCGCGCGCTACGACGCCGCGTTCGCCGACCTCGGCGAGTTCATCAAGATTCCCGTGCGCCGCCCCGGCGTGCGCCACGTCTATCACCTCTACTCGCTCCACGTGCAGCGCCGCGACGAACTCCTCGCGCACCTCGTGAAGAACGGCGTGCAGGCGAAAATTCATTATCCCATCCCGATGCACCTCCAGCCCGCGTCCGCCTACCTCGGCTACAAGCTCGGCGACTTCCCCGACGCGGAGAACCACAGCCGCGTCTGCCTCACGCTCCCCGGCCACTCGTATCTCACCGAGGACGAAGTGAGCTACACCATCGAGCAAGTGCGGAAGTTTTACCGGAGTTGACCGCGTGCCTTGACGCACTTCTCCGCGAAGCCGACACTTCCGCCATGACACCCGACGCCGACCGCCTTACGGCCACCGTCCTTGCCCAGCCGCCGGGAGTGCGCGCTCGGCTGGCGAACGATCTGATTGCCAGCCTCGAAACCGAGCCGGCAGCCGACGTGGAGACGGAATGGCAGTCCGTGCTGGACCGGCGTGGGCGGGAGATTGCCAGCGGCAAGGTGGTGTGCGGCGACGCCTTCCAAGCGGTGGACAAAATCCGGGCCAAGCTGAATGTGGCGCGCACGCAGCCATCCTGAAGCCGATGCCGAACTGGAGGAGGCCGCCGTCCATTACGAGCAGTGCGCGCCGGACTTGGGCCATCGCTTCCTCGACGACTACGTCGCCACCCTGCGCCGGATTTTGGCTGACTCGCCTCGTTGGCGGCGCATCTATGGAGATAACCGCAAGTTGAACTTCCAGCGCTTTCCCTACGGCATCGTCTTCGTCGAGAATGAGGGCGAGCAGGTATTTTATCTGAAGGCCGTCATGCACTTTCACCGCCGACCGCTCTACTGGCAGCACCGCACCGGCCCATGAACGCGCCCGCCAACTTGCTCCTCGGCCTCGACTTCGACGGCACGGTGGTGGTGTATGACGAGGTTTTCCACCGCCACGCCTTCGAGCGGTTTGGGATGCCCACGGGGGACAGGAGTGTCCCCGTTACGAAGACCGCCGTGCGGGACTGGCTGCGGAGCCAGCCGGACGGCGAGACGAAGTGGATTGAACTTCAGGGCCTCGTCTATGGGAACAAGGTGGTCGAGGCGAAGCTGGCGCCCGGCCTAGCGGAATTCCTCCGTGCCATCCGCGTTGCGCAAATCCCCGTCTGCATCATCAGCCACAAGACCGAGTTTTCCGTCGCCGAACCGGGCGTGAACCTACGTGCTGCCGCACTGGCGTGGCTGGAGTCGAACGACTTCTTTGCCGCTGATGGTTTCGGGCTGCGGCGTGAGGACGTGTTCTTCGAGTCCACGCGCGCTGAGAAGCTCCGCCGCATCGCCGCGCAGGGCTGCACGGTCTTCGTGGATGACTTGGAGGAGGTGCTGACGGAGCCGGAGTTTCCCAAGGGCGTCGAGCGGTGGCATTACCTACCCGGCGGAAGTGGGCGGCAGCACGAAGCGATTCGGGTGCTGGCGGGCTGGGCCACGCTTCAACATTGGCTTCTGAGTGATGCGCCCGAGTCACCCACCGCCGCTTCTCCCTCGCCCCCATCGGGGGAGAGGGCTGGGGTGAGGGGGCAGGGCGTGCTCTCGCAGAGCAGCAACCAAACTCCTGCTGCCACCCCGCCCCCTCCCCCTCATTCCCTCTCCCCCGGTGGGGGCGAGGGAGGTCCGCGTTCGGCTCAGTCGAGTTCGGTCTCCGATGAACCTATCTTCGCCGCTGTGGCCGCTGCGTTGGGACAACGGCCGGATGCTGTGACCCGCCTCGCGGGTGGGGCGAACAACGTCGTGGCGCGCGTGGACGTGGACGGAAAGCCGCTGCTGGCGAAGCTCTACTTCACCCACGCCCGCGATCCGCGCGACCGGCTCGGCACGGAGTATGGCGTGCTGGAATTCCTCTGGCAGAACGGCGTGCGGTGCGTGGCTGAGCCGCTGCGGATGAGCCGCGGACAGCACCTTGGCGTCTACGAGTTCGTCGCCGGAGCGCGCGTCGCGCCGGGGCAGGTGGCGGCGGCGGACGTGCAACAACTCGCGGACCTCCTCGCTGCGATGTGGCGGCTGCGGACGCAACCGGGCGCGGAGAAATTGCCGCCCGCTTCCGAGGCCGCGTTCACGCTCAACGGCTACTGGGGAAATGTGGATCGGCGGCTGAACCGCGTGCGCGCGGCAATGACTCAAGAGCCGGACGCGCCGCACCGCGTCCCTGCCGAGGTGCGGCAGTTCGTGGAGCGCGAGTTGGTGCCGGTGGTGGCGGCGGTGCGGGAGTTCCTTTTAGCACAGGCTCCCAAGCTCGGCGTCGGCTTGGACTCTGAGCTGCCGCTGGCGCAACGCACCTTGAGTCCGGCGGACCACGGGTTTCACAACGTCCTCCGCCGCGCGGACGGGCGGCTGACGTTCCTCGACTTCGAGTATGCCGGCTGGGACGACCCGGCACAGACGCTGGCGAACGCGCTGTTGCTCCCGGAAGTGCCGCTGCCCACTGAGCATCGCGTCACGTTCCTGCGCGAGATGCTGGCGCGGTTGGACGGCGCGGAAGGCGTTGCCGCACGGCTGCGGCTCACCTACCCGATGCTCGCGCTCAAGTGGAGTCTCATCATGTTGAACGAGTTTTTGCCGGTGGGCGGGGAGCGGCGGGCGTTTGCGGGCGCGAACGAGGAGGCGCGGCGGGCGGGGCAGTTGGCGAAGGCGCGGCGGCAGTTGGAAGTCGTGCGGGAGGCGTTGGGGCCGGATTGCTTCCTTGCTGAAGTTGGTTAACGAAGCCGCGCAGCAGCCCGGCCCTACCGCATCACTTCGCCGCAATGGCCTCGGGCGTGGGCGCGGGGGTCTGCATCTTGGCGTGCTTGCGATGGAACACTTGCGCGAGGTCGTCGAGGTAGGAGTAAACCACGGGTGTCACCAGCAGCGTGAGTAGGAGGCAGAGGGTTTGTCCGCCGATGACGACGACGGCCACGGCGCGGCGTTCCTCGGCTCCCGGGCCAGTGCCGAGCGCGAGTGGGATCATCCCGGCCACCAGCGTGAGCGTGGTCATCAGGATGGGGCGGAGGCGGTCGCGATTGCCGTCCATGATGGCTTGCAGGCGCTCCAACCCGGCACGGCGCAGGGTGTTCATGTGGTCAATCTGGAGGATGGCGTTTTTCTTCACGACGCCGAAGAGCACCAGCAGACCGAGCGCGGAGTAGAGGTTGAGCGTGTTGTTGGTCGCCCACAGCGAGAAGAGCGCGAAGGGCAGCGAGAGCGGCAGCGAGAGCAGGATGGTGAACGGGTGAACGAGGCTCTCGTATTGCGAGGCGAGAATCATATACATGAAGATGACAGAGAGCAGGAACGCCCAGAGGAACTCGGAGAAGGTGCGCTCCAGCTCGCGACCGCGACCGGAAATCTTGGTGCTGTAGGTGGCGGGCAGGTTCAGCTCCTTGAACGCGGTTTCCAGCGTCTGCAAGCGGTCCTTCATCGCGTAGCCGGTCGGGACGAGCGCGCCGCCTTCCTCGCGCATGGTCTGGATGGAGCCGCGGATGCTGACCTGCCGCTGGCGGTCGAGGCGGTCAATGCGTGACGCGGTCTGGCCCTCGACGATGTCCACGACGTTGTCGAGGCGCACAAGGCCGCCGCCTCGGCGCGGGACGTAGAGGCGGGTGATGGCCTCGCGGTCGTTGCGTTTGCCCTCGGCGAGACGGAGCTGAACGTCATAGTCGTCGCCCACACTCGCGTCGCGGAAGCGCGAGGCTCGGTCATCGCCGCCGACCATGATGCGGAGGGCGATGGCGATGTCCTCGACGGAGACGCCCAGCGCGGCGGCGCGCTCGCGGTTGACGTGGACGCGATACTCGGGCTTGTCGAGCTTGAGGGTGGTGTCGGCGTCGGCCAGGCCAAGCTCGGTGGAGCGGGCGCGGAGTTCCTCGGCGATTTTGGAAAGCGATTCGAGGTCGGGGCCGAGGATGGAGAAATCAATCTCGTAGTTTGGCCCGCCGAGGTTGATGGAGCCGCCGGAAGGCCGCGCCGAGACGCGGACGCCGGGAATTTTCCGAAGCCGGGTGCGGACTTCCTGCAACACGTCGCGCTGGGAGTAGTTGCCCTTGAAGGCGTCCATCGGCGTGCGGGACACGAGCCGCGACCACATGAATACGCGCTCCTTGTGCGGCGCGAGGCGGACGAAGAACCGTGCGGTGTTCGCGCCGCCGATTCGGCTGGAGCCGATGCCGCATTGCACGAGGCGGAGCTGGGGCATCGCGCGCAACTCGCGCTCGGCCATGAGCGCGACTTCGTCCATCTGCGTGAGGCTGGTGCCCTCCTTCGCGGTGAGGCCGATCTCGAACTCGCCCTCGTCGGTGTTGCCGGGCGTGAACTCCTGCCGCAGCGCCTGATAGAGGGGCACTGAGGTGGCCATGACGAGAATGGCCAATACCAGCACTGCGAACCGCCACCTCATGCAGAAGGCGAGCACCGCCATGTAGAGGCGTTCCATCCAGCCGTAGAACCCACCGCGCGATTTCGGCCCGCCGTGGGCGGTCTGGCTGACTTGTCCGAGGTTGAACAGCCGTGCGCTCATCAGCGGCGTGAGCGTGAAGGAGACAAGCAAACTCACCATCACCGCCACGCCCGCCGTGATTCCGAACTGGTAGAGGAACCGTCCGGCGATGCTCGACATGAACGACACCGGCACAAAGATAACGACGAGGCTCAAGGTCGTGGCGAGGACGGCGGTGCCGATTTCCTTCGTCGCCTCCCGTGCTGCGTCGAAGGGGTGCATCTTCTTCTCTTCGATGAAGCGGAAGATATTTTCGACCACGACGATGGCGTCATCAATGACGATGCCGACCATCAGCACCAGCGCGAGCATGGTGACGCTGTTCAGGGTGAAGTTCAGCGCCCACATCACGCCGAAGGTGGAGATGACCGAGCAGGGAATTGCCACTGCCGCGATAAACGTCGCGCGCCAGCTCCGCATAAAGGCGAAGACGACGAGGCTCGCGAGGACGCTGCCGAGGATGAGGTGGACGTTGATTTCGTGGAGGGCCTCGTAGATGTAGCGCGACTGGTCCTCGATGACCTCGAACTTGATGTCCGCCGGGAGCTGCGCCTGAATGCCGGGGAGTTTCTTCTTCACCGCCTCGATGACCTCGACGGTGTTGGCGTCGGCCTGGCGCTTGACGACGAGGGTGACGGACGGGCGGCCGTTGAGGCGCGAGACGGTGCGCTGCTCCTTGGTGCCATCCTCCGCCCAGCCGATGTCGCGGACGCGCACGGGGGAGTTGCTGACAGTGGTGATGACGAGGTCGTTGAACTCCGCCGCGCTGGTGAGGCGGCCCACGGTGCGCAGCGTGTGCTCGCGGACGTTGGAGATGACGTTGCCGCCGGGGACGTTCGCGTTCTGGCGCGCGATGGCGTCGCGGACCTGCGTGATGGGAATCTGGTAGGCCGCGAGCCGATCGGGGTCCACCCAGATGCTCATGGCGCGCTGGAGGCCACCATTGATTTCCACTTCGCCCACGCCGAGAGCGCGTTCGAGCTGCACTTTGACAATCTTGTCAGCCAGCTCGGTCAGCTCGCGCTGCGAGCGGTCGCCGGAGAGCGAGACGGAGATGACGCCGTTGCGCTCGGTGTCGAACTTCGTGACCTGCGGCGGGTCGGCGTCGCGCGGCAGCTCGTTGCCCATGGTGGCGACGCGGTTGCGCACATCTTCGAGGGCGTCACTGACTTTGCGGCTGAGGTCGAACTGGATGATGACGAAGGAACTGCCGACGCCGGAAATGGAGCGCAACTCGGTGATACCCTCGACGGTGTTGACCTGTTCCTCGATGGGCTGGGAGATGAGCGACTCAACCTCGACGGGCGACGCGCCCGGTAGCCGCGTGCCGACGTAAATCTGCGGGATGTCCACCGGCGGTGAGCGGTCCACGCCGAGCTTGAGGTAGCCTGCCGCGCCGACGACCACCAGCGCCAGCACGATCATCGTGCCGAACACGGGCCGACGGATGGAGATTTCAGCGAGCTTTTGCAAGGCGGAATCAGCGGTGTGCGATGAATGCTTGAACGGCACCCTGTGCAGTGCGAAGGCGACTTCCCTCTCCCCCATCGAGGGAGAGGGTCAGGGTGAGGGGGCGGGCGGGCGGACTAGCGGGGGATGGGGGTGGAGAAAAACTCTGGAATACGGGCCTGACCTCGACTGTGCCCTGGTCTGCTGTGCGCCAATCCCCCTCACCCCAGCCCTCTCCCCCAGTGAGGGAGAGGGAGAAGAAGCTGCGGTGTCGAGTCATGTGCCTCGTGTTCACTACGTTTTCTTCCCCGACTTCGTTGCAGCGGGAGTTTTCATCGCTGGCGACTGACCGGAGGCATCCACGGTGACTGGTTGGCCGTTTTGCAAACTGCCGGGATTCAACACCACGACGTCGCCAGGCTTGAGACCGCCGAGCACCTCGATGAAGTCGCCTGCGCGCCGGCCGACGGCGATGTTCTTCTCCGCCGCCTTGCCCTCCTTCACGAGGAAGATTTTCTCCATGCCCGCAAAGGTGATGAGCGCATCCTTGTGAATGGTCGTGGCCGGTTCCGCCTCGGCCAGCACGATGTCCGCGCGCGCGAAGGTGCCGGGGCGCAGCAGGCCGGAGGCGTTGGGAATGTCCGCCTCGACGATGAGCATGCGGCTCACGTCCGTGATGGCCGGGCTGAGGCGCGAGATGGTGCCGGTGTATTTGTTCGTGTCGCCCTCGATGGTGAGGCGGACTTTCTGGCCGGGCCGCACGCCGGTTGCGTTGCGCTCGGGCACTTCCACGCGGAGCCGGAGCGGATCCACCTTCACGAGTGTGACGATGGGCGCGGCGGTGTTGAGGAACTCGCCGGGGCTGGCCTTGCGCTCCTGCACCATGCCGTCGAAGGGCGCGACAATCTTCGTGTCCGCGAGCTGCTGGCGTGCGATCTCCACGTCCACGCGGCGCTGTTGCAGCACGCCCTGGCGCTGGCGGATGTCTTCGAGCGCCTCAAGGTGTCGGTTGAAGGCGATTTCGTAATTTGCCTCGGCAACTTCCAAATCCGCCTGCGAGCTGATGCCGCGCTTGGCCAGTTCGCGGGTGCGGTCGCGCTGCTTCTGCGATTCGAGCAACGACGCCTTCGCCTGCCGCGCGGTGCTGGTCTCCTCCGCCTTCACGGTGTCATCGGTGCCGGCGAGCGGCAGTCCGAGCCGCGCGCGGGCCTGCGCGAGCAATGCCTCGGCAGACCGGAGCTTCAACTCGTAATCCACCGACTCGATTTGCGCGACGAGTTCGCCCTTCTTCACGCGGGTGCCGAGGTCCACGCTCAGGCTCTGGAGCCGTCCGCTGACCTTCACGCTCAGGGTGGCCTGGTCAATCGCCGCGAGCGCACCGATCACGGATACCGCGCGCTCCATCGGGCGCGACTCGGCCGAAGCCGCCTGCACGGATCGCGGCGGCAGCGTGGCCGCAGCCTTGCCGTCCTTTTTGCCGCCCTTGGGCGCCTCGGGCGGATTGCAGCCAGCGAGCAGGGCAGCGGACAGCAGCGGGATGAACAATTGCTTGGTCACGAGAGTGTGGGACGATAGCGCGGTGCCAAAGCGGTGGGCAACGGATTTTGCCCTCATGCCTTTGCTGCGCACGCTGGACACGTCCCCAGCACCTGCTTCAACTCCGGACGCGAGCCGACGAATTCATGCAGCCGCTGCGTGCTGCCCGCGTCGCTTTGTATCATGTCGCACGCGCCGCAGAAGGGCAGGGCGGCGGCGAACGTCCGTAGCTCATGCTGCATCGCCAGCACGCGCTGCGCGACTCGGACGCGGCAGCGCAGCACCTCTGGCTCGAAGGGCTTCACGATGAAATCATCCGCGCCCGCTGCCATGCCGGTGACGAAGTTCTTCATCCCGTCGAGCGCCGTCACCATCATGATGTAAGTGTAGCCAGGCCGGCTGGCGGCGGCGGCGGTGCGGACACGGCGGCACAGCTCCAGACCGTCCATCTCCGGCATCTCCCAGTCCGAGATGAGCAGGGAAATTTCCTCGCGCTGAAAGATGTTCCACGCCTCCAGGCCGTTCTCGGCGACGAGCACCTCAAAGTCGAGTTCCTCCAGGATGGAGCGGAGCAGGTTGCGCGAAACCCGCGAGTCATCGGCGACGAGAATCTTCATAGGCAATGCGTGCCAAGGGTGCCGCCTTCAGTGGTTGAAGACAAACTCAACCGCGTTCAACAGGCTCCAGGCGTAATCCTCGACGCCCTGCTGGCGGTCGGGGCTGGCCGCGAGGTGCTTCGCCACCAGTTGCCGCTCGGTGGCCGTCGGCATGCGGCTGAAGAAAGTCAGGTAAAGCTCGTCGGCCAATTTCGCGTTGTCCGGGTGCGACGCGACGAGCCGCGCGAGTTGGCCGTTGGCGTGCGACAGCTTGGACTGGAGGTTCGGCGAGTTCAGCAGGTGCAGGACCTGCGCGATGCTCGCCTCGCTGTTGCGCTCGCACTCGCACGCCGTCACACGCACGGGGCGCCCGAAGAGTTTCAGGAAGTAGTGCTGTGTCTGGCTGTCCCAGAGTTGGATGGCGCGCGTGCCGCTCGGGACGCCGTCGAACTTCTCCGGCACACCCGTCACCTGGCAGACGGCGTCGAAGAGCACCTCGGCGGGCAGGCGCTTGAAGAGGGCGCGGGAGTAATTCTGCTCGTCCTGCGCGTTGGTGTCGTTCGGCGTCGCGGAGAGTTGATAGGTGCGCGACGCCGCGAGCGTGCGGATGAATTGCTTGAGGTCGAAGCGCGAATCCGTGACCACACGCGCGAGGGCGTCGAGCAACGCGGGGTTGCCCGGCGGGTTCGTTGCACGCACGTCGTCCACCGGCTCGATGACGCCGCGCCCGAGGAAGTGTGCGGCCAGGCGGTTGGCGAGGTTGCGCGCGAACCACGGATTCTCCGGCGCGGTGAACCACTCGGCCAGCGCGCGGCGGCGGTCGCCGGCGTCCTTGGACGGCTCGGCGTCCAGCGCGTGCGGCAGGACAGTCTCGCCAGTGCGCGGATGCTTCGTGGCGGGGTTGCCCTCGGCCAGCAGCGTTTCGCCCAGCGCGCCCTTGCGAATGCTCACCTGCGCGAACAGGCCGGACATCCCGTAGTAATCCGTCTGGCTCCAGCGGTCGAAGGGATGGTGATGGCACTCCGCGCACGCGAGCCGGATGCCGAAGAAGACTTGGGAAACCGCGTTGGCCATGTCGCCAGGGCGCGTGACGACTTTGTAGAAATGCCCGGCGGGCGCGTCGTCCAGCGGCCCCTCGGCGGTGAGCAGCGCGCGGGCGAACTGGTCGAGCGGGCGGTTCCCGGCGAACTGCTCGCGAATCCACCGGTAGTAGGCGTAAGCATCGCGCTGGCCGAGCTTCTGCCGGTCCACGCGCAGCAGGTCCGCCCACTTCAGCGCCCAGAAGTCGGCGAATTCAGGCCGCTTCAGCAGCGACTCCACCAGCTGCGCGCGCTTGTCGGATGCTTTGTCCGCGAGGAATCGCCGCGCCTCGTCAGCCGTCGGCAAGGTGCCGATGATGTCGAGGGAAGCACGGCGCAGGAACGTCGCGTCATCGCACCCCTCGCTCGGGCGAAGGTTCAACTTCTTCAAGTGCGCGTTGACGTGCCGGTCAATGAAGTTGAACTCCGCGAAGCCCGCGTCGCCCACCGGTTTGCCCGGACGCGGCACGATGGCCAGGAATGAGGTCACTTCGCCGAGGTAGCGCGCCATCACCGAGGTCTGCCCCGGCAGCGAGCCGATGCCCACCACGCCGTGCTCGTCCACCTTCGCGAGCGAGTCGTTGTTTGACTGGAACACGCAGAACCGCGTCACGTCCGCCTTGCGACCGTCGCTGTAGGTGGCATTGACGCGGAGTTGGAGTTTGCTGCCCGGTGCGAGGATGCGCTCGCGCGGCTCCAGTTCCACCCGCACGACCCGCGCATCGTTCGTCGAGCCAAAGGACGCCCCCGCCGCCAGCCACGCACGGATGGTCTCGTAGTCCGGCGAACCGGCGGGAACCCGCGCGCCGCCCTGATGCGGCACCGCGCCGCTGGCCTTCGCGAGCAAGAGGCTTTGCTCCGGCGCGGCAGGCGAGGCACGTCGGCCCTTGCTCTCGACGGTCAGCGCACGAAAGTCCGCCAGCGCATCGTAGCCGAAGACGGAGAGCTTGAACCCATTCTGCCCCTCGGCTTTTCCGTGGCACTGCGACGCGTTGCAGCCGTGCCGCGTAAGCAGCGGGCTGATGTCATTCTCGAAGTTGAACGCGCGCGGCGCGGCGACCTTGGCGGGCGCGCCGCTCACCGAGGTTGCAGCGAGCAAGCCGGTGACGAGCAGTGTTTTGAGGAACTGGTTCAAGAGTTTGACGGCGGGTGTCTGACGGCCCATTGCAAGGGTCACTTCAAGACACCCGCTCCATTCCCGAGTAAATGTTCATCCCCGCACCTCGCAAAAAGCCCACGAGCGTCTGCCCGCTCTGCTGCGCGAACTCCACCGCGAGGCTGGACGGCGCGGAGACAGCCGCCACCACCGGCACGCGCGCGGCCAGCGCCTTCTGCAAAATCTCGAAAGACGCGCGCCCGCTCACGAGCAGGACGTGGTCGGCGGGCGGGAACGGGCCGTTCAAAAAACACCAACCCAACACCTTATCCACGGCGTTGTGCCGGCCCACGTCCTCGCGGAGCGCGAGGAGTTCGCCGGTCGCAGTGAAGAGCGCGGCGGCGTGCAAGCCGCCGGTCTGGTCGAAGGTGACTTGCTGCGCGGCGAGCTTGGCGGGGAGCTGAAGCAGGACTTCGGGCGCAAGGCGAACGGAGGAAGTGACCGGCGGAAACTGCCGGTGGACCGATTCGATCGTGGCCTTCCCGCACAGCCCACAGCTCGACGACGCGAAGACGTGCCGCGTGAGCTGCTCGAAGTCCACAACCACAGAAGGCGCGAGGAAGACGTTGAGCGTGTTGCCGAGCTGCGCCGCCTCGCCTTGCTGGCAATGGGCAATCTCGATGATGTCTTCGCGGCGCGTGACCAATGCCTCTGTCAGCAAGAACCCGGCGGCCAGCTCCGCGTCGTGCCCCGGCGTGCGCATCGTCACCGCCACGCTCTGCCCGCGCACGCGAATCTCCAGCGGCTCCTCGCGGGCGAGCGCATCGTGCACGCGACGCGGTTCTTCACCCTTCCGCCAACGGAGGATTTCGGCGCGCACAATCTCCGGCGAGGAGGGCATGAGGAGGAATTTTATAAGGAAAGCAGGAGGGCAGGAAGGAAGAGAGATAAGCAGAGGCAACTCTCGGGCTTTTCTCCTGCCCTCCTGCGCGTCTTATAAAATCCCCCTCCTCGTTTCATGGCCTAAAACCAGTTGTAGTTAAAACTCACGCTCACGCGCTCGGCGGCGACCGGATTGGCCGGGACTTCGTGGCGCAGCCAGCTCTCGAACAGGATGACGTTCCCAGCCTCCGCCGCGTAGTGGGCGAAGGTCTGGTTCTCCCGGCTCGCCCCGGCCTTGCGCGGCGGCGCGGCCATGAAGCGGTCGAGGCGCGGGTCCTCGAACTTGATGGCGGGGCAACCCTTCGGCGTTTTCACATAGTAAGTGCCGCTGAGGGTCGAGGTCGGGTGCAAGTGCAGGCCGTGCGCGGTCTGGCGCGGCATGATGTTCACCCAGCAATCGGTCATCTCCAGCCGGCGGTTCGTGAGGTCGAAGTCCAGCTTGCGCGCGAACGCCTTCACATGCCGGTCAATGCGCCGCTGCAACTCGGTGAACGTGGAGGAGAACTGGTGCAGCTTGTCCAGCGAGCCGTAAGTCGTGAAGCCGCCGGGGTAATTCTTCTTCGACCACTTCTGGCCGGCGCGGTCGAAGTCGCGGAGCTGATAAGCCTCCTTGATCAACTCCGCGCTGAACCGCGCCGCGCCCGTGCGGAGCAGCGGCGCGCAGTAGATGAACGTCGGGAACCAAGCTTTGATGCGCACGCACCGAAGTTAGCAAGTCGCCGCGCCGAAGAACAACGGAAAGCCCCGCGCGCTGACGGGCGGGCTTGCCTGCCTACCCGTGCCGGCTAGTCTCGCGCGAGTGAAAATCCTCTTCATCGGCGATGTGGTCGGCTCGCCTGGACGCAAGGCCGTGACCGAACTGGTGCCGGTCCTGCGGCGTCGTCACGCGCTCGATGTCGTCATCTCCAATGGCGAGAACTCCGCCGGCGGCTCCGGCATCACGCCTGAAACTGCGGCGGACCTCTTCGCCGGCGGCGTGGACATCATCACCAGCGGCGACCATCTCTGGGACCAGAAGGAAGTCATCACGCTGCTCACCGATGAGCCGCGCTTCGTGCGCCCGCTGAATTACCCGCCCGGCTCGCCCGGCCAAGGCAGCACCACGCATCGTTTGCCGGACGGACGCCTGCTGGCCGTCATCAACTTGCAAGGCCGCACCTTCATGCCGCCGATGGACAACCCCTTCATCCGCGTGCGCCCCGAGGTGGAGCAACTTCGCCAGCACACGCCTTTCATCTTCGTGGACATGCACGCCGAGGCGACTTCGGAGAAAATCGCCATCGCGCGGATGCTCGACGGCCAAGTCAGCGCGGTGGTGGGCACGCACACGCACGTGCAGACGGCGGACGAGCAGATTTTCCCCGGCGGCACAGCCTTCCTGTGCGACGCGGGCTTCACCGGTCCGCACGAAAGCTGCCTGGGCCGCGACATCCAGCCCATCATCGAGCGCTTCATCACGAGCCAACCCCGTCGTTTTACGGTCGCCCGCGACCGCGTGCTGCTCCAAGGCGTGGTCATCGAACTGGACGACAAGACCGGCAAGGCGACGGCGATTCAGCGGGTGTCGGAGCGGCTTCCAGCCGCAGCGGAAGGCGAAATCGAATGAGCGTCGGCTGCAACGCGAAGGTGCATCGGAGCAGCTGCACGCTGCTCGCCCCTCTCATTAGCACCCGGCTTCAGCCGGGTGTCCGCAGCGCTCGATGGGGCGAACCGTTTCAACGGTTTGCCCCCGGGCGCGGTCGAGCAGCCGATGCGGAAGCCGTTGAAACGGCTCCCGCTCGCGCCCGCAGCTACACCGGGCTGAAGCCCGGTGCTAATAAGAGGCTGAAGCAGTTCCTCCCCGCCTTCTTCTTTGCGCCTTCTGTGCCCTTTTGGGGCTAACCCCTTTTCCCCCTCGTGGCCAAACCAGCCAAATCGCAGTGGGACTTCGGCGGCGAACTCTTCCCGACGGAGGCCGTGCGCAAGGTGTTGTCCGTCGCGGAGCTGACCGGGAACATCAAGCGGCTGCTGGAGAAGAACGTTGGGCAGGTTGCCGTCTCCGGCGAAATCACCAACCTCCGCGCGCAGGCGTCGGGGCACGTTTATTTCACGCTCAAGGACGCGGGCGCGCAGCTCGCGTGCGTGCTCTTCCGCAACACGTCCGTCCCGCATCGCTCGCTGCTCGCCGACGGCCAGAAGGCGCTGCTCACCGGCGACGTGACGGTCTATGAGGCGCGCGGGCAGTATCAGCTCATTGTCAGCAGCGCGGAGTTGCAAGGCGTGGGCGCGTTGCAGGCGGCCTTCGAGCGGCTGAAGGAAAAGCTCGCGGCGGAAGGCCTCTTCAAGCTGGAGCGCAAGCGTAAGCTCCCGCGCTACCCGCAACGCATCGGCCTTGTGACTTCACCCACGGGCGCCGCCATCCGCGACGTGCTGCACGTCATCGCACGCCGCCAGCCGGGCCTGGAAGTCATCTTCGCCCCGTGCCGCGTGCAGGGGGATGGAGCGGCGGCGGAAGTCGCGCGGGCGATTCGGATGCTGAATGAATGGGACGGAAGAGTTGAAGGGGTGAAGGGTTCAAGGGTTGAAGAGTCCGCCGCTGCAACCCTTGAACCCCACCCCAAGCTCGACCTCATCTTGATAACGCGCGGTGGGGGGAGCCTCGAAGACCTCTGGGCCTTCAACGAGGAGGTCGTCGCTCGCGCCATCGGCGAGTCGGCGGGGCCGGGCGTTTCGGCGGGTGGGCACGCGATTGAGTTCCCCATCGCAGTCGTCGTCGCGGTCCTGCGCGCGGCCACGCCCAGCGCGGCGGCGGAGCTGTTTTCGGAAGGCGCCTTCGCC
>SXGQ01175262.1_pt1 | contig 29949 bp, 45 predicted proteins | sample 3178371 | NCBI WGS metagenome assembly SXGQ01 (sample SAMN11356859, study PRJNA531348) | freshwater metagenome | isolation source: freshwater sample F1-20 | place: China: Fuxian Lake, Yuxi | collected 2017-12-25
GCACGGCGGGTCGGGGGGGGGGTTGAGCCTACGCACACGCCCCCTCCTTTCCTAAAGGCCCCTCCAGCCGCGCCCAGCGGCCCGCCAAGCCACGCGGACAGCTCGGCCCGGCCTCCGGTACTCCCGCGCCCCCTCGCCCGTCCTCGCGCTTGTGGCGACGTGCGCCGGCGAGGTGGGTACGCCAGCCCGACAGGCTTCGGGCCGGTACTAAGGATGGGCAGCACGTAGGGCAGTCGATTTGCCAGCCCGAAACTACGCAAGCGCAGGATTTGCCCTACCTGCCCTGCCTGTCTGCCATCTTTCCTAATCTCTCCTTTCCAATATTTTCTTTTCTCTTCTTCTTCTAAGTAGGTAGGGCAGGTAGGGTAATAGAGGCAACAGGTAGGACGAGGCTCCACTTTAGCGCTGCCCATCCTGCCCCGCTTGCCCATCAAACCAGCCGCCATCGGTAGGAGCGGACGCCGTTCCGCATGGACCGTCCCTTCTGGTATCCGAGGCTTGTAAGCAGAGAAGCGACGCGCATGGCATTCCCGCGATGCTGGTCGCGCTTCTCCAGCTCGAGGCATTCGGAGAGGATCATATCCATCGGCACGCCTTCGCCCTTCCCATACTGACTCATGTAGTCCGCAAGCAGATCTTTCCATGAATCGGTGCGCGCGTGGAGCGAATGCCGATCCTGCATCCACGAGGCCTCCTCCTCGGTCAGATGCCACCGCGCCGACGATCCTTCCGTCTCGAACAGCTCGAAGGCTTCCGCCCAGAGCTGGTCGCGGTCGCGCTCGAGCTCGTCCAGCTTGATCGCGTCCACCTGGACGGGCCAGAATCGCCGCGCGCCCGTCGGGTCATCGAGGAACTCGGCCTCGTTCGTGGTGCCGACAAACACCACCTGGCGCTCGATGCGGATCATGTTGCGCGCGTAGGCCGGCCGGTATCGATCCACTCGCGCGGTTAGGAAGGCCTTCACGCTCTCGGCGTCCTTCACGCGCAGCGCGGAGAGCTCGGCGACCTCGTAGATCCAGACGCCGTGGAGCTGCTGGAAAGCATCCTTGCTCGCAAGGTCCATCGCCGTGTCGGAGAACCAGTTCGCCCGCGGCACCATGGACCGGAAGAAGGAGCTCTTCCCTGCGCCCTGCTTGCCCACAAGGATGAGCGTCGTGTCCATCTGACAGCCTGGGCGCATCACCCGCGCGATGCAGCCGAACATCCAGCGCCTCGCGAGCGCCCGGTTCAGTGGCACGTCCTCGGCGCCGACGTACTGCACGAGGAGCCGGTCGATGCGCGGCACGCCGTCCCACGTCAGGCTCTGGAGGTAGTCGCGGATCGGATGGTACGGATGCTGCCGCGCGACGAGAATCATGAGCTCGCGCACGCGCTCCGTCCCCGTCTTGAGCTTGTACTTCTCCGCGATCTGACAGTTGATCGCCGTCTCGAGATGGTCCGAGAACGGCTCCCCCGCCCACGTCGTCTCACCGGTAAACTCGTTGTACCCGAGATGCGGGTAGAAGTCGCCGTCCTGACCGAGGATGATCTGGAGGTTGACGACGCTGCTCAACGGCGCCTTCGTATACGTGACCGAGCCGTCCTCCTCGATGCGCCGCGCGCCGGGCGGGTACTCGAGCTGCCGCCGGATGCGCTCCAGCTCGGTCGTCGCCGGCGCCGGTTTCTTCTTAGAAGTTCCAAGGACCATCACTTACTCCTCTGTTCATTCCGTTCTGAATCGCTGCATCGGCCTCGCGCTGCGAGAGGCCTGCGGCCATCGCGGCCCCGAGCAGCACGCCGCGCGCCTCCTCGAGGTCAAGCACGCCCGCAGCGTGAAGCTGTGCAGCCGCTGCGCCGGCGCGGAAGGCCAACAGGTTCCGCCCGCCCTCGGCCGTCGTGGCGAGCTCCTCGGCGCGCGTCTCGATGACACGCCACGCGAACCGTCGCCGCTGTTCCGTCCGATCCTGCCCTGGGAGCCCGCGCACGTTCGCTGTCTGAACCGGCGCGAACGTCCGCACCTCGACGCGCGGCTTCGGGTACTGCGTCACGAGCCAGCGCCATGACAGGTACTCGCCGTCCCACGCCTTCGCCCAGAACACGCGCCGACGCTCGGCATCGCCCTTCGGGTAGGCCGGCAGGAAGTAGAGCCGCGAGGTGTCCTTCGTCGCCGGGTCAATGGTCAGCTCGACGCTGCGCGCCCACTGCTCCGCGGCGGTCCACACGTCACCCCACTTCGACGCAGGCGCCGGCTCCGCGAGCGGGAACACGATCCGCCCCTTCGGGTACGCAAACGTGTGGCTCCAGCTCGTATGCAGAATGGCGCGTCGGCCTTCGATCAATGGCTTCGCCCGCCGCAGCGGCTCGCCCTGGTCCAGATCCAACACGAGACAGGACACCGCCTCGACGTACCGAGCAGCGCGTCGGAGCCGGCCTTGCTCATCCGGACGGAGCCGAACGGGCATCCACGCGAGACACTCGAGCTTATCGCCGACGTGCGGGATCGGCGTCGTCAGCATCTGCACGAGCGCAGCGTCGTCCAGATCGGCCATCGTCGGCGCGTTGTCACGCGCTCCAACAAGGGCAGACACTGCCCACCGCAGCGCAGGCCCCGTAGTCACAGCTCTGCCCCCCGCAGAACACCGCTCATCTCCTCGAGCGTGAGTCGGTACAGGAGCCCCGAGCGGTCCCCGACGGGACGGCCGTACATCGCGCGCCCATCCTCGCCGACGATGACGAAGCGCCCGCGTCCCGTCTGCACCTCGAGGCCGACGAGGCGATGGTTGTAGTTCATCGCACGAACCGGGCGCATACCCGCTCCTCGAGGCCTTCGGCCTGCTGAATGCGCTCCTGGAGCTGCTGCTCTGTCAGGACAAGGATCACCTCTCCCGCTCGCACGCGCACCTTGCCGTCGTTGCGCGAGAGCTCCCACGCTGCGCGCACGATGCCCTGCGGATGCTGGCGCTCCCAGACGTACAGCCAGTAGTCCGGCTCGACGCGGCGCCTCACTCGTCACCCATGAACAGGAGCACGTCCTCCCAGAGCCGCACCGCGCAGAGATCTTCGCCAAGCCGCACGCGCATGAGCGGCCCAGAGCCGATGAGCTCCCGATCATCCCACCGCCCAACCGCGAGCACCTCACCGCGCGTGCGACGCACGATGAGGAGCGGCGCGAGGTCCACGGCCTTCGCCTGACGGCAGGCTTGCGCCCACCATTCCTGAATGAGCCACGGTACCGGCGTGCGCCAGAGCTGGCCTTCGGAGAAGGTCTTGTGCGCCTTGCACTCGATGCACCACCGAAACGGCGGGCCACTGGCCACGTCGCGGCGCACGATGGAGAACTCGCCGGCCGTGCCCGACTCTCCGCGCTGCCGGTCCGTCTGGTTGCGCTCCACAACCCAGCCCGCACCGAGCTGCCGGCGTAGGTCGCGCGCGATCTGCTGCTCGAAGGCCCTACCCTTCGCGCGTCCGTTTACTGGCACGGTCCCTCCACGGTTCCTGTTCAATCTCTCCGAGCATCCAGCGGCCGAGCTCGGCCCATGGCTCGACGGCGCGACCGTCGAAGACGACGACCGCGGACGGAAACGGAGCCGCGTTCTTTGCGTCTCCGAACTTGAGCCGGCCGCGCAGGAAGGTGATCTTCCCGTGCGGGATGACGTGCTCGTGCCACCATGCCGTGTCTGTCCGAGCTGGCAGCAAACAGACGACAGTCGCGCCAAGCGCCGCTTCCGCGGCTGCCTTCGCCACCCACTTGCCGATCTGCCGACCGTAGGGAGGGTTCATCCAGCAGCGGAACGGCGCCCACTGCTGCGCGAGGCCGTCGTCGTGGACGTCGAAGTAGGTCCGGCACTTCGCGTTCTGCGCGTCGGCGCAGACATCGATCTCAAAGCGGAAGCGCGCATCCCACTGATCAAAGAATGCCCTGGGCGTGGCCCATTGATCGGTCTTTGACGAGAGCAGCCCCGCATTGATCACAGCCGCACCAGCTCGTAGCGGTACGCCCCCGCCGGCTTCTCACGCTTGACCACCCCGAGCCGCACGAGGTCGAGCAACACCGCGGCCGTCGCCGTCGGCGTCGCGTCTACCTCGAACGCGACCAGCGCCGCCGTGATCGGGCGCGTGCGTCGCTCGAGAAGCTCCACGACTCGCGTGGTCAGCGTCACGACGCTCCCCCGAGTGCATAGTGGTGCGCTACCTGGCACACCTCGTTCTCTGAGGCTCCGTACAGCTCCAGCGCCCGCCGCAACGCATCGGGCGAAGGGCGCTTCTTTCCGGACTCCCAGCAATAAACCGTGTTCCGAGTGACGGCGAGTTCGCGCGCAGCACGAGCCACGCTAAGCGCCGCACGCTCACGCAGAGATCGGAGAACCTCCATCGGGACCGCTCCTGTATTCCGTCTGAATACTAAGAGACGTTCCGTTACCTGTCCACGCTCCGAATACACTACCCTGCGAATACGACGAAGCCATGCAGTCTGACCGCGAGGCATTGGCCCAGTACGTCCGACAGCTTCGTAAGGCGCGAGGCCTATCGCTCCGAGGTGCCGCCGCCCTTACCGGCCTGTCGCACGGCTACATCGACTCCGTGGAGCACAACAGGCCCGCGGTCAACATCACGCTGCAAACACTACAGACGCTCATTCACGGCCTCGGTGGACGTGTGACGCTCGTCTTCGGCGGCGCCGACGAGCTTACGCGCGAGGAATGGTCCCGCGTCGCGGTCCTCACCCGCGCGCTCATCGCGGCACGAAGTGATGCCTCACTATCTGTCGTCGTCGGCGCGGCCCTGGACATGATCGAGGCTCGCCTGGCGCAGCTCGAACGGCAACGCGAGCCAGCGCAGAGCTAAGAGCAGCTCGGGTTCGGTGAGCTCCGCGCCGCGGATGCAGTAGGCGCTAAGCGGAGGGTATTCCCAACCCCCTAAACAGCTATTTGTCTGGCGTTGTTCCTCTTGTTTATCCAACAACACGAGCATCAACGTAGCTCCTGCTCATCTTAGTCAACGCCCGACGATAACATCGTCTCACGACGAAACGTCGCGTGTAGCCGACGCCGTGCTGCTCATCGGCATCGTAAGAAAAAGTGTATCCTCACGGTGGACAGTCCGTCCGCAGTCTCATAGTATTCGCACAGAATACAGGAGCAGCGATGGATCACCACCCGATGGACTTGCTCGCCAGCGCGATGGACGAGCTCGAGGCACACAACCTTATCGGCAGCTACTTCGCGATCCACGTCTGCGGCGAGTATTCCAGCATCTCCGTCAACATTGACGACCGTGCCGCGATGATGCGCGCGTTTGGCATCCCTACGGAGGCGGCTGCGGCGCGCCTGCTTCAGCACACCCACGGCGGCGTGCATTTCTACAACCTCGATGAGGAGAAGGCCTAATGCTCAACCCAATCGCAGAGTTCGTCGTCCTCCTGTTCTGGTACTCGCTTGGTGCCTGGTCGTTTCTCTACCTGTTCCTCTACTAAGGAGTTCCCATGCCGTTCATCATGTCCCCCACCATCGGCAAGCTCGCGGAGGCGCTGAACAAGGCACAAGCGCAGCTCGAGCCCGCGACGAAGAACGCGGTAAACCCGCACCTCAAGAGCCGGTATGCGGACCTCGCGGCCTGCTTCGACGCTGCCCGGCCGGCGCTCTCGGCCAACGGGCTCGCCATCACCCAGCTCCCTGGCCGGCGCGATGATGGGACGATCACGCTCATGACCGTCCTGCTCCACGTCTCGGGTGAGTACCTGGGCGAGGAGGCCGGCGTGCGGCTCGGGCAGGAGACGCCGCAGACCGTCGGCTCCGCGGTGACCTATCTCCGTCGATACGCGCTCTCCTCGGCGCTCGGGCTCTCGACGGAGGATGACGACGGCAGCGTGTCCAGCGCCCCGGCGCCCGTCCGCCACGAGGCCCGCGAGCCCGCCCCTGCGCCGTCGCCCGCGTCGCACAGCAGCTCTGACCCGAACTGCCCTACCTGCGGCGGGCGGATGTGGGACAACCGGTCCCGTAAGGCCGAAGGCACGATGAGCGCGAAGGCTCCCGACTTCAAGTGCCGGGACAAGGAGTGTGGCGGCGCCATCTGGCCCCCGCGCTCTGGGTCGAGCCGGCCGAAGCCTCCCCCGCCGCCCGCGCCCGACGCGGAGCTCCCCGACCTCGAGGACACCCCGTTCTAAGGAGCCCGACGTGAACATCTATATCGACATCGAGACGCTCCCCGCGGATTGGAGCGACGAACAGATCGAGGCGCACGCGCGCCAGAACGTGCCGGGCAACTACAGCAAGCCCGAGACGATTGAGAAGTGGATCGCGGACAACGCGGACGAGCTGCACCGCCGCACCGCGCTCGACGGGATGCACGCGCGGCTCCTCTGCGTCGGCCTGGCCGTCGGCGAGGACGAGCCCGTGGACATCATCTACAGCGAGACGGTGGACATCCACGAGCTGTGCGATCAGCTCTTCGACCACCTCGAGAACGTGCTGCACCCGGTCTTCGTCGGACACAACGTCGCCGGCTTCGACCTGCCGATGCTGCGGCGCTTCGCTTGGCGCGCGGGACACAAGCGGCTTGCCCGCCTGTTCCCCAGCCGGCCGCGGTCGCCGCAGGTCATCGACACGCTCGACCTCTGGAAGGGCACCGACTCTCACGGAAAGGGTATTCGCCTCGCCCAGCTCGCCGAGTTCTTCGGCTATCCGGGCAAGAAGGAAGACCTCGACGGGTCGCAGGTCTATGACGCCTTCCTCCGCGGCGAGCACGAGCGCATCGCACGCTACTGCGCCGGTGACGTGGAGCTCGTCCGGAACCTCGTGGACGCGATGCTATGAGCGCGCTCGAGTGGGATGAGACTTCGGTTGGCTGGTCCGCGCGCCGTCGCGGCGTGCTCTGCTTGATCAACCCGTGTAGTTGGCGCCCTGGCATCTACCTCTGGGAGGTCAACCTCCCCGACGATGACATGGATCCCATCTCCGGGCGCGCGCGTTCGCTGGAGCAGGCAAAGCGACGGTGTGAGATCACCGTTGAGGCGGTGGCACCATGAGTCTTTCTGACCTTGCCCAGCGTGAGGCCTTCGCGAGAGAGGTCGAGCTGGTGCGCGCCGGACGCGAGATCGAGCGCCGCCGGATTGTGCGCTGGCTCGAGGACCGATCCGAGGAACACTCCCCGCAAGTGCGGGCCACGTTGACGAGACTCATTCGCCGGCTCGAGGCCGGGGAGGGTGCGGAATGAGGGATGAACAGATCGCGCTCGCACGCCGCGTCCGGCAGCAGGAGGGGCGATGAGCCACAACCTCGACATCGTGTCCGCTTTTCAGATGGTCCAGGCTATCTCTGCGGAGCGCGCCGCCGAGCGCGCCGCCGTGGTGGCGTGGCTCCAGACCGAGCTGGATTACATGCTGGCGCATGACTTGACCGGCGGCCCCATGCACATGCGAGGACTCATCGCAGGCCTCGAACGCGGCGAGCACCGCCGCGAGGAGGAGTGATGACCGACCTCGACGCGCTGAAGGAAGACCTCGCGTATCTTCGCGCGCGCGGCGACCTTGCCGCGGCGCTGACCGCGACGACGGCAGAGCTTTACCGACTCATCGAGGAGGTGGAGCGGCTCCGCAAACAGAACCACGCGCTGTGGGCCGAGACTGTCCGCGCCGCCGTGACTGAGGAGCGCGTCGCCGTCGTGGCGTACCTTGCCGCACGCGGCGGCATCTGCCTCGACATTGCAGACGACATTGAACGCGGCGAGCACCGCCGCGAGGAGGAACGGTGAAGCGCCCCCGCTACGTCCTACCACTTTCCGTGCTCCCGACGCGGTTGCCCATCGGACTTACCGCGATTGTTTACCTGCTCTGCGACCGCTTCGACGCGCCTGGATGGGTATGGGGTGTCATCGGTACGGTCATGGCGCTGCTCTGGATTGGGGCCATCGGCCTTCGCTTGAGCGAGGAAACGAAGCCCCTTAACGGCTACGGAGAAGAGCCGTGATCCCGAGCGATTGGCACACGCTCGGAGATCTGATGACGGCGCTCTATCGTGCGTTCTCGCCGAAGTACGGGCGCGAGGTGGCCTGTGTCACGGCTGCGTTTGTGATCCAGCGCTGCAAGGAAGAGCTCCACGATGTGGCATGAGATGTCCGACGACGAGCTCACCGGGAGACGGCCTGTCTCGCTCGAGACTGCCGCGGCGTGGATGGGTTGGCGCTATGCGACGCTGCTCGAGGACGTGAAGCGCGGCGCGATCCCGGCGCACCGGCCTCCGGGCAATAGGTCTCGAGGATGGCGGGTTTTCCTGCCTGACTTGCTAAGGAGCACCCGTGTCGAAGAAAGCAGCATGGCGCAGGACCAAACCAGCGCGGCAGGACGGAACGATCTATGCACAGCTCGTGTGGACAGCGAACGGGGAGCGACACTTTCAAACCCTGGGCTGGGTGACGCCTCGCCGAGCAGACGAGGCAGCCGAGCGCAAGAGCGCCGAGCTGCTCCTCGGCCTGGAGGTCTCGCAGACAGGATCCTCTCCCGCGCGCGGCGTGCCGACGGTTGAGCAGCTCGTCACCGAATACGTGGACGACATTGAGGCGCGCAATGTCGGCGGCGAAGGATACCGGACGAACATCGTCAACCGCGCCATCCCGCTCGTGCAGCACCTGGGGCGTATCCGGATCGACCGCCTCTCGACGCGCGACCTCGATCAGTACGTCTCGACGCGGCGCGTGCAGCTCGGCGGGCGCCGGGGGAACCGGACGCCGAAGCGCGTCACCGTGCAGGATGAGGTCCGGCTACTGCGCCGTATCGTGGACACGACGGGCCGATGGGGACGGCACGACACGCGGTGCCCGCCGCTGCCCTCGTTCCGAGGCTGGCCGAAGGACTCCAAGCCGCCGCGCCGACTGACCGCCGCGGAACACCAGCGCATGATCGAGGTCGCGGCCACCGACCGCCCCGAGCTCGCGCGGCTCATCCAGTTCCTGGGATGGTGCCCGCGCCGGCCGATAGCGGTGTTCGACCTGCGCCGCGAGGACTGCATCCGTGCGCTCGACACGACGTACAGCGGGCGCGACCTGGTCTATTTCCGGAAGGACAAGGGCGGCGAGGCGCGCGGCTGGTCGCCACTCCTCCCCGAGGCCCGCGCCGTCCTCGTGGAGCATCTGCGCGACTCCATCGGCCCTCCCGAGGCGCTCGTCTGGCTTCCACCCATCGCCGACGCTTACAAGGCCCAGAACCTCGGGCGAATGCTTGCCTACCTGTCGAAGAAGTGCAGGATCCCTCTCGTGACGCCCTACGATCTGCGGAAGCTCGCGGCCGTGCGGGCGTATCACGCCTGCGCCGGCAAGCTGCGCGCTACCTGCGCGTTTACCGGCCACCGCGAGGGAATGACGCTGTACCGGCACTACCTGTTCGAGGAGGAGGAGGTCGTGCTTGCCGCGGTGCAGGGAACCTCGAGCTCGAACGGCACCGAATGACCCAGTGGATACCGACGCTGGATACCGTCGCGCAAGTAGTCGATATTCCTTGCTCGCCTCAACACGATGAAGGTCTATGTAGCTGGTACAGAGCCGTAACAAACGGTCGTCTTTTCAGCTACTTACTGTTTGGCCCGCTGCGGAGGTTGGCGGCGGTATCCAGTTCCCGACGGGCGGTTTGGATACTCTGGATACCGCTAGCTCGGCATGAACAGCAGCTCGTAGTTCGTGCTGCTGTGTCCACTGAACAGCGCGAGCGTGACGGAGTGCTGGTACCCGCTGACGGCGCTGTGGTTCATATGGATCTCAATCGGATCCTCGACCGTGAAGTACATCGAAGGCGCAGCGCCGTCCTGGGTCAGCGTCGCGTCGAACGAGATCCGCAAGGTCTTGGAGGCCTTGTCGCGGTTGTGGATGATGAGCCGAACGCCCGTCCGGTTGGGCACGGTGATGATCTGGCAGGTATTCGCCGAAGCGGGCGTCGTGCCCGAGTACACGTAGGGAATGGAGGGCAACGTGGTCAGAGACACAGCAGGCATCGAGGCGCTCCCGGTGATCGTCACCTATGGGGACAGCGTAACGACTATCCACGCGGACGGCAGGATTGAGGCCGCAGGTAGCGGCAAGCCCGTCGCCGAGCTGCTACGCCGGCTGCGCGAGACGAACACGCCCGCGGCGCGCGCGGCGTCAGACCCAACCGTCCTCGCCGTCGCCAAGCTACTCGGTGGACGCGTGGACCTCGTGGAGCCGCTCTAAGGCTTGCAGATCTCGCCCTTCAGCCCGTCGATCATGAGCTGCTCGACGGCGCGGCATTCTGGGCGCTGCGCGCTCGACTGCCCGTACTGAAGGCACGTCGCCCACTGACACTCCACGGCCTTCGGGGAGCCTCCCGCGTCGGCGCGGCATTGCACCGGCACCTCAGCGAGCGTCGAGCGGAGCTCGGCATCAATCACGAGCGGCTTGCCCGCCTGCTCGAGGACGCGCGCTTGTCCCTCCTGGAGCGCCTCGAGCGTCGCGGCCTGCGCCTCGAGCGCCTTGGCGGCGCCGTCAGGCTTCAGTCCCCAGCCCGCGCCGAAGCCAGCCCCGAGCGCGGCGACGATGGCAATAGCCACGATGGTTGCCGTCATGTTCACTTCGCCGGCAGCGCGAGGAGCTTAGTGTAAACACTCGTGTCCTGCGTCGAGAGGATCGCCGGTACGCGCGCGACATCGATGCCCAGCGCCTGGGCGAGTGCCTGGTTCGTCTTGGCGCCGGCGAGACCGTCGATCTTGCCGAGGTCGTACCCGGCGCGGGAAAGAAGTGCCTGTATGGCCGCGGCGAAGGTCACGAGGTCGCCGTGGCCGACGAGGATCGCGCCGCAGAGCGCCCACTGCTCATATCCGAGGCGGGCCTTCACACCGGCGAGCTCGCCCACGAAGTCGAAGTGCCACGCTTCCGAGGCGCCCTCGTCCGCGTTCTTGATGATGGGATCCCAGCCGAGAGGGCGCGAAATCTCCCAGAATACGTCGAGCTGCTTATCAGCCGGCGTGCCGGGGAAGTTCAGCATCCCCAGATGGATGTCGATGGACCGGCCGGCGTTGTGGCCCGAGCGGCCCGGCGCGGCGACGAACGCCGCCTTCATCGTCGCAGCATCGAAGCCCGGCGTGCCCGGCTTCGGCTTCCCCGCCGCTGCCCACGTGTCGTACTTGGCGCGAGCGGCCCTCTGCACGCCGACGTCGCGATGACACTCGGTGATGCGAAGGTCGCCGCCGCGCGCGGTCACGGCCTCATGGAGCGCGAGGAGCGCGGGCGCGGCCTCGGGGCACAGGATGCCGACCTTGCCGAACTTCGCCAGCGGCGTCAGGTTCGCGCGCGGCCCGCCGGTCTTGCCGGCACGGTCGTAGCTGGAGGCGATCCGGCCATCGACCGGGACCAGAGCGACGGGCGCGGTCACTTGATCACCTTCTTCGCGGTCAGCGCCTTCACCTGGCGCTCGAGCTTGATGATCCGCTCGTCCAGCTCGTCCGAGCTGGGGCCATCGACCGACATCCCGGCCGTCTTCTGGTCGATCTTGGCCACCTTTCCCTCGACGGCGGCAAGCTTCGTGTCGATCTCGCCATGCTTGACGATGCACGGCGGCGGGCTCTGGCTCGGCGTCTGCGACTTGAGCTCGAGCTCCTTCATCTTGAACTCGTGCTTCTGTTCCGAGTTCTTCTGGTAGAACTTCCACGCCGCGCCACCGCCGAGGACGGCGATGGCCGCGAGCACGATGGCGAGCGTGGTGTCCCCACCCGCCGCGCCGACGAGGCCCTGGAGCTCACTCGCGGCCGTCGTCGGGTCAGGAGCCAGCGTCTGCGCCTCGGTCGCAACCGGAGCGACGGGAGCCGCGCCCGGAGTCGGGGCCGCAACCGGAGCCGGAACTGGCTCGACGGGCGCCTCGTAAGAAAGAGAAGGCCCCGGCTCGTTTACCACCGAATGCTCAGGAGTAGGAGAAGGAACGTCAGCCACCGGGGCCTCCTCTGAATTGTAGTGAAATCGAAATGCGGAACCTTCTTCCCAGCCCATCTCCGCGAGTGGGCAGATGGTCCCGCTTGGTACCTCGAAGTACCCGCCGCCGAGCATCTCTGCGACCTCGCCGGCACGGACGAGGCAGGGACTATGGGACGGGTCCACCGAGAACCGCCGGCACCGCAGAGGCCGGCACCGCAGGATCGACGCCCTTCATCGCTGCCACGATGGCGACGAGAAACACCACCAGCCCGAGCGTCTGCCACCGGAAGATCCGCAGCTCCTTGATGGTGTCCGCGTGCAGGTTCTGGAGCGTGTCGATCAGAGCCTTCTCCAGAGGAGACAACCCGTCAGGCAGTGGCGCCGGGGTAGGCATCACGCGCCCTTCAGCGTGGCGTCGATGGCGGGCACGGCCTCGGCAGCAGCCTTGGCTGCCTGCTCCTGTTCATACCGGATAGCGTTGCTCGCGAGGCCGGCGATCACCGACTTCCCGATCTCCACGACCGTCTCGTGCACGGTTGGGACGACAGGCTCGCCGCCATCCTCGCCCGGCTTGCTGAACAGCGCGGAATAGGCCGCGAGAATGCGCGCTGCATCCGCATCCGCGACGGTGAAGGAGACGGCGTTTCCGCTGATCGAGAAGGAAATGTCGGCCATTGTGGCTCCTTATGCGGCAACCGACTTGACGACGGCGTAGTTAAAGACGGGCTGTTCGGTGGTGGTTCCGCCCGTAGTCGCGAAGGTGATCCGAAACGACCCTGCCCCCACGGCGGTAACGTGGATCATGTAGAGGTCGGTCCCAGACTTCTGGTTGACGACCACCGTATCGGTCGCGGCAACCGTGCTGTTCGTGACCGTGAACGACTGCCACGTAGCAGAGCCGGCAGCGGATACGAGCGTGATCGCTCCCGCCGCCTTGTCCAGCGTCACGCCCGTTGTGCGGCTCGTCGCCTGGGTGACTGCACCGCCAGCGCCGGTCCCGTAGCCGATGACCGCCGTGCTCCCCGTCGCGAGGATCCGAGTTCCGGCATAGACGCTGCGCGGGCGAGTCGCCGTGGCTCCACCGATGTCGTACAGGTTGTCCGTCGATCCCATGAAATGCCCGTTGGCATCTACAGTCCACCGGGAAGTCCCGGTAGTATGAAGCTGGACGGCCCCCGCCGTGCTCGACACGATGACGTTGGCCTTGCCGATAACGCTGATACCGCGGTTGCTGCCCGTGCCGGCGTTCTCGGCTTGGATGGTAAAGACGTTGCCGACCCACCCGAGCGATGCGCGCTCGTAGTTGCTCGCATCGGTGTACGTGTTGTAGACCCGGAAGGTCTGTGCAGCCGTTCCGACGCGCTGCGCCAGCGTGCTCGCCGCATCACGGAAGAGCGACACGTCCGCCGCCACGAGCGCACTGGTAGCATTGGAGCTGAAGCCGAACGTGCCGCTGCCGGCGCTAAGGAGCCCGCCGCCACTGTTGAACTTGTTTACGTTGCCCGTCGCGTTGCTCATGTACGGCTCGTTGCCGTTCGACCATAGGTTGGTTCCGTTCAGGTTGACGGCGGTGTGGACGTACACCACGCCGTCCTTCCGGACGCTGAACCGCATCGCGCCGCCGAGCTGTACGTTCAGGCTGTACGAAACAGCCTGGCTCGCGGTGTCGGTGATGTTGAGCACCATGCCGGTAAACGAGACGGCGCCGTCGTTCCACGTCTGTGAAAGGTCCAATACAGGCGTCGAGGTCGTGGCGGTGCCGGCCGCAATGAGCAGCTTCTTGCCGACGGTTAGCGTGTCGGTCGTCTTGTCGTAGACCAGCCCGGAATCCCCGCCGAACGCGCCGCCATCGTTGAACTGGACCTGCGTGTTACTACCAGCGGGCGTCGCAGTCCCACCGGTGCCGCCGCCGATCTGGATCATGCCCCACCTTCCACCGCAACCTCGATCACCGTCGAGCCCGTCGCCGAGGTGATGTAGAAAGTGCGGATGCCCTGGATGGCGAGTTGCGTCCACGCGCCAGCGGTGATCGTGCAGTATTCCGCAGCGCCGAGCGCCCCACCGTCGGTGAGGCCAGAGGCCGCAGCGCCGAACGTGAGCTTCGCGTCGTTCACGCGAGGCCGGAACGAGATCTTCGACGCGCCGGCGCCGACGGTGATCTGCGTCACGACGTTCGCGCTGCCGGTCGTGAGGTTATCGAGCTGGGGAAGACTCCCCGAAATATCGACGGCCATAGCCAACCTCCAAACGGGTCATATCATACTTCCTCTTCGATCCGCACGCTCCCAACCTTGACCATCTCACCGGGGGAGCGGAGCTCGTCGCCCATCACCGCCGGGTCAGAATCAATGCGGAGTGTATCGGTCAAGATCCGGCCGTAGAGGCTGCGTTCCGGGTCAATGAGCCGCACGCCGTTCGTCCCCGGCGTTGAGGCTTGCTGCTTGACCGCCGGCAGGAGCACAACCGGCAGCGTCGCGCCCTGCGTCGTGCCGATGATGCCCGCCAACGTCGAGGCCGTGTCCGTCGGCGCGGTGAGAGCATCCGCGCCCGAGTAACCGAACGTCCAGTAATCTGGCTCCGTCGGCAGATTGTGCATCTGCGACGTGTCGATCCCATCGTCCCACGCGATCTCGACCGTGCGCCGCGTCGGGCCGAGCGCCCGCACCTGGCGCGCGCCGCTGCGCGTCTCGGAGAGCTCGTAGGCCGGGACGAAGCCGAGCGAGCGCCCGCGGGAATACTGCCGGCCGAACCAGCGGACGCGGCCGATGACGAGCGTGCCGAGCGTGAAATAGTTCTCCGCGGTGTCCTGGGCAGGGATGCGAAGCATCAGCTCGTCCGTGCTCGCCATGTTGTCGATGAGGAACACGCCGCGGCTCATCCGCAGCGTACACGTCCCCGAGCCCGGATCGCCGGCATCGTAGCTATCGAGGCGCACGCGGACGCTCGCGTAGTTGCCCGCGGCTTTGCTCTGCCACTGGCCCGATGTGTTCGCCGCGATCTTGCGAACGCGGTTGCTCCCGAAGTCCAGATAGCAGTCCTTCAGCGCGCCTTCGGGCAAATAGAACGGCACCGCGCCGCCGCCGATGGAGAGTGCCGGCGACACAAGGTCGCGCGACCTCGAGAAGCCAAGGTTGACAAGATCGTGCGCGAGGTTGAGATCGAGGAGCTTGTTGGCGCCCGTGAAGTCTCGATAGAGCGTCGCCGACGCCCAGTTGCAGCCCGCCACGTAGACCGCCCAGACATCGCCGGCACGGCACCCGAGGTCGAGGCCCGCGAGCTTGATGTCCTGCTGCGTGTCCGCCGTGGAGCGCCACTTCCTGCGCGGGCTCGGCGAGGTGGACGGGTTGATCGCAGACACCGGGTAGTCGTGCTGCACCGCGGTCGTGTAGAGGTCGCCGGCCACCGTCGGGCCGTCCACGCCATGCACACGCAGCCCGTCCACGAGGTGAACCGCGGAGCCTGCCGCCGGGACGATGTGGCCGCGGCTCGTGCCGCCCGTCGAGGTGTCGTTCCCGCCCGTCTCTGCGCCGCCCGAGAAGACACACCAGCGCCAGCGCGCGTCCGTGGCCGTCGTCACGGTGCCGAAGAGGATCTCGTTGGCCGTCAACGGCCCCCTGGTGAGCGTCCCCGAGCTGCCGATGAGCGACCACTCTCGGTCCTGGCGCGGGCCGTAGTTGATCACGCCGCCGGTGTACGGCCCGTCGATGCGCGCCCACGCACGCACGGATCCATTGTTCCCCGCCCAACTACCGGCGCCCTTCTGGAGATGCACACGGATGACGACGCCCTTGGTTGTGTCGATGATCAGCGTCGCGATGGAGGCCGCAGCGTTCACGTCGTAGAGCTCGAGCGTCGTCGTCGTGGCGATGACACGCACGCGGTAGTCGTTCGCCGTGCCGTCGCTGATCTGGAGCTGGTGGCGCACGGTGCCCGAGGTCATCGTGAGTTGCCACTCTGCGATCACGCCGTCGTCTTCGTACCCGGTCGTGACCGGCACCGCGGACCAGTACTGCGTCTCGAGCGCGGCGGTCTGGCTCCGCAGCCCGTTGTCCGTCAGGCTCTGCGTCGGAGCGCCCGCCGTCGTGCGCGTCCAGATGGTCGCCGAGGTGTCCGTCGGCGTGTCGATGGGCACGTAGGTCGTGTCCCATCCGGCCGTCTCCCAGCTCTCGCCGGTCCCTGGCTCGGGCATCCCGACGGTAGACCAGCCGCCGCAGTAGGCTGCACAGAGGCTCGTGAAGTCGGACGGCACGCCGCCGGGATTCGTCTGCACGCCGTGGACGAGGACGACACGTCCGCGCTCCGTCGTGGCCGTCAGCTCGCGCCCCGCGGTCGCCGCGGAGCCCGTATAGAGGATCGTCGTACCGAGCGGCCCGCCGTGGCTGTTCTGCCAGTTTTCAAACCACGTCGCGCCGCCGTCGGCGCTTACACGGGTGATCGTCTCGCGCGTCCCCGTCGCCGAGAAATCGCAGCCGTACAGAAGCACGAAGCCATCATCGTTGACCGTCAGCGCAAGGTCACCGTTCGTAAACGCGCCCGCGGCAAAGGTGCCGAAGCGTTCATCGCCCGTCGTGGCACCAGCGTGCGTCCCGAGTGCGCTCGAGAAGGGCTGCGCGGCCGTCCCCAGCTTGCGGACGTAGGGGCGCACGGTGACCGGCGTGTAGCTAGCGTCGTACTGGAGGACCGCGGCGTAGATGACGCCCTGGTACACGTACAGGTCCGGGTACGCGTAGTTCGCCGTCGCCACGACCTCGACTTGCGAGAAGGTCGCGCCGCCGTCGGTGGACACGTACTGATAGAGCTCGTCGGCGCTCACCTGGGACCAGAACAGGAGGCAGATCTGCCCGTTGAGCTCCACCGCGCGGCGGCGCTTGATAGTCGAGCTCGCGCCCGTAAAGCCAGACGGGAGGCAAGCGGTCGAGCCCGTCGTCCACGTCGCACCGTCATCATCGCTGTACGCCATGCGGATCTGCGTCCGCGAGGCGCTCACCTGGTAGGTGTACAGGCAGAGGAGCCGGCCGCTCGGAAGGTCCACGAGCGTCGTGCGGGTCGCGTTGCCCGTGTTCTCGACGGTGTACTCCGTCCACTTGCCGTACTTGTCCTGCGCGTAGACGCGCGCGCTGTTCGTGTCGTAGGTCGCTGACACGGCGAGGAGCCCGGTGGCGCGGCGGCGAATGACGTGCGGCGCCCGGTATCGCTGCGCCGTCGTGCTGCGCGCGATGAACTCCCAGCCCGACAGCATGAATGGCGGATCCCACTGCCGGTAACTGTCTCCGTCGTACTTCCAGACGACGCGCGCCGTCCCCACGCCGCCGCTCTTGTCGGTGCGGATGGTGAGCTGCTTACCGGTGCTCGTCTCCGATGCCGTGTCAATCGTCCCGCTCGAATGGAGCAGGAGCCCGGTTGCTTGGGAGGGAATGACCGGCCCCGGCCGCGCGCCGCTCTGGCTCGTCGCCGTGTAGGTCGCCTCGAGCGTCGCCGGCTCCGGAATGACGAGGCCGCGCAGGTCGCCGGCCGGTTGTACCTTTGCCATGTGGCCTCCTATCCGCCGCGAGTGAGCGGACGCTCAAGCAGGAGAAGCGTCAACGTCAGGTATCCGCTCCCGTCCGTCCGTACCTCGCGAAGCAAACACGCCGCGTCGGTGAGGTACAGCTCGGAGTCGGTGAGCGACACAACCTCCCCGCGCTCGACGTGGAGGTAGTCGGCCTCTGGCACGCGGTAGTCCACCGTGCGCGACGGCAGCGTGTTCGCCGCGGCCTGCCACTCGAGGATCGCATAGGCCGTCGAGGTGTCGTACACCCACGGTGTCTCGATCTTCGCGTCGCGAACCTCGCCCGTCCGCGCACGCGACCACTCGCAGAGCGGATGCACGATCACCGAGTCGTCGGCGTCGTGATCCGACTGCGCGCCGATGACGAGCTTGGCTGCGTAGTTCTTACGCCGGTAGGAATAGGCGTAAGCCACCTCGATTAGGTTCGCGCGGTCCTCGGCGTCGTACTTCACGCGCCCCTCGCGAGAGACGGCCGGGTTCGTGTCCGCGTCGATGCGGATCGTGGCGTCGGCCGCAGTCGCGTCGTAGCGCCAGACGACTACGAAGAGGCCCTCGGGTCCACTGCACAAGCTGACCGGCAAGAGCGGCAAGATTTCATCGCGCAGCACTGCCCACGGCGACACACGCGCGGCGATGCAGCCGTCCAGCAGGAACCGGGAGAGAAGCGGCTTTGCCGCCGCGACACGGCCGCGGTCCACCTGGATGGTAGACAGCCCGAGCAGGTATTCGAGGACGTCGCCGGCCTCGCGGATGAGCTTCCCGCCGACGACGAGGCCCCCGCCGTCGGTGAGCGGGTCGTACCATCCGACGAAGACCGGGCGCTGAATCTCTGGATCGGAGAACGTCTCGCCGATGTCCACCGGCACCGCACCGAGGCCGAAGCTGCGGTTCCCGTCGGAGTCGAGGATATCGGTGTCGTAGTCGGCCGTCCCGTCCCACTCATATGGATCGGTCGCCGTCGTCGTCGCATAGAACGGCACCACTGCGACCGGGTTCCCGAGCTGGTCCCAGTTGTTGATCACGACGAAGCGCAAGTCGCCCTTGGTGTATTCGTCGTTGTTGAGGTAGACCCGCGTCGCCTCGACGTGGTGGCCCGCGATGACGAGGAGCAGCCCGGACGAGATGTCTGGATACTGGCCAACGACGGCCGTGTGGAAGTCCGCCCGGAAGTCGGCGAACACGCCGGGAGAGCCGGGGATCCAGCCGTTCGCGCCGATGTCGTCCGCGACGCGGCCCGGCTTGCCAATGATGATCGGGTACATCGAGCCCGGCCACTCGTCCACGAGGCTATCGGTGTTCGGCCACGTCGCCGTCGAGATGGACTTCGACGCCGCCGGAATGAGCGTCGTATCGTCCATCATCATCTCTTCGAGCGACGTACTGATCGGCTCGTCGTCGCTTCCGTACTCTGGATCGGTGAGCCGGCCGGCGATGATCACGCGCCGCTTCTCCCAGCTCGTGCCCTCGATCCAGCGTGCGAGCTCGCCGCGAGCCGTGGAGAAGTCGTCACCGAGCGCGATCCGCTGCGCGATGCTCACGCCTGGCGGAAGCATGAACTCAAGCGGGATCGAGAGCTGCCCCGCGGAGTCGGAGAGCAGCGCGATGGCCTCGGATACCTCGAGCTCATCGAGGCCCGCGTCGAACTGGTACGGCGTGCCGTCGTTCGTCGTCACGTTCACCTGGTCATCGGCGAGGCGGATCGTCAGTCCACCCCACTGGATCGTCAGGAGCCAGTAGATCCGCTTGTTGACCGCCTGCGAGCCATAGAGCGCGTCGCTCATGCGCGCACCGTGTGGCCCGTCACGCCCGGCCGCGAGCGGTTCGCGATCTCGCGGCTAAGGCGCCCGCCCTGCTTGATCGTGCGTGCCACGCTCTGATCGAGCACCTTGTGCCCGAGTCGAACCTGCAAGATCTGCGGCTGCGCGCTTGCCATGGCGCCCACCTGGCGCTGCAGTTCTCCCGGATCGCGCGCGGCGGCGAAGTAGTCGCCCGAGGCGAGCGAGACGAGGCCGCGCGTGCCCATCTGCTGGACACCTGGCGTATCGTTGAAGCTCGGCGGCGGTGCGCTGGCGATGGCCGCGGCCTGGGCTGCCCCGGTCACGCCGGCCGCGGTCGCCGCGATGATGTTGGCGGGCGGTGGGAGCGTCAGCGCGTTGCTGATGGCGAGCGCGGTATTCACGGTCGCTTCAGCCAGCGCCGCGGCCTTGCTGATCGCGAACATCCGCATCGCGCCCTCCTTGTCCGTCTTCGCCATCTCGTCGGCGCTCTGCGCCGTGAGATGGGAGACGGAGGAGAAGAGCCCGCTGTACGCCTGCACGGTCGCAAGCTGCTTCTCGCGCTGCCGTGCGAGCTCGTCTTCCGTGTCCTTTGCGCGGAGCTCGGCGAGCTTTGCGTAATGCTCACTCTCAATCGCCATGACCGCATCGACGCGGGCCTGCTCGATCTTCTGCACCTCGTAGGCATTGGCGGCGTTCTGCTCAATGGAGCGCAATGCGAGCGCGTTTACGCTCTCGATCTGCGTCTCCATCGACGCAAGAACCTCGCTTTCTGCATTGAGGCGCGATTGCGCGGCCTTCGTCGCGGCCGCCTCGAGCGACTGAAGCGAGGCGCGATAGCGCTCGCCAGCAGCGACCTCGGCGTCCACGGCCGCGAGTCGCTCTTCCTCGCGCTGCCGTTCAATCTCCATCGCAGCCTGTGCCGCAGCCGCAGCCTCGGCGTCTGCTGCCGCCTGCTTCGCGACTGCCTGGGCGCGCTTGGCTGCGTTCTCGGCGGCGTGCTTGTCGGCCTCGGCGCGAAGGCGGGTCACCTCGAGCGTCTTCAGCTCTTCTTCGGTCTTGCGCTTGTAGAGCTTGCGGAGTATTTCGATCTGCTCGGCGCTTAGTTCACCGGCATTGATCTCTGCTGCGAGTGCTCGCGTGTTGCGGAGGCGGATCTTCTCCTGTTCTGCGAGCGCGGCCGACTCGCCGCCGAGCGCGGCCTTCTGATCCAGCAGCGCATCCTCGAGGCCTTCGACGGCGCGCTGCGAGGCCGACGCAGCCGCGGCCATCTTCTTGTTTCGCGCCTCTGCCGCCTCGATCTCGTCGTTTACCTGCTTGAACGCATATGCCATCGCGCCGACGGCGATAGCCACCGGTCCCGCAATCGCGATCACGCTCCCGAGTGACAGCCCGAAGCTCTTGCTTGCGACCGCGGCCACCTCGCCAGCGTCGGCGACGTCCCCGAGGCCGCGGGCAAGCTCGCCCGTCCCCGGCGCGATGAGGTCGAGCACACCGGCCAGCTTGGCAGCGTTGCTCCCGAGCGCTCCCGCACGGTCGCCGAACTTGTCCGCCGCGGCCGTGGCGGTGTCCATCGCTGCCTTCGCTTCGTTGGCGCTGGCCTTGGCAGCGTTCGACGCGGCCTTAGCGGCGGCGGTGCTTGCCTTCTCCGCGGCCTTGATCGACTTGTTGAGCTCGTTGGTCATCCGCTGCGCGGCGTCGGCCGTCATGCCTGGGATGGACGCAAGCTGCGAACGGAGCGCCGCGAGATCGGCTGCGACGGTGAGGTTTACTTCGGCCATTCGACCTCCTATCCGCGGGACATATGGTTCGCGGCACGTTGCAAGGCAGCGTCCACGTCACGCACACGAGCGAGGACAATCTTACGCCCTTCCTTCCGGACCAGCTCTTGCCAGAGCACCTTTCCGTCGCTCGCGAGCGGGTTGCGGCGCGTGCGATAGAGCCCGATGGGCTGCCCGTTGCTGTTGACCTTCTGCACCTTCACGTCAGGCGGAAGCGCGCCCGTGCGCCGATACTGACTCATCGCCTCGGCATACTCGGACGCGGACAAGAGCTGCGTGATGACCGATAGCGGCCCTGGACGGCGAACGACGTAGGAGGCCTTGTTGCGCGACAGGACAACGGCTTGAAGCTGCTCCTGCTTCGCGCGAAGCTCGGTATCCAGCGCCGTTCCCGTGCGGCCGGTCCTGCGTCGTACCTGCGTGTACCACTTGTCCTCGGCGTTGGCCTCGGCATCGTCGGCGATGTCCACGAGCGTCGCGCCGATCTCGCGTAGCGCGCCCTCCACGAGGCTCGAGAGCGCGCGGTTCAGCGTTCGCGCATCGAGGGATACCTTGACGCTCATTCAAGCCCCCAGAACGCGCGCCCCTGCTGGGTGCCCGCCACCTTCGCGCCGATGGGACGCTTGCCCTTCGGCTGCTGTGCCCGGAGCCAGCCAAGGACGCGCTCCTGCGTCTCGACGGGCCAGCCGTAGAAGGCCTCCGGGTCGCCGCAGTAGTGCAGCCCGACGCGCACGGCTACGGCGTCGAGCTGACCGTCGTCGCTCCGGTAAAACTCTCGGCGGCTGCCACGCCCGCCTCCGTCGGCTGCGCGCCGGTGAGGATCGCCACCGCCGTCGAGGCCGCAGCCCAGATGTCGGCCTCTGGGATGCCGAGCGCGTGGAGCTCGTCCACGACCGCCGCGCCATAGTCGCCCATGGAGTGCGAGCACGCGCGGAGCGATGCCTTCAGCGGCTTCCCGCCCCAGCAGAGCCCGAGCGCAGCGCCGAGACCCAGCAGGCTATTTGTGCTCATGAGCACCACCGCCGCCCGCCCGAGCGCGAAGCTGGGAGGCGGACGGAGCGGTACCTGGTGCGCGCCGAGCTGGACCGTCGTCATCAGCTCGCCGTGATCGCGCCGTAGACGGTGCCCGAGATGTTGTACGTGTCCGGATCGCCCTCGGCGACCGACACGGTGACGCGCACGTCGTTGAGCGTCAGAACGTGATCGGCGCTATCGCCGAAGTTCGTGCCCTCGACGGTGAAGACGAGCTTGTAGGTCATCGCATCCGCGTTCGCGCCGAGCGTCGAGACAGCCGAGGCGAAGTAGCCAGACTTGCGCGCAAGGTCGTAGAGCGTGGCGTTGCTCGCGTCGGAGAGGTCGGTGAAGTGCGCGGTGAAGCTCACCGACGGGAACGTGCGATTCGTCTTGCGGAGCGTCGAGAACTCGCCACGGTCGAGGTAGGCCGTCGTGTCCACGAGGCCCTCGTTGAGCCCGTCGATGGAGAAGTCCCCCGCCTCGTATGCGACGGTGAGCGACAGCGGCGTCGGAGTCGTTCCGTCGGAGAAGGTCAGGCTTCCATCGCGGAAGTTCTTAATAACAGAGGAGATAGGCATGGTTTACCTCACAAGAGCGGAAGAGTGTGAACGACGTTGTAGGTCTGCGACCCGAGGTACCATTCGCCGGCGCCGAGCACCTCGCTCGTAACCGAGCGGAGCTCCACCTTTATATCGTTTGGCCACGTCGCATCGTAGGCCATGAGAGACACGATCAGCTCTTGCCCCGCCGCCTCGGCAAGGTCGCGGCTCGCGTGCTGCTCCTTCGGGACCAGCCGGTACCCGAAGTGCACGAGGATCTGCGTATCGGTGAGCAGCCCTTCAGCCGGCCGGCCGCGGTATCCGGACTCGCGCCGGTCCACCGTGTCACCGACGCCGACGGAGAAGCCCTTGTGCAGGATGCTATCGGCATCGCGCCCGTAAGCGTCTGCGGCGATCCGGCTCTGCGTCCAGCCCGACAGCGTGGCCAGACGCGCGGCGAACGCGGAGCGAACCTGCGCGCGCGTCTTGCTGGCCATCAGTTCGTGCGCCTGGTGATGTACGGCGGGTAGTTCACCCCGCCGCGGCCGCAGAGCCAGAGCGTCGGCGTCCCCGAGGCCCGGCGCACGTCCACCTTGTTCTCGTCCGTCTCGTCATACGAGAAGGTGAGCCGGCCCCACGACTCCTCGTAGCCGCGGCCGTAGTGGTCCGCGAGCTGCTGATACCTCGAGGTGTCGCCGGCCGAAGTTGCATAATCCAGCCAGATTAGGTGGAGCGCGAGGTTCATATGCACGTCGCGCAACGAGCTCGCCGACATCACGAGCCACGGTCGGCGCCCCGAGGTCACGAGACGGTTTTGGATGACCGCCCACGCCTCATCGAGGTAATCCTGGTAGCTCGTCACGCCCGACGCCCGGAGCTGCGAGAGGTCGGAGTGCCTTCTCAACAAGTCGGCGTCGGTCACGACAGGATAGAGCGGGTGCCGCACGAGCGCCCCGTCACGCCGGAAGGTGTGGGTCGTGTTGTCGGGCATTGCAAGCGCCCACTGCACGAGCCAGCCTTCCTCGAACTGGAGCGAGGAGAGGACCGCCGACGTGACCGTGTACTGCGCGACGGAGCCGCTAATGGTCACGTTCTGCGCGGACACGACGGCCGTCTGATCAGCCTTGTACACCGACACGGTGCCCGAGCTCGGCGCGACGAGCGCCCCGAGCCGGTACACCGGACAGGTGATCACGTTGTTCCGTCCCCGCTCGAGGAACTCGGGCGAGAGGAACCGCGCGCTATAGAGCGTGTCGGCGGCGCTCATGCGTCAGCCCTTAGGGCGCGCCGTCGATGGCAACCCACGAACCACCGACGCGCGCATAGATCGCCTGGTCAGCGTTCGCCGCATCGGTGCGGAGGTAGATCGAACCATTCGGCTCGGTCGCCGAGGGAGCGCCAGAGCCGGCCGTGATGGTCGGCGCGGCGCTGGGGAGCTGGGACTCACTGGTCTTGACGGCGACGCCGACGAGTGCCATGCCGGCGCGGCGGTTCTCGGACACCTTGATAGCCATCGTCTCTCCGATGCGGCGCTAGCCGCGGCTACGTTGATCGTGCTTCTTCGCGATCTCTCGCGCTTTCTTCTCGGCCTCGCTCGGCCTCCAGCCCTGCTGGATGAGCTTGCCGGTGAACTCTTCCTTCGCCCGGCGCACCTTCGCGTCTTCAGACACGGCGCCTCCGGGTCGGAGCCGGCACGGCGTCGAGCTTCGCCCGGCCGGCCTGCATCTCCTCGAGCAGCTTGGCATCCGCCTCGTGGCGGGCCTTGATCGTCGGCTCGTGGAGCCGGTTCGCGTTGTTGTTCACGCGCTGCGCCTGGCGCTCCATGAGCACGTCGAGCACCACCGGATCGGGCTGCGCGACGATGCCCTCCGCGAGGAGGTGGCGCAGGAAGCTCCGGTATCCCTCCTCGTCGGAGAGGATCACGAGCTGGGCGCCCACCTGGCGCGGCGTCTCCCACCGCGACAGATGGACGGGGCCGCGGACGCCATCGAAGACCTGGACATACCCGCCTTCGATGACGTCCCACGGCAGGATCGTCCATCCTTCCTTCCGAAGCAGGCTCTCGGCAAGCGACGTGTCACCGTCAGGCTTGACGTTGGCCTGCCCCGGCCGCGAGGACAGCCGGCCCAGCAGTGGCAGCCACTCTCCCTGTACGCAATACCACCGCGACGGATGCGCCGTGTACCACCATGCGGGGACCGGATCGTGGTTGATCCGAGCTTGGTGCGTGGTAGGCAACGCGGCGGCGCGTCCTGCGAATCCGCCCGTGGTGCTGCTGGGGAACGTGACTGCCACTTGCTCTCCTGTTTACGCGTCGGTGATGATCGAGACGCCCATCGAGTCCTGCAGCTTGGCAACGCCGCAGTAGTAGTTCCCGATGATCTTGGTCAGAGCCGACGAAGCGTCGCGCTCGAACTCCACGACAATCGGGGTGCCCGCCGGCGCGAAGATGCCGCCCGCGGCGGTGATCGGGAACGGGGAACCCTCGGCGTAGCCGACGGCGCCGTAGCCGAACATCGCACCGGCCCGATCTGCGCCCGCGTTGGCGGTCGGCACCTTCGAGGACACGAAGATGTCAACGCCGTTGAGCATCCCGGCGAAGCCCTGGCCCTTGATATTGAGCATCTCCTGGGTCGCGGCCACGTACTGCGCGGGACCGGCCTCCGCGCGGAGGCTCGACTGAAGGTCGGCGAGCTGGCGCGGGTGCAGGATGCAGATGTACGGGCCGGGGACCGACGCCAGCGTGAGCGTGAACTGCGCGCTGTAGAAGTCGTCCACAGTCATGTCCACGCCCGTGGACCCGGCCGTCGAAGTGAAGCCGTCGGTGACATCGCAGAGCAGGCTCTGAAAGGTCATCTGGGCAGACCCAACCATGGACTGCGCGAGGCGCTGCACGTTCAGCCCGACGCTATCGGTCAGCGCGGCGAGGTCGGAGATGCTGTACTGCAGCGCCCGACGCGCGACGGTGATGTTAGCGTTCGTCTCGGTGAGCGCGGTGTTCGACACGGCCGCGCCGTCCGACGGGGAGGACATGGTGTCGTAGCCGTCGAGGCCGACAATCGGGGTCTGGATCACGTTGGAGCCAGAGCCCACAACGTTGCCCATGAACTTGATCGACGGGTGCTTGTGCAGCGACGCGCGATCAGCGAGGGTGAGCTCAATCTCCTTGGCCAGAATGGCGGCAAGGCGGGCAGAACCGGAAAGGTCGGCAAAAAGGATCTCGTTGGCCACGGGTAGCCTCCTGCGAAGGGGCAAGGGTTGTCAGTACACTACCGGGTACCGCTGACAACGCGACTCGACGCGACCGGTTGGGAAACCCTACGCTATCCGCCGCGGTTCTGCAACACTGCTTCGCGCGCGGCGCGATATTCGGCAGGCGTCATCCGTGCGATGGCCTCCGGAGAGAAGTTCGACGGAGCCTGCCCACCGGTTGGGAGCGCCCCGGCGTTCGCGCGCGGCGGCGGCGCTACGGCCTTGGCGGGCTCCGCGGGCGCGGGCGCCTGGGGGAGGCCGTCGGGGAGGTACGCGCGCACCGCCTTCGGCAGCTTCTCGACGTTCGAGAGCCACTCGCCCAGCTCGGGACGGTCGGTCTTCGGCAGACGGTCATAGGCCAGCCGGACGAACTCGATCCCCTCGGCGTCGTTGATCCCCCTGGCAAGAAGCTCGCGCTCCGTCTTCCAGTTGAGCTCGGCCGTCGCGTACTTGCCCTCCCACTCGCCGAGCTGCGACTTGAGCGCGTCCGCAGCCTTCACAGCTTCGGCCTGCGCCTCGAGCTGGGACTGCATCGCGGCGAGCTGCTCGCGGAGCTGCCGGCGCTCGTTGGTCAGCGCCCGGATCCGGTCCTCGGCGCGGCTGTTCGTCTCGTCAGTCGGATTGATCATCTCGTCGGGCATCGGAACTCCTGCGGCTCTGCTCGTATGCCCGCAGGGTGCGCCGTGACCAAGCGCGCCCCGAGTCGCCGCCCCAGAGAAGCCAAGCGATACGACCCGCGGATGGGTAGCCCGGATGTCCCGGCCTTGCTGCCGGGGCCTCGAGGTCTACCTCGTGACGTTCAAAGTAACTGACCATGCGGCGCAGCGTCTCGACGCTCACGACCGAACGGTTGGCAAGCTGGGAGGCGCGTCGCGCGCCGACGAGGGTTCCGCCGCGTCTGTATTCGCGCCGCAGCTCGAGGCCGCGCTTGGCCTCGCGCGCCACCTCGGCGGGCGGCTCGAACCCGGCGCGGGCGCCCTCCTCGAGGAAGCGGCGCAGCACGTCCGGATGCACCGCCGCGAGGAAGCGGCGCTGGCGCTCACTGACGACCGGCAAGCTGCTCCTCGTCGGCCTCGGGAAGGCCCGCCGCTTCGGCTTCCTCTTCCGCGGCCTCCACTTCCGGGGACTCCGCGGCCTCGTGCTCCACCGCGCGCGCAGCGTCGATCTCCTCGAGCAGCGCGCGGGCGTCATCGGGCGTGAGGCCCTCGTCGAACAGCCGCACCGCCTCGACGCGCGACATGAGCCCGGCCTCAAGCATCTCGAGCGCGTGCTTGCGCCTCGCGTCGAGTTCAGACGCAGAGAGCGGAATGGCCCGGTAGGACACGCTATATCCGCCCTCGGGGAACGTGGAGCCCGTCGCCCGGTTGTACAGGATCGCCGTCTTCATCACGAGCTCCTCGTCGGAGGCCCGGAAGGAGCTCGCGTACTTGCGCTGCGCCTCGCGCTTGCCCTCGTTCGTGAGCGCGATGGCGTACCCGCTGCGCGCCGAACCGGAGAGGCGGCTGATGTCCGTCGGCGAGAGCCCGGCGTCCTGGGCGAGGCGGTTGGCCATGCTGGCCACGGTGGCCTCGAGCGCCCCCGCGTCCGCGCCGGCCTGGAACTGGCCGATGATCGGTTGCTGTTCATCCACCGCCTCAAACTGCAGGATCGTCGCCGGGTCGGTGATGATCTCCAGCCGCGCGCCAGCCACCGTGCCCTCCATGCTCGCGCCCGTCGGGCGCACGCCGACGGCGTAGCGTTGCGGCCAGCTCGCGTCCTTCAGAACGTGGAGCAGAAAGGAATAGCTCACGGCGAGGTTCAGGCTCCCCTCCACGACCTCCATCCCCTCGTAAGCGTCGAAGAGCCGGTCCCCGATGCGCTCGGCATGGTACAGCACGTAGGGCAGCACCGGCCGGCCGTCGGCGCGGCGGTACGGGTAGGCGTCGCCCGAGTAGCTCTGTCCGAGGTAGGCCGCGGTCACGTCCTCCCCGAGCCGGCCTTCGGGCGTCGCGACGTGGATGCAGTACTCCGGATACTCCGGGTTCCGGATGTCGAGCACGTCGTAGGTCCAGATCGGCCCGCCGCCGGTCAGCGAATGACGAAGCCGCAGCTCGTGGACTGCGAGCGGGTAGTCGGGCCGGTCCTCGGCGGCGTAGGCGAGCGTCATATCCGGGGGCACCGGCCGATAGGTCAGCCGCCCATCCTCGGAGACGTGGATCCGCTGCCAGTATTCCCGACAGCCGATCACAAGGCTCTGGAAGCGCTGCATCGTCGCCCAGAGTCCAGAGCGCGCGATGATGCCACTTCCGCCGATGAGCTCCTCGGCACGGTCGGGCGAGCGGGTATGCCGAACGTCCGGGGCCGTCAGGTACAGCGCGGAGAGCTCGCGGCAGATGATGCGGAACGGGTTGCTCGACAAGTCGGGCACGCCCCACGCCTGGCGCCGCACGGAGCCAAGGTGGACCTCGAGGCGCTCCACGAGGTCGCGCTCCCACGTCCCCTCGAGCAGCCGCCGACGGAGGCGCGTGTGCTCCCACCGGCGCGCGTCGAGGCCAGACGGGGGAACGGGCGGCAAGAGCTGGTCGGTGGGGATCATCCGTGCATCCTCAACGTCTGCGGGACGTAAAGCCGCGTCGTAATCAGTTCAACGGCACTATATCGCAGCGAGTCGATCCCGTGCTTGTGCTCGTCGTCCGCGCCGGTCCAGTGTGACAGGTCATCGATCAGCGCGGTACAGCGCGGATGGATGAAGAAGTCCTGCCGCAACATCGCGGCGTGGAGCACGCGCGCGCCCTCGAACACCGAGCCAGCAGGTTTCCAAGCCGTGCGGATGCGGAACGGGAGCGCGCCGATGGGGAGCTTTAGCTGACGCTCGAAGCCCTGCTGAAGGAGCGCGTTGCTCTTGCGCCCGCCCCAGCGCTTGCCGCCGTGCTTGCGGTCGCCGGTCCATCGGTCCACCGACTCGAGCTGGAGCCCGTTCCGCCGCAACATCCCGATGATGTCGCGCGCGTCCTGCTCGGGAGTCGTGAGCCCGTCGGAGATCGCCTGGTCGAGCACCCAGATCCGCGGGTTGCCCTCGATCCCGCCGTCCTTCGAGACGGCCGTAAGCGTCGCCACCTGCGTCCCGGCGTCGGTGCCGTGGTCGATGCCGATGCCGATCAAGACTTCGCCGAACGGCGGAAGATCGGAGACATGCTTGTCTACGTCGAAGCCCTCGAAGATCCGGCCCTCCACGAAGCCCTTGTCCCAATCCCCATGGAGGCGCTGCGCGCGCTCCTGGGGCAGGTACCGCGCCGCGAGGCCGTCGATCTCGGCCTGCGTCAACAGCGGGCGCCCGCCGATGGGCGTCGTGTTCTCGACCGTGAGCGCGTAGTGCATGTCCACCACCTCGCCGGCCTTCACGAGGTCGCGTAGCCAATCCACCGGACGGCCGATGGGCGTCATCGTGAGCCGGATGCGCCCGCGGTTGCGGAGCACGCGCGCGCAGAGCTCGCCCCAGATCTCGGGCGGCGGCGGCTCATCGATCAAGACGTGGTTGATCGTCGCCGAGGCGAGCCCGAGGCTACCCTGGTTCGTGGTCTTGAACCGGACGATGGAGCCGTTCCGGAAGCGCACGATGGGGACGCGACCGGTGTAGCCCTTGCCGGGCACGAACTCGACGCCCTCGGCGAGTGCGCCCGGAGGGCAGAGGCTCGCGAACTTCGCCTGCACCGAGAGCGACTGCTCCCACGAGAAGCAAATCACCCACGCCTCGAGCGGAGGCGCGGCGACGGGGACGTAAGGGTGCGTACCGAGAGCGCGCCAGATCACGTCCGTGAGGCCCGCGATGGTCTTCCCGAGCTGGTTCCCCGCGCGGAGCATGGCGACCGGTGCCGTACACTTCAGGAACTCGAGCTGCGGCACCGTCGGCCGGAAGTAGGCCAGCGGATCGGCCTGCGCCCGACGCGCCAACACGTCGAGGCCGCGCGCGAGGCCAACGAGGCTCACTGCTCCACCTGGCTCGATACCGCGGCGGGCTTCCCGCGCCGGAACGCGAGCGCGTCTTCCACGACCTCGAGGTGCCGTTCCGGAAGCGAGGCGATGGCGCGCTGCACCAGCGCCACGAGCTCGGCGTCGGTCATGCCGTCCGACGGCGTGGCTTCCTTCGCCAGCGCCTCCTCGAGCTCGGCCTTGAC
>SXGQ01250502.1_pt1 | contig 29947 bp, 30 predicted proteins | sample 3178371 | NCBI WGS metagenome assembly SXGQ01 (sample SAMN11356859, study PRJNA531348) | freshwater metagenome | isolation source: freshwater sample F1-20 | place: China: Fuxian Lake, Yuxi | collected 2017-12-25
ATCGAGTTCGAATACTGCTGCGTGCACGCCAGCTTTGCGCTCCGCGAGATCGGCTGCGAGAGCGTGATGGTAAATTCCAACCCGGAGACCGTCTCGACCGATTACGACACGAGCGACCGGCTCTACTTCGAGCCGCTGACGCTCGAGGACGTGCTTGAGATCTACCACCAGGAGGGCTGCTCCGGGGCCATCGTGCAGTTCGGGGGCCAGACGCCCCTGAACCTCGCCACCGCGCTCAAGGCCGCCGGGGTGAACATCATCGGCACCTCGCCCGAGAGCATCGAGGCGGCCGAGGATCGGAAGCTGTTCGCCGCGATCCTGCGCGACCTCGATCTGCGCCAGCCCGCTAACCGCATTGCGCTCACCGAGGGCGAGGCCCTCTCCGGCGCCGCAGAGATTGGCTACCCCGTCCTGCTGCGCCCGTCCTTCGTACTCGGCGGCCGCGGGATGTTCATCCTCTTCAGCGAGGAGGAGCTCAAGGGTGTGGTGCGCCAAGTCTTCGATGTGATGCCGGGCAAGCCAGTGCTGATCGACAAGTTCCTCGAGGACGCGATCGAGCTCGATGTGGACTGCATCAGCGACGGCGAGATATCGGTGATCGGCGGGATGCTCGAGCACATCGAGTACGCCGGCGTCCACTCCGGCGATGCCGCGATGGTCATGCCGCCGCACACCCTTGGCGCGCCGATGCTCGAGACCGTGCGAGCTGCCACCCACGCGCTCGCCAAGGCGCTGAGGGTGGTCGGCCTGATGAACGTCCAGTTCGCGATCAAGGACGACCAGCTTTACGTACTCGAAGTTAACCCCCGCGCCTCCCGGACCGTGCCGTTCGTGGCTAAGGCCATCGGCGTGCCGCTGGCCAAGTTGGCCGCGAAGGTGATGGCGGGCGCCAAGTTGCGCGACCTCGGCTTTACCCGCGAGCTCACCCCGCGTCATTGGTGCGTGAAGGAGGCCGTGTTCCCGTTCGTGCGCTTCCCCGGCGCCACCATCGCTCTCGGTCCGGAGATGCGCTCCACGGGCGAGGTGATGGGCCTCGACGAGGACCTCGGCGTCGCCTTTGCCAAGGCCCAAGCTGCCGCCAAGCCTGGGCTCCCGACCTCCGGGAACGTGTTCCTCTCGGTGAAGGACGCCGACAAGCCCCGCGCGGTTGGGCTCGCGCGCGAGCTGGCCGCGCTCGGGTTCACCATCCACTCCACCGGCGGCACCGCCAAGGCGCTCGCCGACGCCGGGGTCGCCGTCCGCAAGATCGCCAAGCTCCAGGAGGGGCGGCCCACCGCCATTGACCTGATCAAGAACGGCGAGATCCAGCTCGTGATTAACACGCCCGCTGGAATGATCCCCCGCCGCGACGAAAACGCGATCCGCGCGGCCGCCCTCGCCCGCAACGTGTGCATCATGACGACCCTCACCGGGGCCGCCGCAGCCGTGCAGGGTATTCGCGCGCTCCGGGAGAAGCACGTCGGCGTACGTCCGATCCAGCGCTACCGCGGCAACGTTGTCCCCGTCTGAGGCCGCGGATGGCCCCCGCGACCCTCATCGCTCTCCTCCACGGTCCCGACCAGCCCGGCCTAGTCGCCCGGGTCGCCGGCTGGATCTTCGCCCGCGGGGGAAACATCCTGCACGCGGATCAGCATCGCGACCAGGAGGCGGGGGTGTTCTTCCAACGGATCGAATGGGTCCCCGCTGCCGGCCCCGACACTGCCGCCGGGGCCGAGTTTACCGCCTTTGCCGCTACCCTAGGGATGCAGGCGCGCCTCGTCTCCACCGCCCGCCGCCAGCGCGTCGTACTCTTCGTCTCGAAGGCCGACCACTGCTTCCATGACCTGATCCTCCGGTGGCGGGCCGGGGACCTGCCCGGCGACCTCGTAGCCGTGGTGGGCAACCACCCGGACCTCGCCCCCGCCGCCGCTGGCTACGGGCTCCCCTTCCACCACGTGCCCGTCTCGCCCGAGGGCAAGACCCTTGCCGAGGCCCGCCAGCTCGAGCTGTTGCGCTCGGCCGGCGCCGACCTAGTCGTACTCGCCCGGTATATGCAGGTGCTCTCGGCGGATTTTCTCGGACGCTGCGGGGCGCCAGTGATCAATATCCATCACTCGTTCCTGCCCGCCTTCGCGGGCGGCCGGCCGTCCCATCCGGCCCCCTCGCGCGGGGGGAAGCTGATCGGCGCCACCGCCCACTACGCCACCCGCGATCTCGATGAGGGCCCTATCATCCACCAGGACGTTGCCCGGGTGACGCACCGCCACGGCGTGGACGACCTCGTCCGCCGTGGGCGGGACCTTGAGCGGCTGGTGCTGGCCCAAGCCGTGCGCTGGCACCTCCAGGGCCGCGTCCTGGCCTACGGTAACAAGACCGTTGTCTTCGACTAGCCCGGTCCGTTTCCGGCATTTACACCGCCGCCGGCCTTTGCCTTGCTCGTACGTTCAGACCGTTCCCTCGCGCCTATGACCACGCCCGCCTCCCCCGCCCCGAATCCGCCCGCCGGTGACGATCGCAACCTGGTTGCCGCGGCCGCGTCGCCCGCGGTAACCTTCGAGGATCGGGTCCGTTCCTTCTGGACCGGCAACCGCAACGTCATCACTGGACTCTGCGTCGGGATCGCCCTAGCGATCGTGGCCAAGGGCGGCTGGGATTACCTGCAGGGCCAGCAGGAGTCAGGGGTCGTGCAGGCCTACGCGGCCGCGGATTCCTCCGACAAGTTGAAAGCGTTTGCCGCCGCCCACGCCGGACACGCCCTCGCGGGCGTCGCCCAGCTGCGCTTGGCAGACGAGGCTTACCAGGCCGGCAAGGCCGCCGATGCCGCCGCGCTCTACCAGCAGGCCGCCACCAAACTGAAGGGTGATCCTCTTGCGTCCCGTGCCCGGATGGGCCGCGCGGTGGCCCAGCTGGCCGCAGGCCAGGCCGCGGAGGCTGCCGTCGCGCTGAAGGGACTGGCCGATGACTCCTCCCAACTGAAGGCCGTGCGCGCTGAGGCCGCCTACCACCTCGCCAGCCTCGCCGTTGAGGCCAAGAATGCCGACGAGGCCCAGCGGCTTGTCGATCAGCTGATGCAAATCGACGTATCCAGTCCCTGGACCCAGCAGGCGATGATGCGCCGCGCCTCGCTGCCGGCGACCCCCGCCCCCGCCGCCTCGGCTCCGGCCCCCGCCGGCGCCGCGGTCGAAGTGAAGTTGCCGGGCAAGTGAGCCTCCGCGACGGCTGATGCGGCCCCGCATCCTTTTCTTCGGCTACAGCGAGGTGGGGCACGATTGCCTTGCGCTGCTGCTGGAACGGGGTGAGCACGTGGTCGCGCTGGTCACCCACGAGGACCAGCCCGGCGAGAAGATCTGGTTCCGTACCCCGGCGCTTGCCGCCCGGGAGCGCGGAGTACCCATTTTCACCCCGGCGAACGTCAACACCCCGGAGTGGCGCTCCCGCCTCGCGGAGCTCCAACCGGATCTGATCCTGTCGGTTTACTATCGTCAGATGATCGGCACGCGGATCCTCGCCCTCGCCCGGCTCGGCGCCTGGAATATCCACGGCTCCCTCCTGCCGCGCTACCGTGGCCGCGCCCCGATCAACTGGGCGGTCCTCCACGGTGAGCCCCGCATCGGGATGACGCTCCACCGGATGATCAACCGCGCCGACGCCGGGGCCATCGTGGACCAGGAGGGCGTCGACCTCGGTCCCCGCGATACCGCGGAACAGGCCTTCCGGCAGGTCCTGCCCTGCGCCCACCGGATCCTCGCCCGACAGATCGACGCGCTGCTCGCCGGAACGGCGCCCGAGACTCCGCAGGACGAGACACTCGCCACCACCTTCAGCGGCCGCCGACCCGAAGATGGCCGCATCGATTGGCGGCAGTCCTCCCGCGCGATCTTTAACCTCATCCGCGCGGTCACCGATCCCTACCCGGGTGCCTTTACCGACGTGGGGCCTGCCCGGTTAATGGTTTGGTGGGCCGAGTCCGCCCCGCGTCCCCCGGGGACCGCGGCCATGGCCCCCGGCTCTGTGCTTACCCCCGAGCCGCTCCTCGTCGCTACCGGGGACGGCGCGCTGCTCCTCACCCGCACCGAGTGGCGCGGCGCCCCGATCCCCGCGCTCGTCGCCGGCTTCCAGCTCTGAATCGCGCGGGCGCCTCCCCGCGTTCCTCTTCCCCATGCCCCTCAAGGTCCTCATCCTCGGCGCCAACGGCTTCATCGGCAGCTCCCTCACCCGCGCCATCCTCGAGCGCAAAGACTGGGAGGTGTACGGGATGGACATCGGCTCCCACAAGCTCGAGGACAGCCTGGGCCACCCCCGCTTCCGGTTCGTCGAGGGCGACATCACCATTAACCGCGAGTGGATCGAGTACCACGTCAAGAAGTGCGACGCCGTGATCCCGCTGGTGGCGATCGCGAACCCGGTCCAGTACGTGAAGGATCCGTTGCGGGTCTTCGAGCTGGATTTTGAGGCGAACCTCGCGGTCGTGCGCCAGTGCGTGAAGTACCGGCGCCGGATCATCTTCCCCTCCACCTCCGAGGTCTACGGGATGTCACCGGACCGTGAGCTCGACGAGTCCTCCAGTCCTCTCGTTTACGGCCCGATCGAGCGCCAGCGGTGGATCTACGCCTGTTCCAAGCAGCTGCTCGACCGGGTCATCTATGCCTACGGCGTGCGCGACGGCGTCGATTACACGCTCTTCCGGCCGTTCAACTGGATCGGCCCGAAGCTCGACGACGTGCTGGAGCCGAAAGAGGGCAGCTCGCGGCTCTTCACCCAGTTCATCTCCAACGTGCTCTTCGGGAAGCCGCTGCAGCTCGTGGACGGCGGGCGGCAGACGCGGTCCTTCACCTACATCGACGATGGCATTGATGCCCTGCTGCGGATCATCGAGAACCGAGGCGGCAAGGCGTCGCGCCGGATCTTCAATCTAGGCAACCCGCGCAACGAGGTGAGCGTCGCGCGCCTCGCGCGGCTGATCATCGCGGCTTGCCGCGAGTACCCGGCCATCCGCAAGCGAGCCGAGGCCGCCCGGACGGTGGTCGTGCGTTCGGAGAAGTATTTTGGGCCGTATTATCAGGACATCCGCAAACGGGTGCCGGCGATCACCGCGGCCCGGAAGCAGCTCGGCTGGAATCCACGCGTCGACCTGCCCACCGCGATCCGGCGCACGCTCGACTACCACCTCGCGCACCAGGATTACCGGCTGGAATAAAGTCCCGCCGTGCGCCTCGCCCTCAAAGTAGATGTCGACACCGACCGCGGCACGCGCGAGGGCGTGCCCCGACTGGCGGCGGAGCTGCGGGCGGCTGGCATCCCGGCGTGTTTCCTGTTTTCGCTCGGTCCCGACCAGACCGGCCGCGCCGTCACGCGCGTGTTCCGTCCTGGTTTCCTTGCCAAGGTTTCCCGCTCCAGCGTGGTCGGGATCTACGGTTGGCGAACGCTGCTCAACGGGACGGTCTTGCCTGCGCCCCACATCGGGCGGCGCAATGCAAACGTGATGCAGGCGGTGCGCGATGCGGGCTTCGAGGTTGGGATCCACTGCCACAATCATTACCGCTGGCAGGATCACCTCGCGCGGATGTCGGCGCCGGAGGTGACCGCCGAGTTCGGCGCGGCGCGCGACGAGTTCCGGCGGATTTTCGGGTGCGAGGCGCGCACGGCCGGGGCCGCGGGCTGGCAGAGCAATGCCCACAGCCGCGCGGCCTACGACGCCGCGGGGCTGCTGTACGCGAGCGATTCCCGCGGCGCTGAACCTCACTTCCCGCGGCTGGACGGTCGGGTTTTCCGCACGCTCGAGCTCCCGACCACGCTCCCCACCTTTGACGAGCTGATGGGCCGCCCGGAGTTTCCCGACGCGGCGATTCCCGGCCACTGCTGCGCGCTGCTGCGGCCGGACCGTCTCAACGTCTTCACGCTGCACGCGGAGATCGAGGGGATGGGCCGGCCGGAACTGTTCCGCGCCTTTCTCCAAGGCTGCCGTGCGCGCGGGGTGCAGTTCGTGCGCCTCGACGAGGCCGCCCACGAGCTTCTCGCTGCGCCGGAGCGGATTCCCGTGTGCGATCAGGTCGCCGCGCCGATCGACGGCCGCAGTGGGCTCGTCGCGACGCAGGGTCCGGTCTTCGCGCGCGCCGCGGGTTGACCTGCGCGGCCCGCCGCGGCCATCCTTGGGCCTCGTTCTGGAGCTTATGCGCTGCCCCCGCCTCCCCGTCCGCCTGCTGCTCCCGCTCGCCGTGGCGCTGCCGGGCGGCCTGTCTGCGGCGTCCCCGTCGGCGGACGTGCGCGGCTTCCTCGAGGTGCACTGCGCGCGCTGCCACGACGACGTGGAACGCAAAGGCGACCTTGACCTCACCGCCCTCGCCGCGGATCCCGCCCGGCCCGAGGGCTTCGACCGCTGGGTACGCGTCTACGATCGGGTCGCCGCGGGTGAGATGCCACCGCGGGACAAGGTTCGTCCGCCGGCTGCGGAACTGGCCGCCTTCCTCGGGCAGCTGGCGGGCCAGCTGGCGGCTGCCGACCGGGAGAGACTGGGGAGCGAGGGGCGCTCCACCCGCCGCCGCCTCAACCGCCACGAGTACGAGCACGCGTTGCGCGACCTGCTGGGGGCCCCGTGGCTGCAAGTGAAGGAGTGGCTGCCGGAGGACGGCGAGGCCCACCGGTTCAACAAGAGCGGCGAGGCGCTCGATGTCTCGCATGTCCAGCTCGCGCGGTACCTGGCTGCAGCCGAGTACGCGCTGCGCGAGGTGATCGCCCCGTCGGTGGAGCGCCCGGCCGTCGCGGTGACACGCTACCACGCGCGCGACCAGCGCAGCTTCACGGGACCGATGAAGTTTACCGTGATGAACACCGCACCGGAGCGGGCCACCTTTCCGGTCCTCGGCCGCGCCGCGCAGCCCGAGGTGCGCGCAGGCCGCGCCCCGGTGACCGTCGGGCCGGCTGATCCCGCCGTCCGCGACCTCGAGGGGGTCGGCGTCGTCGCCAGCGCCTATGAGCCCCTCGAGCCTAAGTTCACCCAGTTCAAGGCGCCTGTGAGCGGGCGGTACCGCCTCCGCTTCCAGGCATTCTCGGTCTGGGTCGGCCCTTCCAAGCCCGTGCCCAATCGCCCCGACCGCTGGTTCATCCCGGACCTCGACGACGTGCGGGCCGGACGGCGTTCCGAGCCGGTGACGGTCTACGCGGAGACCCCGCCCCGCCAACTCCGGCGGCTGGGCGCATTCGACGTGGAGCCGGAGCCGGCGACGCGAGAACTCGAAACCTGGTTGCTGGCCGGCGAGACGATTCGCCCGGACGCGGCGCGCTTCTTCCGCTCCCGGCCCGGCGCGAGCCGCTGGCAGAACCCGCTCGCGGAGCGCGACGGACAGCCGGGCGTGGTGTTCCGCTGGCTGGAGGTCGAGGGTCCGCTGCACGAGACCTGGCCATCCGCCGGACATCGGCTGCTGTTTGGGGACCTGCCACTGCGCCCGCCCGCGCAGCCCGGGGTGCGGGTCGAGGTCGGCTCCGCCCAGCCCCGGGAAGACGCCCGTCGCCTGCTGGAGGGGTTTCTCGCCCGCGCCTACCGGCGGACCGTGCCGCCCGGGGAGGTCGACCGCTTCCTGCCGGTCTTTGATCACACGCTGGGTGCCGGGGGTGGATTCACCGCCGCCCTGATCTCTGCCTACACCGCGGTGCTCTGTTCGCCGGAGTTCCTCGGCCTAGCCGAGAGCCCGGGGGAACTCGATGGCCCGGCGCTGGCCACGCGGCTCGCGCTGTTCCTTTGGAATTCTGTGCCAGACGCGGAGCTGCGCGCACTCGGCGCCTCCGGGCGCCTGCGGGACGATGCGGTGCTCCGGGCCCAGACCGAACGCCTGCTCGCCGATCCCCGCGCGCAGCGCTTCCGCGACGCTTTCCTCGATTACTGGCTCGACCTGCGCAAGGCCGGCGCGACCTCGCCGGACGAGCTGCTGTATCCGGACTACTACCTCGACGACCTGCTGGTGGAGTCCGCGGTCGGGGAGTCGCGCGGGTATTTCCAGGAGCTGCTCGACCGCGACCTGTCGGTGCGGCACGTCGTGGATGCCGACTTCGCGGTACTCAACGAGAAACTGGCGGAGCACTATGGGCTGCCGCCGATCACGGGCGTGGCGCTGCGCCCGGTCCCGCTTCCCGCCGGCAGCGCGCGCGGGGGCTTCCTCACGCAGGCGGCGGTGCTGAAGGTGACCGCCAACGGCACCACCACTTCCCCGGTCTTGCGCGGGGCTTGGGTGATGGAGCGGCTGCTGGGCCGACCCGCGCCGCCGCCCCCGCCGAGCATCCCGGCGGTGGAGCCGGACATCCGTGGCGCGGCGACTATCCGCCAGCAGTTGGAGCAGCACCGGGCGCAGGAGAGCTGCGCAAGTTGCCACGCGCGGATCGACCCCGCGGGCTTCGCGCTAGAGGCGTTCGATGTGCTGGGCGGGGAACGCGCCCGCTACCGTGCCCTCGGCGCCCCCGGCACCGCCCCGCAGCCCGGTCTCGGCCGCGGCGGGCAGAAGTTCGCCTTCCAGCTTGCCCTGCCTGTGGACCCGACCGGGGAGTGGATGGACGGCAGCCGCTTCGCCGACGTCCGGGAATTCAAGCGCGTGCTCCTCCGCGACGAGGATCAGCTCGCGCGCAACCTGGCCGGCCAACTCGTCACCTACGCCACCGGCGCGCCCGTGCGTTTCAGCGACCGCGCCGAGGTGGAGGCGATGCTGGCGCGCACCCGCCCCGGCGGCCACGGCGTGCGCTCGCTGCTGCACGCGGTCGTCCAGAGCCGCCTGTTCCGCCACAAGTAGCCCGCGCGACTGCGCGCTGGCCTCCGCGCGCCCCCGGTGTTTGCCTGCCGGGATGAGCACCGCCGAGGCCCTCGCCGAACTCACCCGTCTCGTCCAGCGCGCCCACACCCTGGGTACCGTGGGCGGCCTGCTCGGCTGGGATGAGCAGGTCAACCTGCCCCCGGGCGCCGCGGAGCAGCGGGCGGCCCAGCAGGCGGTGATGGCCGAGGTGATCCACGCCGCCACGGCCGATCCGCGGGTGGGCGAGCTGCTGGCGCGGCTCGAGGCCCCGGGCGCGGGCCTCGACGCCGATGGCACGGCGATCGTCCGCCAGGCGCGCCGCGACCACGACCAGGCCACGCGCCTACCGGCGGACTTCGTGCGGGCGAAGGCGGAGCAGGAGAGCCGCGCCTTCCACGCGTGGGCGAAGGCCCGGGAGGCGCGCGACTTCGCCGCCTTCGCGCCGGTGCTGGCCCGCAACGTCGACTTCGCGCGCCGCGAGGCCGCCTTCCTGAACCCGGCGGCCCCGCCGTACGATGTGCTGCTCGACAAGTACGACCCCGGGCTGACCGCGGCCGCGGTGGAGCGGCTCTTCACGGAACTCCGCCGCGATCTCGTCCCGCTGATGCGGGCGATCGTCGCCTCGCCGCGCGCCGCGCGGGCGCGAGAGCTGGCGGCCGGGCTCCGCGGGTTCCCGGTCGAGGCGCAGGGCCGATTCCTGCGCGAGGTCACGTCGCGGCTCGGGTTCGATTACGGCCGAGGCCGGCTCGATGTCTCGCTGCACCCCTTCTGCTCGGGCACCGGGGACGACGTCCGGCTGACCACGCGCTACCGCGAGGACCAGCCCCTGTCCGCGCTGCTCGGCTCCGTGCACGAGGCGGGCCACGGGATGTACGAGCAGGGTCTTCCGGCCGCGCAGCTCGGCACCGCCTTGGGCCTGAACGCCGGGATGGCGGTCCACGAGTCGCAGAGCCGCCTCTGGGAGAACCAGGTGGCCCGGGGTCCCGGCTTCTGGCGCCACTTCGGTCCCCGGTGGCGGGAACTCTTCCCGGCGCAGACCGCGGGGCTCTCCGCCGCCGACCTCGCGCTGGTAGTCGCCCCGGTGGCGCCAACGCTGATCCGGGTTGAGGCGGACGAGGTCACCTACAACCTGCACATCGTCCTGCGGTTCGAGCTGGAACGGCGCCTGTTCGGCGGTGACCTCGCGGTCGCGGACCTGCCGGCGGTGTGGCGCGCGCTCTCGGAGGAACTGCTCGGCCTCGCCCCGGCCCACGACGGCGAGGGCGTGTTGCAGGACGTGCATTGGGGCGCCGGTCTGTTCGGGTATTTCCCGAGCTACTGCCTCGGCAACATGATCGCGGCGCAGCTCTGGGCCCGGGTGCGTGCGCTCCGGCCGGACATCGAGGAGGAGTTTGCCCGCGGCGACTTCAGCTGGCTGCTCGGCTGGCTCCGGGAGCACATTCACGCCGCTGGCCGGCGCCACTCCGCGCTGGAGCTGGTGCGGGCCGTCACCGGGGAGGACCTGAGCCCCAAGCACCTCGTGGCCTACCTCCGCGCGCGCTACGGCGCCCTTTACCTCGGCGGCGCGTCGTGCTGATCGATTCCCACACGCATCTGGAGTCCTTCGCGCGGCGCGGGGACCTGGAACCGGTGCTGGCGCGCGCGCGCGCCGCGGGCGTCGACCTGCTCGTGACCGTGGGAACCTCCACGGATGATTGGGACTTGTACGCCGGACTCGAGGCGACGGCGCGGGACGGCTGCGTCCGCCACACCGCCGGGCTGCATCCCTGCTCGGTCGACGAACGCTGGGCGGAGCAGGTCGGGCGCCTCGAGGAGCGTTGGCGGACCGGGCCGACCCCGGCGGCGTTGGGCGAGTGCGGGCTCGACCGTTTTCATCTGCCCAGCGACGCGGAGGCGGCCGCGCGCGTCTTTGCCTGGCAGGAGGCGGCTTTCGCCGCGCAGCTCGCGATCGCGCGCCGGCTCGGGAGCCCCGTCGTGGTGCACTCGCGCGGCGCCTTCCGCGAGTGCGTGGCGGCCGTGGACGCCAGCGGGGTCGACTGGGCGCGGGTGGTGTTCCACTGTTTTACTGAGGGCGCCGCGGAGATGGCGGAGCTGACGCGGCGCGGCGGGCGCGGCTCTTTCACGGGCATCCTTACCTACAAGAGCGCGGCGGACGTGCGGGCCGCCGCCCGCGCGCAGGGCCTCGGGCGGCTGATGCTGGAGACCGACGCGCCTTACCTCACCCCGGTGCCGCTGCGGGGACAGCCAAACGAGCCGGCGTTCCTGCGCCACACCGCGGCGTACGCGGCGGCGGAGGTCTTCGGGATCAGCCTCGACGAGCTGGCCGCGGTGACTTCTGCGAACGTCCGGCGCTGGCTGGCGTTGTGACCGGCGCGGCCCCGGCGGGCCGCACCCGTTCCGCCCGCCGCCGGAGCGCGGCCCGCGCTGTCCGGGCGGCGTTGGAGAGCGGGAACGAGTCGTGTTGGGTCAGGCCGCAGAGATGGCACATCGTCGGCGCCGAGCCGAGCAGCGCGAGGGGACAAAGGCACGACTGGAATGCGGACGGCTGGTTTCGATTCGCTTTGCGGTCCGCGCGCGCCTGCCTTGAGTGGCGACGATGCTTGCCGTGCAGCAGCTCAGCAAATCGTTCGTCGGGCCCGACGGCGCGCGCGTGCCCGTGGTGTCCGTGCCGGAATTCCAGCTGGCCGCCGGTGAACAGCTAGCGCTGCGCGGCGAGAGCGGCTCGGGCAAGACCACGTTCCTGCACCTGATCGCCGGCATCCTCGCTGCGGACGCCGGCCGGGTGGAGATCGATGGCGTCGAGATGACCGCCCTCGGCGAGCCAGCGCGCGACCGCCTCCGCGCCGAGAAGCTCGGTTACATCTTCCAGACCTTCAATCTGCTGCAGGGCTTCAGCGTCCTCGAGAATGTGCTGCTCGGGATGTCCTTTGGCCCCCGCGGCGCGGACCGGGCGCACGCGCGCGCGGTGCTGGAGCGGGTGGGTCTGGGCCACCGGCTTGGTCATTTCCCCCGGCAACTCTCCACCGGCCAGCAGCAGCGGGTCGCGGTGGCGCGTGCCCTCGCCAACCGGCCCCGGCTCGTCCTGGCTGACGAGCCCACCGGCAACCTCGACGCCCGTCATGCTGGGGAAGCCCTCGCCCTGATCCGCGAAGTCTGCCGTGAGCAGGGGGCGGCCCTGCTTCTTGTTAGCCACGATGAGGGCGTCCTCACCCAGTTCACGCTGCGCCAGGACTTCGGCCGGCTGAACCAGGCGGTCCGGGAGGTCCCGCGATGACGCTGCCCCTGATCGTCTACCGGTCGCTGCGCCAGCACGCGCTTTCGACGCTCATCACCGCGGGCGGCATCGCCCTCGCGGCGGGGCTGCTGATGACTGTCTGGCGGGTCAAGGTCGAGTCCCAGGCTGCGTTCACGCAGACGTCGGCAGGGTTCGATGCGGTGCTTGGCGCCCGCGGTTCCAAGCTGCAGCTCGTACTAAATGCCATCTTCCATTTAGAGGCCTCGCCGGGGAACGTGGCGGCGGCCGACGCCGAGGCCATCCGGCGGCACCCGATGGTGAAGGCGGCGATCCCGATCGCGGTGGGCGACAATCTGCGCGGCTTCCGCCTCGTGGGCACGGTGCCGGATTTGTTCACCGGCGTGGAGTACGCGCCGGGCCGCAAGTACGTCCTCGAGGCCGGCGGCCGGCTCTTCGCGGCCGACCAGCGCGAAGCAGTGGCCGGCAGTTTTGCCGCGCAGCGCCTCGGGTTGCGGGTCGGATCGGTTTTCCGGCCGTTCCACGGCCTCAACTTCGACCCGAAGGCCGAGCACGCGGAGGAGTTCACCGTTACCGGCATCCTCGCGCCCACCAACACGCCGGCGGACCGCGTGATCTGGCTGCCGCTGCGGGGCATCCAGACGATGGCGGGCCACGACCCGAAGGCAGCGACCGACGTAAGCGCCGTGCTCCTCCAGTTGCGGACCCCGACTGCCGGTTTTATGCTGGATATGCTCTACAACAAGCAGGGCAATCGACTGACCTTCGCGTTCCCCGTCGGCGCGATTATGGCCGAGCTTTTTGGCAAGATATCTTGGTTCGACCGCGTCCTGGAGCTGGTGGCGTACCTCGTGGCGCTCGTGGCGGCGGGGTCGGTGTTGGCGAGCATCTACAACTCGATGAGTGCGCGGCAGCGAGACCTCGCGATTCTGCGGGCCCTTGGGGCACGGCGGCGGACGGTGTTCGGAGCGGTGTTAGCGGAAGCCACCGTGATTGGTGCCCTAGGCGCGGCGGCCGGCCTGGCCGCGCACTTTGCGCTCTACGCGGGCGTCGCCGGTCTGATTCGGGCCCAGACGGGCGTGGTGCTGACCCCTTGGGCGTTCCACCAAGTCCTCGTCCTCTGCCCCCTCGCGATGACCGCCCTCTGCGCCCTCGGCGGGATCGTGCCCGCCGTGAAGGCGTACCGTACGCCGGTGGCGGAGACGATCGCGCCGGTGTCCTAAGGCGAAGCCCTTTGACGAATCCCGCGCCCCCCGCATACTAAAGTTCCTGCCGATGAAAGCCCCGCTGCGCCTCCTGCCCCCGCTCTTTGCCGTTGCCGCCCTCGCCGCTGCCGCCTGGGCCGCCGAGCCCGCCGGTCCGGACGCGTTCGCAAACCCTAATCTGCCAGCGCCGTACCCGGCCCCGCCGGTAACCGTGCAGCCGCCGGCAGAGAACGGCTACCTCAAGCTAGGCTTCGACCAGCTGGCCTCGTACGTCTTCACCCCGCCGGCGTTCGACCCGGCGGCGGACCCAAACGTGAAGCCCCCGACCGGCGAGGAGCAGATCCCTCCCATTGTGAAGTCGTGGAGCGGCAAGAAGGCGTTCGTCACTGGCTACATGGTGCCGGTCAAAATGGAGAAGGGCCTCGTGGTCGAGTTCCTGCTGATGCGGAACACCCTGGCCTGCTGCTTCGGCACCGTGCCAAACATGAACGAGTGGGTGATCGTGAAGATGAAGCAGGGCGTGGCCCCGCTGATGGACGTCCCCGTCTCCTTTTACGGCCAGCTGAAGGTTGGCGCGATGTTTGAGAACGGTTACATGACCGGCCTCTACGAGCTCGAGGCGGATCGGATGGGCGAAGTTCAGGGCTGAGCGGAAATTCGGTTGCCGCGGGCCAACGCCGAAATTCCGGCCTCAGAACCCGAGCGCGCGCGGGAGGGCGAGGGAAAGCGCTGGCCAGAAGGTAACCATCAACAGCACCACGAGCATCGCCGCAAAGAAGGGGAGCAGGGGCCGCCAGACGCGCGCGATGGTCGTCTGCGCCACGCCGCAGCCGACGAAGAGGCAGTTGCCCACCGGCGGGGTGCACAGGCCGATGCAGAGGTTGAAGATCAGGATCAGCCCGAAGTGCAGGGGCGAGATCCCGAGCTTTTGCACCACGGGCAGCAGGATCGGCGTGAAGATCAGCACCGCCGGCGTCATATCCATGAAGGTGCCGACGACGAGGAGCAGCAGGTTGATGATCAGCAGCAGCAGCACTTTGTCCTCGGTGATGGCAAGGAGTCCCGCGGTGACCGCTTGGGGAATGTTGGCGAGGGACATCACCCACGACATCCCCATCGAGGTGCCGATGAGGAGCAGCACTACCGCGGTGGTGAGCGCGGAGTCGGTCAGGATCGCCGGGAGCTCCCGCCAAGGCACCTCGCGGTAGACAAGCACGGAGAGGACGAAGGTGTAGGCGACCGCGATGGCGCTGGCCTCGGTGGGGGTGAACCAGCCCTGAATGATACCGCCCATCACGAGCACGATCAGGAGCAGGCTGGGTAGGGCGCGGAAGACGATCCCGCCGGCCTCGGCGGCCGCGACCTTCTCGCCGGCCGGGTAGTTCCGGCCGCGGGCGAGCAACGCCACCGTGACCATCAGGGCGAGGCCGAGCAGGATGCCCGGCACGTAGCCCGCGAGGAACAGGGCCGCGATCGAGACCCCGCCGCTGGCGAGGGAATACACGACCATTATGTTGCTCGGGGGGATCAGGAGCCCGATGGGTGCGGCGGAGATGTTCACCGCCGCCGCGAAGTCGCGGTCGTAGCCCTCCCGGCGCATCAGCGGGGTCATCGTCCCGCCGATCGCCGCCGCGGCCGCGACGGCCGAGCCCGAGATCGCGCCGAACAGCATGCTGCCGAGGATGTTCACGTAGGCGAGGCCGCCCGGGAGCCGCCCCACCGCGAGCTTCGCGAGGTCGACGAGCCGCCGGGCAATGCCGCCCCGGTTCATCAATTGCCCGGAGAGGATGAAGAACGGGATCGCGAGCAGGGCGAAACTGTCGAGGCCCGTGGCCAATCGCTGCGCGATCACCGTGGCGGCGGGCGCCGGGTCCAAAGCGAGGGCAAGGGCGGCGACGGCCGCCGAGCCGATGGCGAAGGAGATTGGCACGCCCGCGAACAGGAGTACCGCGAAGACGAGAGCGAGGACGAGGGCTTCGTTCATCTCAGTTGAGCCCGGAGGAGGCGGGGCCCGCGTTCGTATCCGGGCTGCGACGAAGGTCTAGCAGCGCGCCGAGGCTGTAGACGACGATCGCGGCCCCGGCCAGAGGGACCGCCAGGTACACGAGTCCGACGTTCAGCTGGAGGGCCGCCGACTTCTGGCCGAGCGTGAGCTGCACCCATACCAGCCGCCCGCCGCCGCCGACCATCACCAGTGCCGCGAAGGCCAGTACGACCGCGTGGATAAAATACTCCGAGGCCCGGCGCGCGCCGCCCTCCAGGCGGCCGGTGAGTAGGTCGAGGGCGAGGTGCGCCTTGCGGCCGGTGGCGTAGGCGGCCCCGAGCAAGCCCACCCAGATCATCAGGTAACGCGCGACTTCCTCCGTAAAACTGGAGGGGGTCCGCAGGATGAAACGCGTGCACACCTGCCACAGCACGTTGACCACCATCGCCGCCATCAGCACGGCGAGTCCGGTGCCGAGGACCCGGTCCAGCACGTTCCTTACCACTCTCACGGCCGCACCTCCCCGATCCGCCGGGCCAGGGGGCCGATGACAGGATCGTCGCGCACGGAATCCCGCAGCGGGGCTGCGGCGGCGTAGAAGGCGGCCCGGTCCGGCCGGATCACCTCGACCCCGGCGGTGTGCACCGCGGCTAGAGAGGCCGCCACGGACTCCGCCCAGAGGCCGCGCTGGTAGACCGCTGACTCCTCCGCGGCCTCCTGCAGCCAGCGTCGCTCCTCGGGGGTGAGCCGGTTCCAGAGGTCGGTCCCGACTACCAGCACGTCGGGCACCGAGGTGTGCTCGTTAAGGGTGTAGAAGCGGCAAACCTCGTAATGACGGGCGAGATGGAACGAGGGCGGGTTGTTCTCCGCCCCGTCGACGACGCCCTGTTGCAGCGCCGTGTACAACTCGCCGAACGCGATGGGCGTCGCCGAGGCGCCGAAGGCCCGGATAAGCGCGAAGGCCATCGGGCTTTCCTGCACGCGGATCTTCAAGCCGCGCAGGTCGGCCGGCGAGCGCACCGGCTTCTTAGTGTAGAAGCTCCGGCTCCCAGCATCATAATAGCACACGCCCCGCAGGAACTTGCGCTCGGGCGCCGCGAGGATCTCCCGGCCGATCGGACCGTCGAAAACCGCCTGACGGTGCGCCGCGTCCCGGAACAGGTATGGCAGGCCAAAGACCTGGAACTCTGGGGCGAACCCCTCGAGGACGCTGGACGATACCTTGGTCATCCCGAGCCCCCCCAATTGCACCAGTTCGAGGCACTCCCGCTCGCTGCCCAGTTGCCCGTTGGCGTAGACCTCCACCCGCAGCCGCCCGCTGGACTTGGCCGCCAACAGTTCGCCCAGCCGTACCATGCCGCGGTGTACGCTGTGGGTCACGTCGAGGCCGTGCGCCAGCTTGATCACGCGGCCCGACTCGCCTCCGCGGCATCCTGCCAGAACCGCGGCGAGGCTGGCGGCGAAGAAGAGCGCGAAGAGCGGGACGAAGATGCGGGGCATCGGGGGGGCGGGGGAGGTTCGCGCGGCGGGCGGCCCGTTGTCGAAGGCAAAAGCGGTGGGACTGAACGAGCACTTCGCCTTTGCCTCCGGGCCCGCCGTCTGTTGCGTGAAGACCAGCATGGCTGACCCGAAGATTCTCGAAACCTTCCCCAATCCTGCGCCCGGGCGCGATTACCTGATCGAGCACACCCACCACGAGTTCACCTCGGTGTGCCCGATGACGGGCCATCCCGACTTCGCCGCCATCACGGTGCGCTATGTGCCGGATCGAACCTGCGTTGAGCTCAAGTCGCTCAAACTCTACTTTCACGCCTACCGCAACGAGGGCATCTTCTTCGAGGCCGCCACGAACCGGATTTGCGACGACCTCGGCGCCCGCCTGCGTCCGCGCTCGCTGACGATCGTTGCCGACTGGAAGGCCCGCGGCGGCTTCTCTTCGGTCATCACGGCCGAATGGCGGCCGGCTCGTCGCCGGCGCTAGTTTCGGATCAGCCGAGGCTGGCCGAGGTCCTGGACACCCCGGCGCAAACGGAGGTGACGCGCTTTGGTGGCAATTTGGCGCCTGCGGTGGTGTCTCCGGTTGGGGAGTCCCGGGAGGGTTGCGATGATCCCCCCGGCACCTGGAGTGAGGCGCGGTGCCGAGTCTGTGTAGCGTCGGGCGCCAGCGGGGGCGCGTGGCCGGGGCATCGAGCACCCTCGCAGGGAAGCAAGCGGAGAGGGTCGCCTTCTCGGCCCGGGCCGGTCCTGTCTTCAGGCGTGCCTCCGGTGCTCCGCGCGGGCAGCCTGCCCGGATGCCCGTCCCCGCCCGCACGCCCGTCCTGCTCCGCCATCCGGGGACGGGACGGACCTACCGGCTTGTGCCGCTGGATACTTTAGCGCCCACGCCGGCGGTGTTGGCACGGCTGGTCGCCCTCTGCAACGAGCCGGAGGTATTCCGCTGGCTGTTTGCCGCGCGCTGCGGAGACCGACCCTACGGACCGGAGGACGCCCGCGGCTGGCTGGCCTGGGGTTCGGCGGGCTGGTTGGCGGGCGGGCCCTGCGCATTTGTCGCGCTCGACGAGGATGGTCTGCCGGCGGCAGCGTGTGACCTCCAGTCGGCCGACCCGGAGCCGGAGATCGGCTTCTGGTGCGGCGCCGCCCACCGCGGTTTGGGCACGCCGATGGTGGAGGCTCTGGCCGGCCTCGCGCGCGTGGCGGGTTGCCAGGGCCTAAGCGCGCGCGTGCGGCCGGGGAACCTGCGTTCCGAGGCCTTGCTGCGCCGCTGCGGTTTCGCCCGCATTGGCGCCGCCGTCGGTGACGCTTCCTTGTGGCACCGCCCGTTGGTCGGTGGTTAGGTCGGGGTGGAGCGTGGGGCGGCGGAGCGGCGGGAGCGGCAAGCGTCGGAGCAGTAGCGGACCTCGTCCCACACTTTTGCCCACTTGCGCCGCCAGACGAACGGGCGGCCGCACACGGCGCAGTCTTTAGTCGGCAGGTCAGCCTTGCGGCGCATCTTTGGCATGGAGCAGGCAAACCCGCCGGCGCAGCGGCGCAAGCGACCCGCTACACGCGGAACGCGATTATGGTACCAGCCACGCCCACGATTTCGCGGAAGCGGCCCGCGCGCGTCGCCTCGAAAATTGCCCGCGTAACGCCATCCGCCCGGCTTCCGAAATCGTGGAATGCGATCACGCCGCCCGGCTTCACGAACGGCGTCCAAGCCGCGATGTCTGCCGCGCACGCCGTGTAGGAATGGTCTCCGTCGATGAACACGAGGTCGATGGCGCCCCGGCGGTCCGCGAGGGTTCGGGCGGCGGCGAGCGAGTCACTCACCACCGGTTCCATGCGCCCGGTGAAGCCGAGTGCCGCAGCGTTAGCGCGGAAGATCGCGAGGGTGCTGTCCGAGCGGAGGCGCCGGAAGTGACGCCGGTACCAGTCGGCGTCCTCGCCGCAAGTCGAGAGGCCCTGGAAGTTGTCGACCGCGAGGATCCGGGCGCCCGGCCCGCGCAGGCCCGCGGCCAAGAAGCAGGTGGAAGCCCCCATCCAGGAGCCGACCTCCACCACTTGGGCATCTGGCGGGGCGTCCGCCGCTAACTGATACAGGTAGCCGCGCTCGGGGAAGCTGCCCATGTCGTCCCGGGTGAAGTGCCGCGCGACGCGGCGGAATTCGTCCCAGTCGAGGTCCGGCCGCCGGCGGCGCGCGCCTCGAAGGTAGCGGCCGCATTTCTGAGCGAAGCGCAGGTCGCGGACGAGGGGCCAGTGCTTGAACGCCATTCTGCCTCCGTGCCCGAAGCCGCGCGGGGGCGCAGCAAAAAACCGCGGGTCGCGCGCTCAGGGGGTCACGGCCTCGCCCGCGCCGGGGAAGGCCTCGCGTACCTTGCGGGCGCGCAGGTCGAAGATCTGGCGCAGCTTGCCGCCGATCCATGCCGCGTGCACCAGCCCTCCCAACCAACCCCAGCCCGGATCGTAAGTCACCAAATCCGTCATTTCGACCCCGCCCGGTACCGGAGTGAAGCGGTGCTGGTGATGCCACAGTCGGTAGGGGCCGCAGCGTTGCTCGTCGACGAAGTATTCGCCCTCGCGGACGTGCGTGATCTCGGTAAGCCATTGCGCGTAGATGCCCGGCACGATGCCGACGCGGTACTCGATGAGCTGGCCGGCGTACATCCTTGGCGCGACGTCGCCCACGATGCGGAACCGCAGTTCCGGGGACGTCAGCCGGTCAAGGTTGCGCGGGGTGGCGAAGAAATCCCACGTGGCGGTGGGAGGGCCGGGGATGAACTGGTGGCGCTGGAGACGAAAGAGCACGTGGGTGGTTCGTTCCACGCTTCCTCCCGGATGCCGCGGGCCCCGGCATTGACAGTCCGGCCGACCGGCCTCGGGCTCTTGGCGATGCCCGTGCCGGCGCCGGAATTCGAGGACCTCGTGGTCGCGCTGCTGGAGCGTTTCCAACGGCAGCAGGATCGCCCCGCTGCGGATCCCGCCGCCCTGCGTGCGGTGGCGGGTCGGCTCGGCGAACTCGCTCGCGCGGGCGCCCCCGCGGCGGAGCCCGGTGCGCTGGCCGCCCAGATTGCGGGTCACGGCGCGGACCCCTCGCTCTCAGATGCCGTGATCCAGCTTGTGAAGGCGATCACCTATCCCCGGCTCGAGGTGTGTCGGGAGTCTTACCGGGAGGCGGCCCCCGATGGCTCCTGCCGACGGCAAGTGCTGGCGCAGGCCCGGCGGCGGATCAGCGGCACGCACTGCGTCGATTGCCCGTATTGGCTGGCCTTCACGTCCGCCGAGCATGCGGCGTGGCTGCGGGCGGCATGGCGGACGGATCCGACAGGGTTTGACGCGGCGTGCGGGGTTTTCCTGCCGGAGGATTTTCGAGTGTTACGAAGCCGCCTTTCCCGGCCTCAATGAATGTGCGATTGCCTTCTACGTAGAAACGCTTACTTCGCTTGGGGCATTCCCAACTCCTATGCGAAAACTCCGTGCGGTTCTGATCGAAGACGAGACCATGTTTCGTCAGCTCATCCTCCTGACGCTCGGCAAGGTGAAGGACCTGCAGGTGATCGGGGAGTACGGGTTGGGTCGGCCGGGGCTTGAGTTCTGCCTGCGCGAGAAGCCGGATCTGCTGGTGGTCGACTTGGTCTTACCCGATATCAACGGGATCGAGGTGGCCCGCGAGGTGCGCAAGGCGCTGCCGGATACGAAGATTCTGGTCATTACGGCGCACCCCAGCGAGCGGCTACCCGCCGAGTTGATGGTGCTGGGAGTGAGCGGCTACGTCGACAAGACGGAGCCGATCGAGTTCGTGCTCAGCGCGGTCGAGACGTTACGCGACGGCGGGATGTTCTTCGCAAGCAAAGTGCGCGGTAAGGCGACGGGCAGCGGGATGCTGATCGGCCGTCCGCCCCTCGAGAATCCGCTGACCGAGCGCGAGAAGGAGATCGCGAAGTTGGTCGCCAGCGGTCAGCTCTCGAAAGAGATCGCCGCCCAACTCGGGCTTTCGGTCCGCACGGTGGAGAAGCACCGCGCGAATATCATGGAGAAGATCGGGGTGCGCGAGGTGGCTAGCCTTACCCGGTGGTGCATCCAAGCCGGGATGGTCGACGGCTGAGGCCCCCCATCACTCGCGCGCGAATTCCTGGAGAACCGCCGCCGCGGCCGCAAACTCGGCCTTGATCGTGGCTAATTCTTGAGCGGTCAGGTCGCCGCCGTGCTCCTCCGCCAACCGGTCCTCCAGCAGCGCCAGGCGGGCTGAGAGTTCGTGCATCCCGATCAGGCGGGTATTGCTCTTTAGGCTGTGCGCTTGGCGGTGCTGGGTGCGGCGATCACCGCTCCCGAGCTCGAGCAGGGACTGAGGAAAGTCGCGCAGGAAAGTCCGCACCAGCGTCCGCACGTTCTCGTGCCCCAAGCCCTCGGCGAGGTCGGCGAGTTCGGCGGTTGGGGGCTGCGTCGTCATGGTTCCGAGATTCCGGTCCGCGCGGCCGTGGGCAAAACAAAAAAGCGGTGGCGACTACGCCCCGCGAAGACGGGTTAAAAGCCTGCAATAGCCTCTTGTTTCTAGTACTTTGCGCGAGCGCGGCGCTCACCCGACGCGTTCGAGGGCGGAACGGGTCAGGCGGCAGAGGTGCCACTCTGGGAGGCGCTGCGCGCCAAGGCGCTCGTAGAAGGCGATCGCGGGCTGGTTCCAGTCGAGCACGTTCCATTCGAGGCGTCCGCAGCCGCGGGCGCAGGCGAGGCGCGCGACGTGGCGCAGGAGCGCGCCGCCAATACCGCGGCCGCGGAGCGCGGGCGTCACAAACAGATCTTCGAGGTGAATGCCGGGGCGGGCGAGGAAGGTAGAGTAGGTTGGGAAGAACAGGGCGAAACCCGCGGGCTGGGCGTCCCAGAGTGCGAGCACGCATTCGGCGGCGGGCGTCCCCGCGGCGGGGAAAAGGGTTGCGCGCAGGCGCTCCGGGGTGGCCTCGACTTGGTCGAGCAGGCGCTCGTAGGCCGCAAGGTCACGGATAAAGCCGAGGATGACCGGCACGTCGGCCGGGGTGGCGGGGCGCAAGTCGAGGGGCATCGGGTCATCCCGGCGGCAAGGCGGCCGGAAGGCGAACCTTTCGCCGAGGGGGGCGCGGCCGGCCTCAGGGCTTACGAAAGAGGTAGTGGCTGACGATCCACTCCTCGCCGCCGCGGTAGCCCCAGAGTTCAGCGCAGGCGAGGTAGAACACCCGCCAGTAGGCCCACCAGCGGATCTCCTGGCCGGCGCCGTAGGTCTGGCGGAACAACGGGAGGATCTCGGCGCGATGCCGATCCATGTTTTTCAGCCAGTGCTCCGCCGTGCGCTGGTAGTGGCTCCCGTTGACCTTCCAGTCGGCCTCGAGCCGTAGGTCGTCTTGGAAGGCGAGGAGCAGATCGTGTGACGGCATCTGGCCCCCGGTGAAGAAGTAGCGCGACATCCAGTCGGTCGCGTCCCGCGCCACGAAGTGGTACGCGAGCCGCTGGTGGGTAAAGATGTGCACGAACAGCAGCCCGCCCGGGCGGAGCCAAGCCGCCACTTTTCCCAGCAGGCGCTGGTAGTTCTTCATGTGCTCAAACATCTCGACGGACACGACCCGGTCGAACTGCGCGCCGGGCAATTCGAGGGCGTTCATGTCTTGGGTGAAGATGCGCACGTTGCTGAGGCCGCGGCGGCGGGCTTCCGCCTCGATGTGCTCCCGCTGGGTGCGTGAATTGGAGACGCCGGTAATGCGCGCCCGGGGGAAACGTTCCGCGAGATAGAGGGAGAGCGAGCCCCAGCCGCAGCCGAGCTCGAGAATGTCCTGCCCGTCCGCGATCCGCGCCCGCTCGACGTAGAGCGCCAGCATCAGCTCCTCCGCCTCATCGAGGGTCTCGGTACCTTTCGGGTAGAGGCAGCCCGAGTATTTCAGCCGGCGGCCGAGGCAGAGCCGGTAGAATTCAGTCGGCACTTCGTAGTGCTGCTCGTTGGCGGCGCGGGTGTCCTCGGCGATCGGCCGCGTGCGCAGATCGGCGATATAGGCGTCGCGCTGGTACCGGCCCGCCTCCTCGCGCAGCCGCTGCGCGAGCAAACGCCGGATGCCCCAGCGGAGCAGCGGGTCGGGCAGGAGATCCTTCTCGAGCAGGGTATCGATCATGGGGAAGGGGGGGCGGGCGGGCGACGGGGGAACCACGGCACGAAGGCGCTGGTGGTCGCCTGGTAGCGGCGGTAAGCTTCGCCCTTGCTGCGCACCGCCTGCTCCTCGGTCAGCGGGATTCCGGTCACGCGCAGGAGCAAGTAGAGGATCGTCGCGGGAGCGGTGATCGTGATCCAGCCGCCGGGCGAGCCGAGGGCGAGGAGGAAGAAGGCCACCCAGATGAGCCACTCGAAGAAGTAGTTCGGGTGCCGACTGTACCGCCAGAGTCCGCGGTCGCAGACGGCTCCACGGTTGGCCGGGTCGCGCTTAAAGGCCGCGAGCTGGGCGTCGGCCAGCGCCTCGCCGAGGAGAGCGATCACCCAGAGCAGTACCCCGGCTAACTCCAGCGAGTGCCACGCCGGGGTGGGGTTGCGCGCGACCAGTAAGAACGCGAGTCCGAGCCAGATTACCGAAGCCGCTTGGAGTTGGAAGAAGCCGAACATCTTCGACGCGAATTGGCCTGCCCAGTCGCGCCGAAGGAGGGCGTAGCGGGCATCTTCCACCGGGTGGTGGCCTGCGACGCGGCGGAGCAGGTGGGTGCCCAGGCGGAGGCTCCAGAGGCCGGCGAGGGCCGCTACGAGGGCGCGGCGCGGTCCCCAACCACCAGCGGCGAACGCGTAAAACCAGGCCAGGCCGGCGAAGGCGTACGACCACGCGACGTCGACGATCCCGTAGTTGTCGAGCCGCCGCGCGAGGAGGTAAAGGCCTGCGAAGCCTCCCGAAAGGCCGGCGAACGCGAGGAGGAGCAGGGCGGGGGCGGACATGGCAGGGTTACGCCCCGGCAGGGACGGCGGACGCCCGGCGGATCCGGCCGGCGGTGCGGGTGAAGACGGGCACCAGGGGCAGATAGAGCGCCGCGGCGAGCAGCGGCGCGGTCACGAGCCAGGCGGTCAACGCGTGGACGCCCGCCCAGCCGAAACGGGTGAGAAACTCACTCCAAGACGCTCGGGCAAAGACCTCCAACATGGTGGTAACGGTGAAGGCGCCCGCTGGCGCGCCCCAGATTAGCTCGCCGGCGCGTACGTAGGGCAAAATCAGCAGCAGCTGGAGCGGGCCGAGGAGCTGGTTCCAGCCCTGGAGGAGGGGCTGATTGAGCCGGAGCACTACGCCCACGCCGAGGTTTAGCAGCGAGGTGAAGCCGAGGAACGGGAAGAGCGAGCAGACCGAGCCGACGGCAAGGGTCACCGCTAGCTTTCGCGGGGTCACGCCCTGCAGTAGCTGGCGTCGCAGGGGCTCGAGCAGGCGCCGGCGCCAGAAGCCCCCGGCGGGCGACCCCGGGGGGAGTTCCGGGGAAGGCGAGCTCATGCGAGCAGGTAAATGCCCACGCCGGCGGCGGCGAGTAGCGCGGGCAGCACCGGTGAGCCGGCGTTTACGCGCGTGATGACGGGCGCGACGGAACCGTCCGCCGGGATGCGGAAGAGCTCCCGCAGGCAGTAGGTCGCCATCGCCAGATTGCCCAGCGCGAGGATCGCGACGAGCCACAGCAGACGCGCCGCGGCCGTAGGCTCCTTCCACGCTACCCAGAGGTAGAAGGTCACGAAACCCCAGTACGCGTCGGCCATTGCGGCGATGAACCACGGATGACCCCAGACCGTACGCGGCAATTCCGACAGCGGCGTGTGCAGGCTAGCCCACACGGTCACCCCGAGCATCGAGGCGAGGATTAGGACGAACAAGAGACGGAGGGCGATGACCATCAGAGGGGGCGGGCGCAGAGCGCAGGGTTATTGGCGCGGCTGTGCAAGGTGTGGACGACCGAGATGTTGCGCCCGGCGAAGGCTGCCTCGCAGTAGCACAGGTAGTAGGTCCATTTGCGAATGAAGCGGTCCTCGAAACCCAAGGCCCGTACCGCGTCGAGGCGCGCGTGGAAAGCCTCTCGCCATAGGCGCAGGGTGCGCGCGTAGTCGGTGCCGAAGTCGTCGAGCGCGTGCAGCGTGAGCCCTCCCGCGTCTGCAAGCAGGCCGTTCATCCGGTTGAGCGAGAGTAGCAGCGAGCCGGGGAAGACGTGCTTCTGGATGAAGTCCACCCCGCGGCGGAACTCGTCGTAGCGCGCGTCCGGGCAGGTGATGAACTGGAGCGCCACAAGACCGTGGGGCGCGAGGAGGCGGGAGACCGCCTGCGCGAAGACCGTCTGGTTGCGGTGACCCACCGCTTCGAGCATCTCGATGGACACGATCTTGTCGAAGCGGCCGGTCATATCCCGGAAGTCGCGCAGCTGGACGTCGACGCGGTCCGTTAGGCCTGCGGCCGCCACGCGCCTTAACGCGAGCTCGTGTTGCGCCGGCGAGAGGGTGATGGTGGTTACGTGACAGCCGTGGGTGCCGGCGGCGTGCAGCGCCCAGCCGCCCCAGCCGGTTCCGATCTCGAGCACGCGGTCGCCGGGTTGCAGGCGCAGGTGGCGGCAGAGCGCCTCGTTCTTCTCGCGCTGGGCCTGTTCGAGGGACAGGTCGGGTGCGCCCGCGGGCCAGCGGGCCGAGGAGTACATCAGCGACGGGTCGAGCCACAGGGCGAAAAAGTCGTTCGAGAGATCGTAGTGTTCTGCGATGTTGCGCCGCGCGATCCTTCGGGTGTTCGGGCGCAGCAGGTGCCCGATGCGGTTTGCGCCGCGTAGTAGGTTCAGCGCCCAGTCACGAGTCCGCTGGGAGCCCGAGAGGGTAGGCGCCGTCTCCACGTTACGGACGAAGTGTGCGATCACGGCGGTGAGGTCCGGCGTCTCCCAGTCGCCGTCCACGAACGACTCGCCGAAGCCGATGTCACCCGACCAGAAGCATTTCCGGAAGAAGGCCTCGCGGCGCACGCGGATGAGGGCGTGGGGGCCGGGTCCGGCCGGGTCGCCGATGACGTGCGCGCCGCCGCCGGGCAATTCCAGCCGCAGGCACCCGCGGTCCATCCCCGCGAGGGCGTCGAGCACGAGGCGGCGGCTAAAGGAGGGGGCGGCGGCGCGGGCGGCGGCGGCTGTCCCGGGGGAGACGGTGGTGGAGGGGGAACTCATGACACGGACGGGGCGGACGGGACGGGGGTGGGCTTGAGGGAGGAGTGGGGCCGGTAAAGGTCCCGCTGGTCGGCGGCGCGCGCCGCCTTCGCGAACCAGGGCACGCGCTTCGCCCACAGCAGGAGGGCGTGCCAATGGATGAGGGAAATGACGCGGAGCGTCAGCAACGGATACTTGAGCGTAAACCAGGCGAGCCGGCCGGTGGTGAGCGCACGGCACGGACCGGCCAGGGTGCTGGTGAGGGTGCGCTCCTCGCCGACGTAGTCGTCGATGCGAATCGCGATTTGGTCCCCTGGTAGGCGCAGGTGGAAGTCGAAAGCGACGTCTACGTCGGAATAGGGAGACACGTAGAACTGCTTGGGCACCCGGATCCGGAACACGCCGCGGACCGCGTCCGCCGGATCAGCCGGGACGAAAAAGGGCTTCATCTCGCGGAACGTGTTAGTCACCTCGGCGATGGCACCAAGGGGCCGCCCGTCCCGGTCGCGGCAAAAGTAAAAAGAGACGGGGTTGAACAGGTAGCCGGCGATCCGGGGCAGAGAGACCAGCAGCACGGTCCCGTCCGCGAGGTCGATGCCGTGGTCCCGGAGGTACGCGGCCACGCGTCCCTTGAGCCCGCCGGGGGCGGTCCGGGTGGAGGCTGAGGGGGTGGGCCCAACGGGGTGGCGCGGCTCGTCCACCGGCAGGAAGTCGCTCTCGTAAAGAGCGTAGAGATGCCGCCGGTTGTGGCCGAACAGGCCGATGCGCCGGGGCAGCTCCGGCAACTCGTCGAGGTCGAGAGCGAAGAGGAAGATCCGGTACGCGAAGCGGTGGCGTCGCGGCGAGAACCGCGCGTGCATCACCTCGCATTCGTACAGGCAGGACTTCATCTTCGGACCAGCGTCGGGTCTACTTCCGCGGGGTCGGGGCGGATGCGGGCGCGAGGCGGCAGCGGGAAGACGCAACCGGGCCGCGGCGCCGGTGGCAAGGACTCGATCGTGAAATCTCCGGGGGCGGCCCGCTTAGCCGCGCTGCGCCCATGGATCGCCGCCCAGGAGCAGTTCGGCCACCCGGACGGCGCTCAGGAGCCCGTCTTCGTGGAACCCGTAGCGCTGCCACGCCCCCGCGAAATAGGTCTCGGTCGACCCCTGGGCGGCGGCGTTCAGGGCGGGAATCTCGGCCTGCGCCCGCACCGCCCCCAGGCTGAAAAGGGGGTGCTCGTAGGCCAGCCGGCGCAGCACGCGCGCCGGATCGATTGCCTCGGGGCGGCCGATGCTCACGAAGTAGTTCTCCCGGTCGGAGACGCCCTGCAGCGAGTTCATCCAGTAGTGGGTCGCGGTGGCCGCGCGGCCGTCCGGCCCTTGGTTGATCTCGTAATTCCAGCTCGCCCACGCGAGCCGCGTCCGGGGCATCACCCGCGCGTCGGTGTGCACGGTCGCGGGATTGGGCTGGTAGTGGAACTCGGCCAGAACGCGCCGCTCGGCCGGGGTGGGATCCGCCAGCAGCCGCAGGGCCTGGTCGCCGTGGCAGGCGAGGATCACCCGCTCGAAGCGCTCCGTCGCCCCGTTGCCCGTGGTCAGCTCCACGCCGCCGGCGGCGCGGCGCACGCGCGTCACCGGGCAGCCGGTGCGGATGCGGTCGCGCCAGCCCGCGGTCAGCTTCTCCACGTAGGCGCGGGAGCCGCCGTCGACCGTCCACCAGGGATGCTGGGTGCGCAGCCCGAGGAAGCCGTGGTTGTGGAAGAAGCGCAGGAGGGTGGTGGCCGGGAAGGCCAGCATCAGCTCGGGGGGCGTGCTCCATACCGCGGAGCTCATCGGCACCAGGTAAAGATCGAGGAAGTCCTGGCCGTAGCCGCGGCGCCGCACGAACTCCCCGAGCGATTCCGCCCCAGCTGCGGGATCCTCCAGCGCGGCGACCGCCTCACCGTTGAAGCGGTTGATCGTCCGCAGTAGCCGCCAGAACCGCGGCCGCAGCAGGTTACGCCGCTGCGCGAAAAGGTGGTTCAGCGAGGAGCCGCAGTACTCGAGTCCGCTGCCGGTGTGCCGGACGCTGAACGACATCGAGGTCGGCTTCACCGGCACCGCCAGCTCCCGGAACAGCCGGGTGAGGTGCGGGTAGGTGACGAGGTTGAACACCATGAACCCCGTGTCGAAGGCGACGTCCCGGCCCGTGCCCGGTTCGGGCACGTCGACGGTGTGGGAATGCCCGCCGACCCTCGGGTCCTGCTCGAAGACCGTGACGTCGTGCGTGTGGCGCAGGAAGTGCGCGCAGCCCAGACCGGCGATGCCGGAGCCGACAATGGCGAGGGAGGACACGGGCGGGAGCGGTTGCGCTCAGGGGAGGCCGCGGCCCGGAAGGCCGGCCTCAGCGGGTCTCCGGCCGCGCGTCCGTCGCGCGTTCAGTGGCCGGAGCGCCGTCAGCCTTTTCCGGCAGCTTCGTCCCCGCGGCGGTGGCGGTGGCGACGGCGATGGCGGCGGCGGCGGGCACGACCCGCCTCAGCGGCGAGACGTCGAGGTGCACCTCGCGGGCCCGGCGGGCGGCCACGATGCTGTGCGCGTGGTCGGCGCGGGCCGCCTCCTCCATCACGGACTTCGGCACCGCCTTGAGGCCCCAGATGAGGCCGGTCCAGGAGAGCGCCTTGAGGCCGTACTAGGTGATGTCGATCTCCCACCAGTAGAAGCCGTTGCGGGTGGAGGACTGATAGCGGTGGTGGTTGTTGTGCCAGCCCTCCCCGAGGCAGATCAGGGCCAGGATGAAGCTGTTGCGCGAGTCATCGGTCGTGTTGAAGCGGCGCCGGCCCATCAGGTGGGCCATCGAGTTGATGCAGGCCGTCCCGTGGAACAGGGCGGTGGTGCTGATGAAGAAGCCCCAGACGAGCAGTTGCCAGCCGTTCGTGCCCAGCCCCGGCGCGTGGACCGCGAGCAACTCGCCGGTACCAAACACCGCGAGGGCGAAGAGGAGCGGCACCACGGTGTCGAACCGGTTCAGCCACACCAGCTCGGGGTAGCGGGCGAGGTCCTTGATGGTCGAGTAGTCGGTTGGGAAATTGCGCCGGCTCGTGATCCAGCCGATGTGCGACCACCAGAAGCCGTGCACGTGCGGCGAGTGGGCGTCCTCCGGGTCGTCCGAATGCTGGTGGTGGTGGCGGTGATGGTAGGCCCACCAGAGCGCGCCGCGCTGCACCGTGGTGCCGCCCCAGAGCGCGAGCAGGAACTGGCCCGCGCGCGACGTGCTGTAGGTCTTGTGCGAGAAGTACCGGTGGTAGATGCCGGTGACGGCGAACATCCGCACGAAGTAGAGGGCGACCGCGGTCCACACCGCCACCGCGCTCGCCCCGACCCAGATCACGCCGAGACAGCCGAGATGCAGGATGAGGAAGGGCAGGCAGCGCATCCAATCCACGCGGTCCGGCTCCTGCCGCAGCGCGGCCGGATCCCCCGGGGTGTAATCGGAATCAATCCACTGGGCCAGCGCGGTGAGGGGACGGTGCAGTGGGGCGGCAATACGGGCAGGCATGAAAAGGTCGGGCGGAGCCAACGGTCCCGCGGCGGGCCGTGCAAGCCGCCACTGCGTTCCCCGTGAAGTTTTTTTGCGCGCCTGGGCCGGCTCAGGGCGCGCCCGGCACGGCGAATTCGACCCAGACGATCTCCTGCGGTGGGCCATCGTCCGCCTGCGCAAGCCGGATCTCCCGCTCCCCGGGCCCCAGCCTCCCCGCGGGTAAACGGAAACGCACGGCGCGGGCCACACCGCCGCGGGGCGCTTGGTCCCCGCCATCCGTTCCCGCGGTGAGCTCCTGTCCATCGAGGGTCGCCTGCAGTCGGGCGGTGGCGATGCCCGGCCGTTCCGCCAGTCCTGCGACCAGCCACGCCTCTCCGTTGCCTGCGCCGGAGCCCGCGTCGAGGCGAATGGTGCCACCGGGGCGGGCGGGGAGCGGCAGCTGGACGCCGGCCGGGAAGCCCCGCGGCACGGTGTCGCGGTAGGTCACGACGTGCCGGCGCGACTTGCCCGCCAGCGCCGCGGGCTCGAGGCCCTCGCGTAGCAAGCGCGCATAATCGGTCGCGCTGACCGGCCGCGTTTGGCTGTCCATCCAGTTGAACAGGTAGATCCCATCCGCCCCCTCGTGCCGCATTCGGGC
>SXGQ01247598.1_pt1 | contig 29919 bp, 32 predicted proteins | sample 3178371 | NCBI WGS metagenome assembly SXGQ01 (sample SAMN11356859, study PRJNA531348) | freshwater metagenome | isolation source: freshwater sample F1-20 | place: China: Fuxian Lake, Yuxi | collected 2017-12-25
CGCAGCGCGGCATCTTCAAGCCGCAGCAAATGCGGTTCCTGCTCTCAATCAAGACCGTATTTCCGAAGCCGGGCGCGAAGGTTTGGTATGACGACCAGCGCGAGGTGCATCGCCAGATATTCGAGGGTGATGAGATGATGGACTACGCGTTTATGGGGCAGAACCCAGATGCGGCAGACAACCGCTGGTTACGGGAGGCCTTCGAGAACCGGATACCAGTCGTGTATTTCCTCGGTATTGCTCCCGGGCGCTACCACGCAATATTCCCAGCGTTCATTTCCGCATGGGATGCCATTGCATTGAAGGCGCAGGTGGCTTTTGGAGTGCCGGATCAAGACGCACTTGTGCCGCCGGAAAGCACCCTCGAACGTCGCTATGCGCTGCGCGCGGTAAAGCAGCGACTGCATCAGGCTTCGTTCCGCGAGGCGGTTATTACCGCGTATAACGGTCGATGTGCACTTTCTGGGCTGCCTGAGCCATTGTTGTTGGATGCCGCACACATCATTTCTGATAAGGATGAAAGACTTGGGCAGCCGATAGTGCCTAACGGTATTCCGTTATCTAAAATCCACCATGCCGCCTTTGATGCCCATCTGATAGGCATAGACCCCGACTACAGGCTACATGTATCTGAAAGATTACTAGTGCAGAAGGACGGGCCGATGCTCGAGTCTCTCAAGAGGCTGAACGGCGGAGTGATTCACTTACCACGCCGCAGCAAGGATCATCCTGACCGAGACCGCCTGGCTGTGCGTTTCGAGCGGTTTAAGGCTGCTCGCTAAGTTGAGGCGTTTTCCTGATGATTTCGATAAATCACGAGGGAGTGAGATATGGGCGGATACGGTAGCGGCCGCTTTAGCCACAGCGGAAGGCGGCCGACTACCTCCCAGCGGTTTGCGTTGGACGCCCCGTTTCTCCATCGGCATGGAGTGCTTCGTGAGGGCGGGCGTTTCTCAATGACCGTTGAGTATGCAAACGGCCCGGTGGCTGATATTGACGCTTTCTACACCCGAGGTGGCGTGCGTATGGCGCCTGCGTATCACAGCCGTGATAAGCGCCCCCACCTCCGGCTGGACGATCTTCTGGTTGAGTGGACCGATTGCCACTACGGTGGCTCGCGGCCCTGGTTCATCTGCCCGCGCAGTGGGTGCGGAAGGCGCGCGGCAATCCGCCTGCGCGCCCACTACCTCGATATGGCGGCCCACCTGACAGGAAATCCCTTTCAGGCGGAGCAGCTCCGCTTCGCAACAGACTTCCAGAACCTCCGGCGACCGGCGGTGATCACGGCGGGCGTCGCGCCAGGCCTACGAACCTCCTCGTCGCCGCCAATGCGGACCTGCTCGACCGCGTCGAGACGGTTTAGGTTCGGCTGTATGAAGCGACGGAGAGCGACAGTCCCGTCTCGCAATGGTCGGCTGAAGTCCCTTCGATGAGGCAACCTCGCGGCCACGCCTCTATCGTCAGGGCCACTTCACGCTGGGCCAGCGATTCGGTGGACGGGAGATCTTCCGATTCCCCGCTCCGATCGGGCCAGTGGGAGTGGTGCTGGCGGCGCAAGATGAAGGGGTCACGGTACCGCGGATCATCTCCTTGCGGTCGATGGACACCGTCCGAGCGGGCACAACTGCACGCCCACCTACGCAGCCTGACGACCCTCAGCCCCGACTTGCTCGTCTTGCTGGCCCCTGGTTCCTTTGCTCTATTTCCCCTCCTGGCCTGGTGGCTGGACCGGCGCAGACAAACACGGAATAGCCAAGACCATGCGGCACCCGAAGCGCGCCAAGCCCTGACAGACAACGGCCCCTCCGCCTCGTCTCCGAATCCTTGAGGAATGGCAGACACAGGGCGGGACTTCTCGCGTCACTTGTTGTAAAATTATTCGAAGCAAGTCGCAGGGCTCGATAGCCAACAGCCTCGGCAGCACCTAACCCAATGACACAACCACCACCCACCTCTCATCCTCGCGATCCCCTCCATGGGATCACGCTGGAGACCATTATCAAGGAACTGGTCGCCCGGCATGGATGGGAAGAAATGGGGAAGCGCGTCCCGATCCGCTGTTTCCTCCACGACCCCAGCGTGCAATCCAGCCTTACCTTTCTCCGCAAAACCCCCTGGGCGCGCGAACGGGTCGAAGGCTGGTACATCGCCTATAAAGATCTGTGAACGACTGCCCCAGCTAGCAGCTCCATCATTCAGTCCTCCCAGGAACTACGATCCTATGGCCTCGAACGCGACCATTTTCAAAGCAACTCTGCAAGTTTCCGACATGGACCGCCCGTACTATCAGGACCACACCCTGACCCTGGCGCGCCATCCCTCCGAAACCGATGAACGGATGATGATGCGATTGCTGGCCTTTGTGCTCCACGCGCACGAGGCCCTGGCCTTTGGCCGCGGGCTCAGCACGGAGGACGAGCCGGACCTCTGGCAAAAAGATTTGACCGGCGCCATCGATCGCTGGATCGCGGTGGGCCAGCGCGAGGAGAAAAGCCTGCGCCAGGCCTGCGGTAAAGCGAAGCAGGTCTACCTCTATACCTATGGAGGCCGAGGCGCCGACCAATGGTGGGAAAAGAACCAGGCCAACCTAGCCCGCCTACATAATCTAACGGTAATCAATCTGCCGCTAGATGGAAGCCGCGCCTTGGCCCAACTGGCACAATCCAGCATGCAGCTGGAATGCACCGTTCAAGAAGGACAGGTCTGGGTAGCGGATGGCACGAACACCCTGCACCTGGAACTGACGGTCCTGAAAAATGCATCAGCCTAATTCGGACATTGACGCCGACGCCGGTAGATTTCTGACGGGGATGAAGCGATGAAAGAGAAGAAACGGATTCCCTCAAGTGGCGATCCCATCGTCTGGACCAGCCCATTTGCATCACTGAAGCAAGCCGTGGAACGTGAACCGACCCAGCGACCCCAAGCCAGCAACAGTGACCACGCCGCTCCTGCCCCAAGAAAATCTCGTGGCCGAGTGGATATCATCCGCCAGACCGCCCACCGAGGAGGCAAGATCGTCACCGTCGTCACGGGTTTTCTCGGCATCAGTCTCGCAGAAAAGAAACGGCTAGCGAAGGAGATGCACCAGGCTTGCGGAGCCGGAGGGACGGTGAAGGAAGGGCGGATCGAGATTCAGGGGGACCAGCGAGACACAGTCTCGTTCATTCTAGCGAAAGCCGGATTTCGTCCTGTCTTCGCAGGAGGGTGAGACACCAGAGGGGGGGGAATCTACGGCCCGAGAGAGCCCACCCAGAAGGATGCTCAAAACGGCTAGTGAAAGATTCGTGAAAGGCTTGGGAGAGAAAGCGCTCAGCTTGCTTACGTTTCACCTTTTACAGTTTATCTTTCACGGTTCGCAAGAACGAAGCTGGGGGTCTTTTTCTACACCCTGCTAGTCTTCCTGCCAAATCCTATCAATCAACACCCTAAACTCCGCATCTTCGAGCACCGTGTCTGTTTCCGCATCCTTCACCATGTCCCGATAGAGCTCTTCGCCGCCCAACGTCAATGCATATTGTAGCGACTCCAGCGCCTGGTGCGGTTGTCCGCTCAAGAACAGCAGATAGCCCAAATTGCCGAGGGTCGAGGCATTCTGCGCTTCCCGCTCGAGCACACGGTCGAAGTTGACCCTTGCAGCTGCCAACAGTTGCGTTCGTGCCTCGCGGTCGTCCCAGAAAAGTTTGGCCTGGCGCAAGAGGTGAAGGCCCATACTATTCAACGCTCTCATCACCTGTGCACGTACGGATGGCTCCGTCGCCTCACCAAAACGAGCCATGGCGTCTTCATACACGGCCGTCGCTTCCCCGCTCCGGCCCAGCCGGTCCAGCGCGACGCCTTTATTCACCAGCACTTTCGCCACCCCTTCGCGCAAGAACAGTTCCGGGGCCATGCCAAAACGGGCCACGACTTGATCATAGGCAGCAATGGCTTCCTCGTACCGGGCGAGCCGCCCCAGAGTGGCACCTTTGTTGGCCAGCGCTTTCGCCACCCCTTCGCGCAGCACCGGCTCCGCCGCTTCGCCAAAACGGGAGATGACTTCTTCATACGCAGCAATCGCCTCCACGCTCTGCGTGAGCCGACCCAGAGCGACCCCCTTGTTGAGCAGCGCTTTCACCACCTGCTCGCGCAACACTGGCTCCGTCGCCTCGCCAAAACGGATCATGACTTGCTCATAGGCAGCCAAGGCTTCCGCGCTCCTGGTGAGTCGGCCCAGGGCCACGCCCTTATTGAACAACGCTTTCGCCACCTGTTCGCGCAACACCAGCTCGGTGGCCTCGCCAAAATGCATGATCACTTGCTCATAAGCGGCCAAGGCCTCCGCGTTCCTGGTCAGCCGCCCCGAGGCCAGGCCCTTATTGAGCCAGGCTTTCGCCACCTGCTCAGACAGAATCGGTTCCATCGACTTACCAAAATTGGTTACGACATCGCCTCGAATCTTGCTCAGGGCTTCTCGTCCGCCGGCGTTCCGCTCAGACTCATGCTGCGCGATCCAAGCCTGCACCATGTCTCGCGCTCTCGTCCCCGCGCTATACCAGCTTGCGACTCCCGTGGCCGCTACCAGCAGAGTGAGGAACGATGCGAAGATGACGAGAAAGAGGTGTAGGCGGGCCGTTTCGGCATGGATATCGGCCAGCTGACCATCTTGCCGTTCAATCCTCGACTGGAGCTCATATAGATCTTTTTGCAGGCTTTCTTCTTGTGCCTCAAATTGCGTCGCCAGCTGCCCGGCAAACTGCGCATCCTGCTCTTCGATTCGCAATTGCAAATGCTGCAGATCTTTTTGCAGGCGCGTCTCTTGTGCCTCAAGCCGCCGCCTGGTCGCTTCCTTGAGCACGGCAATATCCCGCTGAACTTCGAACAGCCGTCTTTCTTTTTCATCGATCGCCGCCGTCAACGTATCTGGATGCGCGACCAATTCAAATGGCAGCGCAAGCCAACCGAAGCAGGCGATCAACAGAACTCTGGCGATCCACGATCGCAACATCAGCGCAGAACCTCTCAGGGAGCGAAACAACGACGTTCGCTCTCGCACCATTCGCGTCACCAGGCCGATGCGCGCGGGCTGAGCGAACAGAGTTGCAGCTTCTTCTAATTGTCGTGCGTGCGTAGAAGCGGGACTGAGCAGAGAATGCGGAGCCGTCAGCGTGCGCGGCCTGCAGCCGATGCACGTTGACGGACTCCCTCGCTGGTGCTTCGGATCGGAACGACCGAAGCGCGAATTGCATTACTTGTTCTTCTTCGCGATCTTAGCGGCGCGCTTTTCCTTCGCGGTCGTAGCTGGCTTTTTCTTGGTCGTTTTTTTCTGCGTCATACCCTTAGACATGTGATCTCTCCTCTAATGAATGGGTGGATACTATGTATAGTGGGCAGCGTACTCACCGCCCCCAGTCATATACCCCAATTATAAAAAAAAAGGAATAGGCCCACGGGACAGATCCTGCGCTGCCGTGGATTGACTTCAGCTCTTCTCCCCTGTACAGCTTGCAGAAGTAAAGGAACGATCTGCGGAGAGGTACATGGGGAATCCAGAGGGGAAAAAAGAACGAGACGGGTTTGCCGATGCGATCAATCGCGCAGCATTCGGTAAGGAGCGCGTACTCTTACGCCGACGTGGGCGGGCCGTGGCGGCCGTCGTGCCCATTGAGGATCTGCGGTTTCTGGAAGACTTGGAAGATCGCATCGATCTCGTCGAGGCCAAAGCCGCCCTGGCTCAGGCCAACAAAAAAGGCGCCCAATCGCTCGATGTCATTTTGAAAGAATTGGGGCTCTAGCCGACCGATGCTCTCCACGATCTTGCTGACGCCTCCTGCCGAACAACAATTCAGGGCCCTCGCCAAGCCACTACGCAAGGCCCTCGCCAAATGGCTCCAAATAATCAAGAATCAGCCGCGCGCCCCCGAGGCAAAAAAACTTCAAGGCCTCGACCATTTCTACAGGGTGCGCGACGGCGACTACCGCATTCTCTATGCGATTCGCGAGCAGGACTTTTTCGTGCTGGCCATCAAACAGCGCGCGCGGGCAGAGGCCCCTCGCCCCTGAACAACTCGTCCCACCTCACGCTATTGGGAGAAAGCTGAATGTCGACCGTGGTCCCAAGGCCCATTCCACTCTCCACGGCACTCGATCGCTTGTCGGCGCCGACCACATCCATCACGATTTTTGTGCCGAGCCCTGCTATAGGGAACCGGAGACAATGTCGCGATAGTACGACTCCAACATAGCCCTCCTGGCCGGCTCGACAAGGATCAGCTGGCGCTGATCCAAGGTGTTGGCGCAATAGAGATAGGCCCCCTCCTCTGCCTGCCCAAGCTCAGCATGCAGTTGGCGGCCATCCGGTTCCTGCCTCGTGGTCTCTTTTAGGAGCTGCTTATCGTGCAGCTGCTCCCAAGCAATCTGCGCGGAGGGCCAATGATTCTCATAGAGAGGCTCGTCGGAATCGATTGAACTGATTTTTCGTTTAGCTCGGTCGAAGGGATGGCCTTCATCCGGGTCCGGGGCTTCATCCCAGTGAAACTGGCAAGCCGCTCCCCGCGCCAACAGATAGAAGGGTCCATCATCGGCCACTTCCTCCACCAAACAATAGCGGATCAACTCAGGCTGTTCGACCAAGCCAAACCCTCGCGCTGCCAAGGCCCGTTGCAACGGGACTCGCCTGGCCAACTGACGGGTTTTCTCAAAGAGGACCATGCGCCCCTCGGGAGCAAGCAGCGCGCTCAAGCAATCGAGCCTGGGACCGATCCCCGTTCGCTGCTCAAAATCTGCTTGTGACTGGCTCTCCCTGGCACGCTCAAAGGTGCGCCAACTAAGACTACGAAGGCCTGAGTCCCCCTCCGCTTGTACAAGGGCATGGGTGGCAAGGATCAGATCGTAGGCGCCAGAGGGGGCGACGCCAGCGAGGTCGAGACACTCGAACCGCACATTGGTTAAGCCCAAGGCCTGCGCCTGCTCTTGCGCACGGGCGACCGAAACAGGCGAGCGATCGATCCCCACGAACGTCTTGTCCGGATATTGTCTCGCATAGAACGTCGTCAGGATACCGACGCCGCAGCCGACATCGAGAAGGGACTGGGCCTCACCGAAGCGATCTGCTACGCGCTGACCGATGGCTACGTAATAGTCGTACCGTTGGCTGTAGAGGACCGGGAGGATGTTCGGATGGGCCGTGGTATCGTAGAACGCCACCTCGTCGGTCGAAAGCCCGCGACGTTTCTGTTCGACCTGTCGATGTAGGGTGGCGATCTCATCCGGCGAAAGGGTTTTCCTCTGCCACTCGAAATAGGCCTCGTCCGACGTGAAGGGACGAAGGCCCCACCAGGCCAGGTGCGAATGAAGCGATGGCAACCGTGAATCGTTAATCATGAATGCGGCCTCGGCCCATCTGCTCAACAGGTTTTCCAGCGAGGCCGCAGGTGAGTCGAAACCGGAGGCGTACCTTTTGGGGGTACGTTGAGGATTTCGATGAGCCGAGAACGAAGCTGGAGAGCCTGTTCAGCAGGCGCCTACGGCCGCTTCAGCATGATGGCGTCAAAGTAGGCTTCCGGCACCGGATGCGGATACCGCAGTTGGCCCGACCCGAACGACACATACTTTTCGCAGGTCAATTGCTCCAGGCCGATCGGACCCTTGGCATGGAGCCGCGAACCGCTCAGGCCAATATCGGCGCCAAAACCATAGCTGTCGCCGGCATTGAGCCGGGACGAGGCATTCACGAACACCGCGCTGGCATCGACTTCATGTGTGAACCGCATGGCCGACTCATAGCTCGTCGTCGCGATGACGGCCGTGAGACAGGGACCCTGCGCCACAATATGGGCCAAGGCCTCGTCCAGGTTTGCCACCATCTTGACAGCCAACACGCGCCCCTGAAATTGAGTATGCCAATCCTCTTCGCTCGCCGGGATGATAGAAGCATGGCCGGTCATCGCCATTTGCCCCATGAGGGCCATCGTCTTCGGACAGGCCCGCACTTCGATCTTAAATTCTTCGAGCATGCGGTTGACCAACGGCGGCAAGAACTGCCGCCCGATCACCTGCTGCACCAGCAGTGTATCCAGCGAATTCGAGGCAATCGCCTTCTGAACCTTGGAGCTAATCGCCACGTTTTGCGCCATCGGCATATCGGTGTCGGCATCCACATACATATGTGTGAGGCCCCCGTCGTTGCAGAGCACCGGCATCTTCGCCTGCTCAACCACGACCTTGCGGAGGCCGGCCCCTCCCCGCGGGATAATGGCATCGAGGCTCTTGCTGGACCGGATTAGCTCGACGGCCACTTCTTTTTCCGCCCGTTCGATGATGACCCATGAACCGGCTGGCACCCCCTGCTCCTCTGCCGCTTCGCGTAAACCTGTCCCGATCGCCTCTTGCGTCAAGCCCCATTCAGGCGCGCCCCGAAATACGCAAAGATTACCCGACTTAAAACAGAGGGCAATCGACTCCACCGTAATCAGCGGACTCAGCTCCGAGATAACGCCGATCACCCCGATCGGCACACGCACACGGCTGACCTGTAATCCGTCAGGCCGTTCCCACCGTGAAGTCACAACACCAACCGGATCAGGCAGGTCCGCAATCAAACGGAGACGATCGACCATTTCCTTGATATCGTCCGAGGTCATACGTAAGCGGGCTACGGCGGCTTTCATCCGGTCCTTCATGACGTCGGCCTCATAGGACTTCCCGACCGCATCCACGTCTTTTTCGTTCGCAGCCAGAATCTTTTCTTCGTCAGCCGCCAATCGATCCGCCATAGCCCGCAAGGCCCTGTCCTTAATAGGGCCCGGTAAGAGCGCGGCAGACTTCGCCATAATACGGCATTCTTTCAACAGCTGATCAATGTAGAGCTTAACAGGAACTTCAGGCATGCTCACCCTCATAACACGTCAAACGTGAAACGTGATTCGCTCTCGCTGCTCTTTCAAAAACTTGCACACAACTATAGCACGCGGGTTTTTCGCACGTAAAGCAGGGAGGACGGTGGCCTGGTACTTCCCATGCTGGCGCAACGCGCAGCCTCACGGCCCTCGCTGGACGCGCGCAATTGGAAGCACCCTGGCCCCTGTAGAGCACAAGAAGAAAACAGCGGGAATATTTGCTAGAATGCGCCGATGAACGACCTTAGCCCTACTCATGGGCATTGCATGATCGACCTGCGCAGCGATACCGTCACGAAACCCACCGGCGCCATGCGCAAAGCCATGGCCAGCGCCGAGGTGGGAGATGATGTCTATGGTGAGGATCCCACCGTAAACCGTCTCCAAGAGATGGCGGCGGCGATGTTCGGGAAAAAGGCCGCGCTCTTCGTGCCCTCCGGCACCATGGGCAATCAACTCGCCATTCGCCTCCACACGCAACCGGGACAGGAAGTCATCGTCGAGAGCAAAGCCCATATCGTGCGGTACGAACAGGGGGCAGCAGGAGCGCTGGCCGGGGTTCAGCTCCATTGGGTCGTGGGAAACCGGGGCCTCATCACGGCTGAACAGGTGGAAACGGCCATCCGCCCCACGGACCCCTATACGATTCAAACAGGCTTGATCTGCCTGGAGAACACCCATAATAGCGGCGGCGGCACGATTTATCCGCTGGCCACGATTGAACGGATTCGCGCCCTGGCAAACACCCATCGCATCCCGATGCATCTGGATGGGGCCAGACTGTTCAATGCCATCGCCGCCACCACCCTGCCGCCCGCCTCCTATGCTCAACACTTCGACACCCTGTCGGTCTGTCTCTCGAAGGGCCTGGGGGCGCCGGCCGGCGCGTTGCTCATGATGAACGATCTGGCCCTCCTCGACAGGGCTAAACGGCTGCGCCGGATGTATGGAGGCGCGATGAGACAATCCGGCATCCTGGCCGCCGCCGGCATCTATGCGCTGGAGCACCATGTCGCGCGATTGAAACTGGATCATGACCATGCCAAAAAGCTGGCGCGGCGGCTGCAACAGATCCCCACGGTCAGGATCAGCCCGCAAGACGTCGACACGAACATCGTTATTTTCGACGTCATCGGCCACAAGCTGACGCCCTCCGCGCTGGTTGCAACACTGAAACAGGAGGGGCTCTTGATCAACTCCCTCGGCGGCGCCAGCTTTCGCGCCGTCACCCACCTTGATATCTCCAGCGCCATGACCGATCAAGCCTGCGAGATCTTTGCCCGCGTACTGGAAGCATGAGCCTCCCGCTTATTGACACCTCCTCCACTGAAATCTAGAATGCCTCGGCATGGAGTACCAATGCCGTTAGACGTTGTCTCGTTCAAACAAATCAGCCGGATCCTGGAGCTCACCGACTCGCTCGGCCTGAACCGCGAATGGGTGGAGATTCCCTTATCTCCGGAAAGCCCGGGCCTGGTCCGGAAATTGACCAATGGCAAACTGGAAATCATTGTCGATGCGGATCAACCGTTCGACGACTGGCTGGGATCGCTCCCGAAACATATTCAGCTCGCACAGGGAACCTAAACATGGATAGCCCGGTCCCGCACCCGACCCCCACCTCAGAAGAATTGAACGCCGAACTGGTCGCCATGCCGGAGCCGCCGGAGCAACCGGACCCGATCGTCGAACCGGGCTACGAAGAGCTGGTGGCCATCGCCTTGCGCCATGTCCGCGGCCGCCGCGGAGGCGATCTCGTCAGCGTGATCCTGGTGGGATCCAGCGTGCGGCGCGCCATCACCACGCACAGCGACATCGATCTCCTTGCGCTCGTCAAGGGACAGGCCGACGGCCACGAAATCGTCCGTACCGCCGATCGCCTGGCCGACATCCGGTATCGCGGCTATCGCGAAGTGGAAGAGGACCTCCCCTATTCACCGCGCCTTCCCGCGCTGCTCCGCAAAGCCCGCATCCTCTTCGATCACGAAAGCCTCGGCGCGAAACTGTTAGAACGGGCGAACCAGCGGTTCCGGCAGGGACCGCCCCCTGTCAGCACCAATGAACAGATCCGCATGAAGGCGGAATGTTTCCACTGGCTGGGGAAAGCCCGGGATCTGGCTGACAGACCGGCCACCGCGCAATATCTACTCTCGATGTTTTTTGATGACGCCATCAACGCCTTCTTCCGGCTACGGGGCTTCTGGCTGACCGCGCCGGTGGACTCGCTCAAATTCATCGCCTCCCGCGAGGCCACGCTGGGCGATCTGGCTGGGCGGTTCCTGACCGCCACCACCCTGGCAGAGCGGCTCAACGTCGGCCGCGACCTAGCCGACCTGCTCTTTAAGGGCGTGCCCAATCCTGCCAGAATCGACTGACGGAAACAGGGATTCGGCCAGCATTCCGCCCTCGCATGCAGATTGTCAGTTATTCGTAGAGGCAAAACCCCTAAGAGGATAGACTCCCCTGTAAGGGTCGCGCCTGCTCGATCCTGCCCTCCACGACAGCAGCAGAAGGAGTTTCTATGGATATCGGATTCATCGGACTAGGGAAAATGGGCATGAGCATGGTCACCCGGCTGCAGCGAGACCGGCACCGGGTGGTCGTCTACGATCGCTCGACCGACCTGGTCAAACAGGCAGTCGGAGTCGGTTGTGTCGGCGCCTCCTCGCTCGCGGATCTCGTCGGCCAGCTCAAGGCCCCGCGCGCGGTCTGGATCATGATCCCATCCGGCGCGCCAACGGAAGACACGGTACAGGCCGTCGCGGCGCTCCTCCAAGCTGGTGACACGGTCATCGATGGCGGCAACACCAGATTCCACGATGATGTGCGGCGGGCTAAAGATCTCAAGAAAAAACAGATCCACTATGTCGATGCCGGCACCAGCGGCGGCATTTGGGGCTTAACCGCCGGCTACTGCCTGATGATCGGTGGCGACGAGGCGCCGGTGGAACAGCTTGCGCCGATCTTCGCGACCCTGGCCCCGAAACAGGGCTGGGCCCACGTCGGAGGAGTCGGCGCAGGCCATTACGTCAAGATGGTCCATAATGGAATCGAGTACAGCATGATGCAAAGCTATGCGGAAGGCTTCGAGCTGATGGCGAAAAGCGACTACCAGCTGAACCTCGCCAAAATCGCCGACCTCTGGATGCATGGCAGCGTCGTCCGTTCCTGGCTTTTGGAATTGGCGGCGGACGCGCTCAAAGACGATCCGCGCTTGGAGCAGTTGAAAGGCTATGTGCATGATTCCGGCGAAGGCCGGTGGATGCTCGCCGATGCGGTCGAGAAGGATGTCCCAGTCCCGACGCTCGCGACGGCTCTCTTCACTCGTTTCCGATCGCGGCAAAGCGAATCCTTCGCGGAGAAAATGCTGGCCGCGTTGCGCAACGCCTTCGGGGGCCATGCGGTGCGCCGGTAAGGCGGACGCCTATGCCCCCACGAGCTCCCGCATCAATATGAAGCGGGCACCTGCGAGCCGGCTGAGGCCGATCGCCTAATCGAAAATGACGGACGGGCCTGGCGGAGGCTGTAACGACTCGATTCATGGGGGAGGCAGCTGTTTCAAAATCTCCTCGCTCGTTCCCAGCCCACCGATAAACCGCTCGAACCTCCCCTGTCGATAGAGGGCCAGAGCCGGCAGGGATGAGATCTCCAGCTCCGCGGGAATCTGGAACTGTTCGTCGACATTCATAGTCAGGATCAGCACCCTCCCTGCTGCCTCCTGCTCCAACTTTTCGAGCTCGCGCATCAACGAGCGACAACTCCCACAGCCAGGCTTCCAAAACTCCACCAGCACCGGTAGTTCAGCCTGCGCTACCAGACGGTCGAAGTCCCGATCGGTCACCTCACGCATCACAATTCCTCGCCAACAAGGGTGCCAAGACCTCCTGATATAACCGTTCGGCCATCAGCCGATAGCCAGCCGTAGTTAGATGCAGCCCGTCGTTGGAATAGCGGGCGCTAGCTGCTGTGTCTCCGGTTCTGCTGTGGCGGAAAACAGATCGAAGGCTGATAGCCCCTTCGATTCAGCAGAGCGGAGGATCAACCCGTTGAGCTGGTGCCGCCGCTCAAGATGTTCCGCAAACCACCGGCGCCCCTCCTCACTGGACAAGTCGTCACCCTCCCTGATCGAGGGAACAGTCACAGGCACCGGCGTGACTCCGGCTGCGGCGGCCCATTCATACATCTGAAAAAGATTGCTCAGAATAGCTGCAGGCATGGCATTCCTTCCCAGATCGTTCGTGCCCCCGAGACTCACCGCGTAAGCCGGTTCATGGGCCATCACCGCCGACCGGAACCGCCGCGCCATATCGCCGGTTAGCTCCCCGCAGAGGCCGCTCACCGACACATGCACGGACGGCCCGGTCAGTTCTTGCAGGAACCCGCCGTAGGGCGTCTCGGTCCCCTGCGGATTGTCGGCGCTGGGCGATTGAAATCCTGCCGTCAGACTGTCTCCGAAACAGACGATGCGAGTCATATTCTTGATCTCATAGACTGGCGTTGAAACAACTCGCAAGACGCGATTCTACTGGGGCACGATGCAGACTCGCAATGCCCCCTTCGCCTCACGTTCAATAGAAGAAAAATTCTTGGCCGTTCACTGCTAGGAGGCAGGCGAAGAGCGGCGATTTCCTTGACGATCCCTCACCTTCACGGTACAAATATTCACATAGACGAGCCGAAAACAGACGGGGCTCACCGCCGATCGCCCTAGCACAAGAGCCGGCTGATCCCGTGCTGGCATCCGTCAAGCTGTTCCTCATTCTATTAGACAAAGCCACTAAATCCAGCCGGACCTACGGGGCCACGAACTCGGTCGCGCAAAAATTCCTTCAGCAGCAATTCGAAATCCTCACGGATCATCTGGGCCATTACTCCAAATTGGCGTGTTCGTACAACGGTCCACACAGGAGTCCGGCCACGAGAACATGACGTTCAAACTTTGTACCGATGGCATCAGAGAACTGATCGCCTTCGAGTGACTTCAACTGGAAGAGCTCTCTGCCGTGCTTGCGAACTTTTTGAGCAGCCGGCCATCACCAGCAACTCAATCTCTTGACAGGGCAAAGCCCCACAGTTATTCTCGCAACCGTTCATTGATCGCACCGTTTACTAACAAGGAGCGCCTCTATGCATACCCTGGGAACCATTTTTCGGCGAATCACTCTCCCCTTGGCCGCCGCGGGCATGTTGTTGCTCGCCTCTCTTTCTGGAGCAGCAGCTGCCGACGTCTTCAAAATCGGCGTCATCGATCCTCAGACCGTGTTAGAAAAATCGAAGGCGGGCAGAAAAGCCCTGGATGGACTCAAAGAATATGTCAGCACCAGGCAGAAGCTACTATCCCGTGACGAAGAGGAATTGCGCACCACTGAGAAGACGCTCAAGGATCAACTTGCGAAGCTCAGCGAGACCGAGAAGAAAGAAAAAGAGACCCAGTTCCGCGCAAAGATCCAGGACTATCAAAAGCGCGCGCAGGAATTTAATCAGGAGTTGCAGGGAAAGCAGAAGGAATTGGTCGATGACTATATGAAGCGGATTGCCACAGTTACGCAGGCCGTAGCGGAAAAGGGCGGTTTTGCCCTCGTCCTCGACAGGGGCAGCGAACAAACGGTCAAGATTGTGATCTACAACAAAGACACCCTCGATTTGACCGAGCAAGTGATCAAAGAGTTCGACCGAGCCAACAGCAAGTAACCAGTGCGATGGGACCTCGGGTGCTCCGAGGTCCCATCAAAACTCCATCAGATAGCCCGCATCCCGCCAGGCCTTGATTCCCCCATCCATCGATACCACGTTCCGATAGCCCATCTGCTGCAGCACGTCTGCAGCTAAGGCCGACCGGTAGCCGCCTCCGCAGTACAAGACAATCGCCGCCTCCTTATCGGAAATGAGTGTCTCCACGTCGCGCTCGATAATCCCTTTCCCCAGATGGCGGGCCCCTTTCGCATGGTCTTTTGCAAACTCATGGTCCTCGCGCACATCCAGAAAATGCGGCACCTCACCCCGATCGAGCCGCTCCTTGGCCTGCGCCACCGTACATTCCTTCACCCTTGCTCTGGCTGCATCCACCAACTTCAGAAAACCTGGATTATGTTTCATCGTTTCTCCCCTTCCTCTCGTTCCAGCAATAGCTGCCGCTACTGTTGTTTCATCGCCTGGCAGCGGCTAGAGTCCTTCATCTTCCGGCTCCTGTCAACCGACTCATTGCGGAATCGCGCCGCTCGCTCGATTGACTAACCCCTACCCCGATGTTAGATTCCAGCCGCTTTCTAAAATAGGAAACCATGTACGATTTACGCTATTTACGAGACAATTTAGACCGCCTCAGAGAACAACTCGGACCCCGCGGTGCTGACGTCCCCTGGGACAGCCTCCGGGGGCTGATCGAACAACGCCGTGCCTTGACCAGCCAGGTCGAGCAACTTCGATCTGAACTCAAAAAAGGATCGGAAGAAGTCGCCAAGCTGAAACGCGACAAGCAGCCAGCTGACACCGCCATGGCAGCTATGAAAGCAGTCGGCGAACGGGTCAAAACAATTCACGACGAACTCCGCGGCGTCGAAGAGCCCCTGACCGATCTGAATCTCCGCATCCCCAATTCCCCTCATGCCTCGGTGCCTGCAGGGAAAGACGCGAGCAGCAACCAGGAGGCCAGGCGCTGGGGTACCCCGCCCACCTTCACCGCAACAGCCAAGAGCCATTGGGATCTCGGCGAAGCTCTCGGCATTTTGGATTTCGACCAGGCCGCAAAAATCGCCGGGGCGCGCTTCGCGGTCCTGACTGGGTCTGGCGCAAGACTCGAACGGGCCCTCATCAACTATATGCTCGACCTGCACACGACGCAGCATGGCTACAGGGAAGTTTTGCCCCCGCTCCTCGTCAATCGCGCGAGCATGACTGCGACAGGCCAGTTGCCCAAGTTCGAAGAGGATCTCTTTCGCCTCCGGGACGAAGACTATTTCCTTATTCCGACGGCAGAAGTACCAGTGACCAATCTCCATCGAGACGAAATCATCGCCGAGACTTCCCTGCCGGTCCGGTATACGGCCTATACCCCCTGCTTCCGCCGCGAAGCCGGAACCTATGGCAAAGACACCAGAGGGCTTATCCGTCTCCACCAATTTAATAAGGTGGAATTAGTCGTCTTCGCTAAACCGGAAGAGTCGTACGACGAGTTAGAACGGCTCACCGGCCATGCGGAAGCGATCTTGCAGGGGTTGGGCCTGCACTACCGGGTCGTCACCCTCTGCACCGGTGATATCGGATTCTCCGCGGCGAAGACCTACGACATCGAAGTCTGGCTCCCTTCTCAAAACCAATATCGGGAAATCTCCTCCTGCAGCAACTTCGAAGGATTTCAGGCCAGACGAGGCAGTATCCGGTATAAGAACGCAGCTGGGGGAAAGGACGCCAAGACCGAGTTCGTCCATACGCTCAACGGATCGGGGCTGGCCGTCGGTCGCACCCTCGTGGCGATCCTGGAAAACTATCAGCAGCCGGATGGGAGCATCACGATACCGGAGGTCTTGCGTCCCTACATGGGCGGGCTTGAGCTGATTCGCAAAGAATAGACTATGATGGGAGCCAGCCCAGGCGCTAACATGACAAGCGAACCTGGTCGAATGAGTTCATGTGGAGGGGTGGCAGAGCGGCCGAATGCGCCAGTCTTGAAAACTGGAGACCTCGCAAGGGGTCCGCGAGTTCAAATCTCGCCCCCTCCGCCAAACCACACAGATTGAGTCATCCTCTAAAACAGCCGCCGCCTCTGGCTCTCAAATCCCTTGCCGAAAGTCCCCTCACCCATAGTTCGAGATCCTTTTTCTTCTGGCTTGCCATCCCTGTCCGGCAGGTCATGGCGCAAGGCGATTACGGGCAGTTAACTTTCCAAGTTCAAGTAATTGTTCCCCCGTTGTGGAATGGCTTGTACCTCCCATAGACCCTGAGGTAAGATCACGCCTCGACTGCTGGTTATCCTACGATCATCGACGGCACCCACATGATCGGGAATCCCGCGTAGGGCTGAGCAGAGTGGAGAGGTGGCCGAGCGGCCGAAGGCAGCAGTTTGCTAAACTGCCGTAGGGGCAAAACCCTTACCGAGGGTTCAAATCCCTCCCTCTCCGCCACAGCCTGTTCCGTCGGCACTTGTACGGAAGAGATCGACAGAGACTTGATTTTTGTCCATCGATCCTGTAACAGTGCCCCGCTCTTCTTGCCGCGAATCGTGCCGAGGTAGCTCAGTTGGTAGAGCACAGCCCTGAAAAGGCTGGTGTCGACAGTTCAATTCTGTCCCTCGGCACCACATAAACCAACGAAAACATATGACGGACACGCAACGTTCTGCCATCCTGATCAAAATTACCGGAGGCGTTCATGTCTGAAATCAAAGAGCGAAAAATTGCCGTTGTAGGGCTTGGCTCGTGGGCCTTCCAATCGCTGTGGCGTTTGGAAAACGGCAGCGAGTCATCGGTTTTGATATCAACCCGGGCACGATTGCGGAGCTCCAGAATGGCCTCGATCGTACCGGTGAGGTCTCTCCTGCCGAGCTAAAATCGTCCGATGTCCACTACACCTATCAGCCCAGCGACCTCAAAGCGGCTGACTTCATCATCGTGGCCGTCCCCACCCCGATCAATGAAGCCCTTCAGCCTGATTTGACGGCTCTCCGGAAAGCATCTGAACTGATCGGGGCCAACCTCTCGCGAGGAGCGACTGTGGTCTTCGAATCGACGGTCTACCCAGGAGCCACCGAGGAAGTCTGCCTGCCGATTCTCGAACAGGCCTCCGAGATGACATGCGGCGTCGATTTCAAGCTGGGCTACTCTCCTGAGCGAATCAATCCTGGCGATAAGGCGCATACCCTCGAAAAGATTATCAAGGTCGTGTCAGCCCAAGACGACGCATCACTGGAGATCGTCGCGAACACCTATGAACTCGTGGCCAAGGCGGGGATTCACCGCGCCTCCAGCATTAAAGTGGCGGAAGCGGCGAAGGTGATTGAAAATGTCCAGCGGGACTTGAATATTGCACTGATGAATGAGCTGGCGCTCATCTGTCACCGTCTCGGGATCGATACGAAATCCGTTCTAGATGCGGCAGGAACCAAATGGAACTTCCTGAAGTTTTATCCGGGACTCGTGGGCGGCCATTGCATTGGCGTAGACCCCTACTATCTCACTTCCAAAGCTGAGTCGGTCGGCTACCATCCACAAGTGATTCTGGCTGGCCGGCGCATCAATAACGGGATGGGGAAGTTCGTCGCAGAACAAACGATCAAGCTGCTCGGTCAACTGCCCTAGTCAAGAATCTCAAGGTGGCGGTCCTAGGCCTCACCTTTAAAGAGAATGTGCCAGATCTGCGCAATAGCCGGGTGCCCGATATCATTCAGGAGCTACGCGAGTACGGGGTCCAGGTCTTGGTGCATGATCCGATCGCGGACCCGAAAGAAGCAGTCGCGGAATATGGCATTCAGCTACAGTCGTGGAACGATCAGACGAATGTCGACGGACTGATTATTACCGTGTCCCACCGTTCCTACACAGAGATGAGCCTACAGGAATTGCTCAAGCCCCTCCGGAGTCAACAAGAAGGAGTGATCATTGACGTGAAGTGCTTGCTCGACCAAGCCAAGCTCCCCGCCTCTCTGACCTACTGGCGCTTATAAGAGGCTATCGGTCACTCCCCTTTGGGCAGTCGCGAGAAGTAGAACGTGGCGATGGCCACGGTTGCCGCGACATTCAACGATTCCACATCGCGGCTGAGGGGGATGGTAAATCGAGTAGTGGCTTGGGTGCGGATCTGCGCGGACAAACCTCGGCTTTCATTCCCGACCGCGAACACCAGCTTCTGCGGCGCCTGACGAATCTTGTCGATCGAAACGGTCTCGCCTCCTCCCGCTTCTGCGGTGAAGATCTGACAGCCCTGTTGGAGCAAACCGGACACATCTTTGGCGAAGAAAATCGGCAGCGCAAGCAGGGCCCCGCTCGTCGAACGCACCACCTTGGGATGATAGATATCAGCCGACTCAGGCGTGAGCCACAGCGCACTCACGTTCAGCCCTGCCGCCGTTCTGATAATCGCCCCGACATTGGCGGGATCTTGCAACTGCTCTCCGAAAATCCCCAGAACCGTCGGCTGCCGAAGAATCGCAGCTTCATCCCACGTCGGCTGCCGCACCACGGCAAGAATACCTTGCGGCGCTTCCAAATCAGATAATTTCGAGAATTGAAAGTGAGGGCAGGAATACTGCTGCGCCGAGGCAGGGAGTCCGGCCAGCCGGTCAGTCTCCCCTTCTTTGGTCAGATACCCCTGCGCCGTCACGACCGTGAGAACCTGGTCGGGGTACCGAGCCAGGAGATCGCACACCGCATGGGCGCCTTCGACTACGAAGGCGCCTTCCGCTGCCCGCACCCGCCGCTCGTGGAGGAGCTCCCGAATATGCGAGCCTTGCGCACGCGTGAGGAGCGGGAGAGCCACGCTAGTAGATCACAGTGAACACCGAGGACTCAGCGACGTTTCCGCCCGGAAGCCGCTTCGGCAGCCCGAATCCGCTGGGCTCGCAGCTTCGCTCGCTTCAATGCCGTCAGTTTCCCTCTGGTTTGATCCTGCTCATGCTGCAGTTTATCAAACTGAGACTTGAGATGAAGTTTTTCCCGCTTGTGAAGCGTGGCACATTCTTCTTCGGAAAGATGAATCCAATCACCGAGCGTCCGTGCCCGCTTGATCCGCTGCTGCAACGACTCCCGCAACTGCTTGGAGCGCATGGTCAGGAGCGACTTCAAGGCTTCCTTGCGTCGCTGCACTTCCTCTTCCTCTGCGAGAATTCCGCGAATATCTGTTCCTACCATGCACGCCTCCTCACTGAATCAAGAATACACTTTGTGCCTCATTATACCTGATTCCACCCCCATCTTCCACTAAGAGAAATTAAGGATAAGCTATTGATTTACAAAGAAAGCTCGTCGCATGGCCGCGACAGTGAGGTTGCGAAGGCGGCCCCTATTTAGTATTATCGCGCCATGGCACTGGGACAACAGATTCAAGCCTGGCGGATCTCACGAGGCCACTCGACCGACTATTTAGCGGCTCAATCGTCTCTCACGCTTCAGACACTTGAGACCATTGAAGCTGAAGAGGCAGACCCCGCCGCCTCGATACTGGAATCACTCGCCGCTGCACTGAGGATCCCGCCAGCCTGGCTCTTTCACCACCCAACTTCATTCCGCACCCTGTTTGAAGACCCCGAGGAAGCAGACAGCTCCATCCCTCCAGGCCCTGATCCTGTCACAGAACAAATTCTCGCCGGATCACGAATGGACCGGTCGCTGTATGTCCTCTTGACGGCAATCATCCAAAGCGGCGAACCGAAATTGCTCCGTGCAGCAGAGGTAAATTTACGGAGCCTTGTCAAACAAGCCAAACAAGCGACGATCCCCTGGCAGAATCGGCCATCAGGCCACTTCGAACCGCCGAACGATTAACGGGATGCTGCAATAGTTCACTAGCGTCGTTCTCACACACCGTGAAAGGTAAAATGTGAATAGTGAAACGTAGAACTGCGAGCCCTCTGCCTCCGAGACCTTTCACGTTTTACGATTCACGTCTCACGGATCTTCAGACAGGCTTTTTGAGCATCCTGCAAAACGTTGCATCAGCAAAGACGGGTGTGGAACCGTTCGATCAGAAGACTTGCAGGATGAAACACTTAAGATAGCGAGTTTCCGGCATGGTGGCGAGGATCGGATGGTCGCTGGCCTGGCCACGCTGTTCGACCAAACGAATCTGCCTCTTCGCATCTCGCGCAGCTAGACGAATCCCCGTCCATAATTCCTGCTCCGTGACATGATGAGAACAGGAGCTTGTAACCAAAAACCCTTCCGGCTTCGTGAGCTTCATCCCGAGCAGGTTCACATCTTTGTAGCCAGCCAAGGCGCGGGGCACTGCCTGTTTACTTCTGGCAAAGGCGGGAGGATCGAGCAAAACCAGGTCATAGCGGCGCCCCGACCGTTCTAGCTTTCGCATCTCGTCGAACGCATCCGCCATGCGATAGAGGCACCGGTCCTCGACCTTGTTCAAAGCCGCATGACTGCGCGCGAGCACCAGGGCCTCTTCGCTCACATCCAGCCCCTCGACCGACTTGGCTCCCGCAAGCGCTGCATGGATCCCGAAGGCCCCAGTATGGGCAAACACCTCCAACACCTCCGCACCAGCCGCGAACCGCGCCGCCACCAGTCGATTCTCCCTCTGATCGCAGAACCAACCGGTCTTCTGTCCCCGCTCGATATCGACAAGGAATCTGGCCGTCCCCTCCTGGACCTCGATCGTCGTCGCGCCGCGCCCTCGAAGAAAACCTCGCTCCACCGGCAACCCCTCTAAAACACGACTCTTGGCATCGTTGCGCAGATAGACCCTCGTGGCTCCCGATTCCTGACACAAGAGATCGGCCAATAGATCCTTGCGACGGTCCATCCCGGCTGAGAGGGTCTGCATTACCAAGACATCGTCATAGCGATCCACAACCAAGCCTGGCAAGCGGTCCGCTTCGCCATAGACCAAGCGATAGGCGTTAGTACCGGTGACGATCTTCTGCCGCAGCCGGACCGCTTGCGCGAGACGGTTCTTCCAAAACTGTTCTGTGATCGGTTCGTCCTCGAAGCTCAGAATCCGCACGCGGATCTTGGAGGCGGGGTTGTAGAGGCCTCGCGCGAAGAATCGCCCATTCGGTGCCAGGACATCCACCACATCGCCAGCAACCGGTTTGCCGCTGACCGATTCAACGTAGCCTGCATAGATCCAAAGATGCCCCGGCTCCTCGACCGCACGTACACGGGAAAGGCAGACCTGGCCGCGGGAACCGTCATCATGAATAGCCATACTGTACTTATCCAATGGGAGCGAACCGAGCGTCAAGCCCCTCACACAGATCTGGTTGCTTGATGGCTGATCCTGGCTGTGGTTTGCTGCTCCTGTTCCCTGGGGGAAACCGGAGCCCCGCGGATCTGCTAGACGGAGACCGGAAAGAGGCTGTTTTAGAAGGCAGCCGTGACCAGAACCGTGATAGCGAAGGAGCGGCTGAAGTTAAGTCTTTGGTTTATTAGCAAACACGGTGGCATCGCAGGCGATGTATTTGATCTGCTTCATCGGAATGATGATCACTTCCTTTGCCGAGTCGACCTCCAGCACTTCCATATCATCACTAATGGTATGTCGGATCGCATCCTTGACCAGCAACTCCTGATTATCGACAAATACGATTTTCACCCAATATTGCACGCGCACCCCCTTATTGATCCAGCCGCCTTCTCACGTGGCACCTCTCGCGGGATTATACTGATCGCCCTCTCGGCCTTGCAACTTGCACAGGCCAGCCTACCTGCGTAAAGTGAACCCACATCATTCACCCATGACTGATTGAGGGAATCTACCCGTGTCAGCAGCACCCATCACCAACGTTGCCACAGTGAGGCCGATACTCGGACTCGGTTGTATCGCGGCACTGCTGATCGCTAATCTAGCTGCCGCTCAACTAATCGGGAACGAAGCGGAAATGGATCGCTTGCAGGGGAAAGCAGAAGAAGCGATGGCGAGTGACGATCCGGAAGGGGCCGCCATGGCCATGGGCCGCGCGGCGCTCATGGCCAAATATCTGGCCAAAACCAACCAGAATGATGGCTCGGCCCTTCGCCTGTTCCACGGAGCCGAAATCCTGTTTCGGTCACAGGAACATAGCTATCGCGCGATGGCCCTCTTTCGCCGGGCCGGAGGCCAACTGCCCGCCTCGTCCGGTGTCTGCGGAAGCCTCTCGTTGGCCCAGAACAGCCTCCAACAAGCACTCACAATGCTGACGCCAGAAAACTGTGAGCCGGGCGCTTGTACCGCAAAATCCTTCCAGCTCCAGCAGGCTGCCGCTGATTGGCGGACCGTCATCGACTCACTCATCGCCGACTATCAATGCCGCTAGCGCTGTCTCTTTCACGCAGACCGCACTCCGAACCACATGTGATCTGAATCATCGCAGAATGCTCAAAAGTTCCCTCCAGCAAGGCCGTAGCCAGTTCGGGCCTGAAGTGTTGGACTTGGCGTTAGAGCTCAAGAGGCATCTGATCAGACCCTCCCTCTCTCTGCGTTAATGGGTTGCTGACGCCGGCGCCGATCCCTGCCCGTCCCGCGGACATCCCGCAGGCTGGCTCGCCTGTGCTGGCAATTCTGACTCTCCATAGACATGCGCCGCAATGGCCTTCGCCACATCAGCAGCAAACTCCTGCTGCATGACTCGCACCGCCTTGGCTATCGCCTCACGATCCGACAGATGGCCTTCTTTCCCGCCCTTCGACAGGGCGCCGACCACCCGCTGGCTAGCCAAATCTACGACTTCGAAATCGCTGCACCACCGCACGAACTTAAACTGAGGATCGCGCACGTCCATCGACCAGACTCGCACGACGCCCCGCAGCAGCAACTCCGGAGGGGGCCCGCTGGAATCATCCCGGAGCAAACGCTCTCCACTCCAAGGCCGGCTCGTGACTTGTAGGCCCTCCTTCAGCAATCCTTCGATCAAGGCCCGTTGCGCCGGCTCAACCTGATCGCCCGTCACCGCAACCGCCAGTACTAAATTCGTTGCCAGAAACTGCTCGAGCTCATGGGCCAGTTCGCTGACACGATAGGTGGCGGCAGTCCCCTGGCCACTCGGACGGATCACGCGAAGGTCGGTATTATAGGTCTCCCGCAGCACCAGACTTCTGGTCGCCCGCCGCAAGGCTCTCACTTTGGCTAGCTTATCAGAAGGGCGATGGGCCTCCTCGACATCGTCGCTGATCGATCGGTCCAACTCGGTAATCTTTTCCATGAAGGAGGTCTCGGCCTGGGGCCGATGCATCCCAGCCAAGGCATAATGCACTCCATTATGCCGGTCGACCCACCGATCGACGATCCGGACATTTTCCAAGACTTTGTCGGTCGACACGCGCGTCAGATTGTCGAGCGTCAGCCGTCGCTCCTCGCTGCTATGACCTCGCTGCTCGATCAGTAGATACGACTCCCAGTCCTTCGCTTGCGCGCTGACCTCGGCCTTAAAGATGCGAGCCACGGCTGCATACGCATGACCTTCAGCAACCGCACGGTTCTCTGCCTGTCCCACTCCGACGAGATATTGTCTGGACGGATAGGCCACACTCACCCCATCGATCCAATCAGGCTTTGCCTGACCTCCTGCCCCTGCACAGCCCGACAGGACGCCGATGGCGCAGAGGACCAATCTGATTTTCTTCATGTTCAATAATCGGTCGATCATGGTATCACCCGTTGAATCAGCACGGTAGTCTCACCTGGCTTGAGCGACAAGGTCCCCATGGCTTCAGGGCTCAGAGGGTCATAGGACCCGGCTGGCTGGCTCTGCACCTGGTAGCGGCCAGCTGGAACCCAGACACGCGCAAGATGGATTTCATCTGGCAAAGTCTGCCAGCTCCGTTTGTCTGCTTCTTCCGATGCTGCAGCTAAACCTTTCGTTATCAGCCCCACGAGAAGACCGACCAAAGGGCCCGCATCTTTCCCCGCTGCTTTCTCCGCCTCTCTCGTCACGCCTTCGGCCAATGCAAACTTCGCAGCAGCACGGGCGAGAGCCTTGACGGTAATGCCGACCATTCGTTCCGACAAGGCCTTCTCTGCCAGGGCCGTCACATTCTGCACCAACTCCGTCTTCACCGTCACGCTTGTACCATTCTCAGGAATAAGGTTCACCGTATCGATCGGCACCTGGGTCTTCTGCGGGACGAGCCGTGGCAACGCCACACGCACCATATGTCCGTTAAGTCCATATAGGACAGCATCCGCCGCCTGTTGGGAAGGTTGCTTCGACTGCGAGGCCCCACGATTGAAGCTCACCAATTGGAGCGCATCGAGACTGATCGGCAGGTCAAGAAACTGATTCTCTTTACGTGGGGCGCGGCCATTATAGCTGATCACGACAACTTGAGCGAGAGATTGCACGGCCTGACTGCTCTCCCACTTGGTCTCGGGAAACGCCTGCTGATACAGGGCCAGCTCTTGAGTGAAATGGAGAGCCTCGGCCGTGCGTAACAGATCAACCCGCAGCTGTGGCGGAACGGCCATGCGCGACCAGGCACTGGTCGACTCAAAGATCTCATAGGCATTTCGATAGGCGATGAATGCATTATTCACATCGCCCGTACTCTCATAGAGGATGCCGCTCAAGTAGCGCGCGAAGCCGTCGTCCCGATAGGCATTAGTCTCTTTGGTTCGATTCGACAGCACGTTGAGGCGATGGTCGATACGGCGGGCTTCGACCAGCGCCTCTTGCCACTGACCCAGCCGTGTATAATTCAGGGCCTTCAACACATTGAGCAGCACCTGTTCGTAGGGATCCCCCTCATAAGGCAACGCCGTATCATTCGTGAGAAACGCGAGAACTTCCGTTCGCATTCTTCTGGTATAGAGACGATCCACTTCATCCTCGGCCTGTTCCAACAGGGCGTTGCTCTGCTGATAGTTGCCGGCGAGCTGAAGCGTCATCCCTCGATCCATGCCATAGAGCGCCAGGCTTTTTTCGCCATAGTCCTGTTCCGCTAGCTGGACGATGGCATCGGCCCCCTTAGGATCGTGGGCGCGAAGACTCGTTTCAATAAGGAGATACCGATTAACTGGAGGGGCGCACCCGGTAAGTAAGAGGATAGCCAATAGGACAAAGAGAGACTGAGGGGGAACAACCAGGCCCCACTGTGCAGGAGAACAGACGGTGGGGCCTGAGATACGAGTGCTCAATGGCGGTAGTGACGCCTAAAAAATAGAACGTTTCTTTTCAATGACTTTCTTGATCTTCTTCTGCCCGTACCAGACCTTGGCATTGTTCTCCAAATCCACCATCTGTAGGTCGATCTGATAGAACACCGCCTTCGTCCCCTCGGCCTCGTCAAGGATCGTCGCAATCGTGCCCTTCATCATATAGTCAGCGCCAATCTCTTTCCCCGGCCCCTTCTGTGTATCCTCGCGGGCATGCATTGCCTGCTCTTGACGTTCGGTACGAAGCTCTTCACGATCTCCCTTTCCTGCCACAAACGTCACTTTTTGTGAGTTGGTGAGCTCACGCTCCAAATCGATCACAAACGTACTGACGTTAATATGTTCGTGGCTGCTGTTCTGGATAGCCCCGACCACGACGACCGGCTGGCGGCGTTTCGAACTGGAAAAATTGTTGAGCCAGGGATACTCGAGCGCCGCCTTGACCATAGACTCCGCAACCATCCTGGAATCGGTATCGTTCCAACGACCGCTCAGGTCCGTGACGACCCCGGAGTCGACCCGGGTGACTTTGATCTCTTGCGCGCAGCCGACCAGAAGCAATACCGTCAGCACAACGAGCCCGATTCGTCCTCGGTCTATCACGAGATACCTCCTGCCAATGCAGCCATGAATGGTCGATTAATAGGGAGCCCTTACTTCGGCGCCCGTTTATCTTCTTCTTTTTCCAGCCGATCAAAGAGCTTATCGGCGTTCTTTTTGACATAGTCGCGAACCTGCGCGTTCAACTCCTTCGCCTGCTCGAGATTATTCTTCATCGCCTCGAGATTCAGCTTGGTCAACACGTAATACGTGTTCGTCTTCTCATCCTTGTAGCGCTCGATAGGGCGCACGCCGCTGAGCGTGGCGGTCGTCACCGTCTTAATGGCCCGCTCGACGCTCTGCTCTTCCGTGTTCTTGGTAAAGTCTGCAGCCGTCGTGGAGGCTGCAAAGTCGCGCATCAAGTAGCCGGTATAGGTCTCAAAGGTCTTGGCGATCTCAGCTCTGGCACGATTTTCGGCTGTGTCCCAAGCCAAGGGCTCATTCCGAACGCCGACTACGGACCCGACGCCATAAAAGGCTTTGCTGTCTTTCTCGTTAAAGGCCCCGGACCCCTGCTTCACCCACTTCGGGGGACCGCCGCAGGCCACAAGTCCGATCATCAGGGCAATCGCTACTCCTCCCCCGACTAACCTCGACCTGAACCCCAGTATCCTATTCATGCCCGTGCCTCCTTGATCATGATCAGAACGGTAAAACCGCAACGTGCCAGCGGCAGATGCCACCGAGAAGCGTTCGAGAACTTACACAAAATCATGCTAGCATGCACCCCTGAACCAGTCAACGAAGCAGACGGCCGATCGCGAACCGGCTTATTGTTCACCTAAAGGAGGATACTAATGGCGGACATTCAGATTGATGACGGCATCATTAAGATTCTGAGCATGGAAGTGCAAGATCCCAAAGCGGCCGCAGTCCTCGCGGAGTACCCCCAGGTCCGCTGGGCTGAAATTACCCGAAAAGCCGTCAAGATCGGATTGGGGTATCTCAAGGGCGGAGAGAAGCCCTAGGGCTTCGAAGGTGCAGAAGGAGCGACGGGACGTGACTGTGCCACGGCAGCTACGGCGCGGGCATGATTCCCTCCCAGCTCAAGGTAGCGGGTGAAGGCCTCGACCGATTTAGGCTGATCCTTTATCTCGTCGGCGTAAAGAAGACCCAACGAGAAATAAACATCCAGATAGTCGGGATTGACCACCAGCGCCTCTCGCATCGCACGCTCCGCCTCGACATATTGCCCGCGCTTTTCATATATCAACCCGAGCGTATACTGAGAATCCGGATTCTTCGGCACATACTGCACCGCCAGCTTCGCCGCCGACAAAGCCGCGTCAAGGTTCGGCAGGACTTCTAGTAGTACATAGCTCGTGAGCACATAGACATCCCCAAAGGTGGGGTCATATTCCAAGGCTTTATTCAGCCGTTCCAACGCCTCCGCCGGTGACTTCCCTGTTTGAAGCAACGCGAAGGCCTGTTCATACTGCTGCTTCGCCGCCTGCCGGCGCTCAGCCGGCGACTGAGGCCCTGCCCCCAACACGAACGCGGATCGCCGACCCTCGATCAACACCGTATCCCCGTCTCCGTCAAGCTGCGCAAAGAGGGGGTGCTGGGTGCCCTTTGACCGTTCCACGACGGATTGCTTCACATAGTCGCCGACTTCGGAGGCCATGAGCCAGCCGTTCTTATTGCGATCCGCCTGGCCGCTCAGCCCGTCCAGCAACACCTGCACGAAAAGGCTTTTCCCCTGCTCCTGAATCAAGGCCTGCCCCTTATCGCCCGCCGTCAAGACTTGCACCCCCCGCCGCTCCGTATCGTCTTCCGGAGCCATCCGCCCTTCGAGGGACAGGGGCTGAGCCGTACTCACCTCCCACCCGCGAACCGCGGCATTCAAGAGGAAGAGGGTATGTTTGGACGCGCTACGCCGGCTGAACTCTTTCAACTGCTCAAATGTCACAGACTTGGACACGTTCCCGATCTGTGCATCCCAAGGCACGAGATACCCCAGTTCCTTCCCTGAAAGATCCTGCGTGACGCCGGCATGGCCGACAAAATACAGCACGAGGCGATCGTATCGCCCAACCTTGCGAGGCAGAAAGTCTGCAAGAGTCTGCTGCAAGCGGCGAAAACTCACGTCCTTATCGTACAACTCGACGACCTCGTCAAATCCCAGCTGACGAAACGCGTGAGCTACAGCCCTGGCCTCCTCGATCGCGCCGGGGATCTTCGGAGCCAAGAGATAATTTTCGACCCCGATAACAACGGCCCAGGACTTATAATAGAGCCCTTCCGGCTTCCCCGCTTGGGCAAACGCGGACGAAGGACAGAGCAACGCGATCAGTGAGGAGGCGAGGAGCACGAGAAAAAAGAATTGCCGGCACAAAAACAGCAGCATAGCTCAGCCTACTCTCGCCTCCGCGCGGCTGTCAAGAAACGCCAGGCCAAGGCTCGCACCACCCGCCGCAGTTGAGTTATTCCCCGGCTCTCTAGCATAATACCGCGGTGTGCTTCGCATCTTTACCTGAAGGAGTTTCCCGCATGTCAGAGAACATCAACACGCTCCTCAAAGAAAGCCGCGTTTATCAGCCATCCGCTCAAACTAAGGCCGCAGCCTATATTCAGGACTACGAGAGCGCCTATAAGCAATCGATCGCCGACCCGGAAGGTTTCTGGAGCAACGTCGCCAAGGAGTTAGAGTGGTTCACGGCCTGGACGAAGGTCCTGGAATGGAACTATCCCTGGGCCAAGTGGTTCGTTGGAGCCACCTGCAACATTGCCTATAACTCCCTCGACCGTCACATCAAAACCTGGCGCAAGAACAAAGTCGCCATCATCTGGGTGGGCGAGAACGATCAAGAACGGATCATCACCTACGGCGAACTCTACCGGCAGGTGAACCGCTGCGCCAATGGACTCAAAAAACTGGGGCTCCAGAAAGGCGACCGGGTCACGATCTACCTGCCGAAAGTGCCGGAGCAAATCGTTGCGATGCTCGCCTGCGCCCGTATCGGCGTCATCCATAGTGTGGTCTACTCTGGATTCAGTGCCCCGGCCCTCGCGAACCGCATTCAAGATGCAGAAGCCAAACTAGTCATTACCGCCGACGTCGGGTTCGACCGGGGCAAGGTCTTCAACATCAAGCCAGTGGTCGATCAGGCCGTAGCTAATTCCCCCACCGTCGAACATGTCGTGGTCTTACGGCGCCAGACTCCCGGGGTGACCTTAGCCACGCCAAAAGAAATTGACTGGCACGATTGGCTGAAGGCGGAGAAGGCGGTCTGCGAGGCTGAGCATCTGGATGCCGAGCATCCGCTGTACATCCTCTATACTTCCGGTACCACCGGCAAGCCGAAGGGCGTGGTCCATGTCCATGGCGGCTATATGGTCGGGACCTACATCACCACGAAATATGTCTTCGATCTGAAAGACGACGACGTCTACTTCTGTGTGGCAGACCCAGGCTGGGTCACAGGCCATAGCTATATTGTCTATGGGCCTCTCCTCAACGGCGCGACGATCCTCATAGCCGAGGGTAAACCGGACTATCCGAACCCGGGCCGCTGGTGGGACCTCATCGAACGGTACGGCGTTTCGATCTTCTATACGACTCCCACCGCCATTCGCCTGCTCATGCGCTATGGAGAAGACTGGCCCAAAAAATACGATCTCTCCACCCTCCGCATCTTGGGAAGCGTAGGCGAGC
>SXGQ01206063.1_pt1 | contig 29858 bp, 31 predicted proteins | sample 3178371 | NCBI WGS metagenome assembly SXGQ01 (sample SAMN11356859, study PRJNA531348) | freshwater metagenome | isolation source: freshwater sample F1-20 | place: China: Fuxian Lake, Yuxi | collected 2017-12-25
AAGAAGAAAAAATGGGTCCCTGGATGGGCGCGCTCGACGACAACCTCGAGGTGCTGGCAAAAAATGACACTGGCGCTGGCGAATGGGGCCGCGCAGCCACCAACGAATTGATTCGCTCGCGCATCAAGGTCAAGAGCATGAACTTCATGCGCGGGCGCACCTTCCTCAACAAGTACCTGATCATTGATGAGGCGCAAAACCTTACGCCCAAGCAGATGAAGACCCTCATCACCCGCGCAGGGCCGGGCACCAAGATCATCTGCATGGGCAACCTGGCGCAAATCGACACGCCGTACCTGACCGAAGGCTCATCGGGTCTGACCTACGCGGTCGATCGGTTCAAGGGTTGGCCGCACGGCGGGCACATCACATTGGCCCGCGGTGAACGCTCGCGCCTGGCCGATTTCGCCAGCGAGGTGCTTTAAGTTCGGCGCCCAGATACCCGCCAGTAAGACCGCTCACTGTGGCGTCGGCCCCATGCCCTGGCGCAGCTTGCCCAGCAGCCGGTGAAGTTGTTCCATCTCGCGGGCATCGAGACCCCCGAGCAGCGCAACCAGCCAGCTCTCGTGCTCCACAGCCATGCGATCGAACCACGCCTGGCCTGAGGGGGTCATGCGCACGATCAAGGCCCGGCGATCGCTCGGATCGTCCACACGCTCGACCCAGCCTTCAGCCACCAGCTGATCGGTCAGGCCGGTCACATTGGCCCCCGTAACCATCAAGTGACTCGACAGGGACGTCATGCGCAGGCCTTCCGGGAAGCGATTGAGCTGGGCCAGGTAATCAAAACGCGGCAAGCTGGTGCCAAAGTGCGCGCGCAACAGAGTGCGTATGGTTTGCTCGATCTGGGTGCTGCAAGACAGCAGACGCAGCCACAGCCGGATGGCTTGGTGGTCATCGGCCGACACCCCGGCCTCGCGACCGAGTTCAGCGGTTGGCACCACGCTCTTTTGGACGACTCCCATCGCCCGATTGTGCAACGAGTCGACGGCGCAACTTCCGCGCTGGCTTGGCGCGCAGGGTCAGCAATGGCAAACTCTCTTGACGTTTGAGGCGCAGGCGAGCATCATCATTGCGTTTCCCTGGAGAAACTTTGTTTTATATATAAAACAATTATTTCTGGACCACAGACCCAAGCCATGAGCATCCTAGGCATCGACGAAATCACCCTGAGCGCGGCCGACCTGCCCACATGTCGCAGGTTTTTTGTCGACTGGGGCCTGTCTCTGGTTCAAGAGTCGGCGCAGGAGTTGGTGTTCGAGTCGCTCAATGGCTGTCGGGTGATCGTGGCCCACCCAGAGCGCCCCAACCTGCCCCCCGGTCTGGAGGGTGACCCCACCTTGCGCCAAGTGATCTGGTCCACCAGCAGCCAGGGCGAACTCGATCAATGGGCCCAGCGCATGCGGGGACAGGACGGCTTTGAGCGGCAGGCCGCGCGAGCCATCTGCAAGGACCCCATGGGCTTGTCCATGGGCGTTCAGGTCACACGGAAAAAGGCCATCGACCTGCCCTGCGCCGCCGTGAACACCTGGAGCCATCGACCGCGGGTCAATCAAGCCTCGCCCGCCTATGAGCGGGCCACCCCGGTGGAAGTGGGTCATGTGGTGCTGTTCACCCGGGATCTGGAGCGCACCTCGCGCTTTTACCAAGAGGTGCTCGGCTTCGTGGTCTCCGACCGATATCCGGGCCGCGGCCACTTCCTGCGCTGCGCCGCGCGCGGCGGACATCACGACCTGTTTTTGCTGCAGCCGCCGGAACCGCGGCAGGGGCTCAACCACGTGGCTTTCACGGTACGCGATCTGCACGAGGTGATCGGTGGAGGCATGCACATGTCGCGTCAAGGCTGGCAGAGCGAACTGGGCCCCGGCAGGCACCCGATTTCATCGGCCCTGTTCTGGTACGTGGTCAGCCCGGCCGGCGCGCTGGTGGAGTACTACACAGACGAAGATGAATTGACCGAAGCATGGCAGCCGCGGGAATTCACGCCCGGGCCGACCGTGTTTGCCGAATGGGCGGTCAAGGGCGGCATCGACGGCAACACCCGCCGGCAGATCGATGCCCAAGCACCCGGTGGGCGCTTCATGACCGACAAACCCAAACCCTGAGCCCTCGACCGAAAAGACAGATGCAATGAAAAGCACCCCTCTGTACAACGAGACCCACCAAAGCCGCAGCACCGCACCGACGGCTTACGAAAACCTGCTCGGCGACGCGATCGAACGCGCCTTTGCCGCTGGCATCCACGAACTCGACGCACTGGTTCGCTACCTCAACGACAGCGGCCAGGCCGCCCCCGACGGACAACCATGGACCGCGCAAAGCTACCAGCGGGAAATGGCACGACTGAGCGCCTGAAAGCACCGCCCAAACGAAAGTTGCACGCCATGAAAAACGACGCACAAGCCCTTGGGGCTGATCCGATCGACGCCGCGCTGACCGTGGGCCTCAAAGACCTGTGGTTCCCGGTGTGCCCATCGGGTTTCGTCAAAGCCAACCCGGTGTCGCTGCGCCGCCTGGGCTACAAGATTGCTCTGTGGCGCGACACCAGTGGCAAGGTCCACGCCCTCGAAGACCACTGCCCACACCGCGGCGCTCCGCTCTCGCTGGGTGTCAATTTGGGCGACCGCATCGGCTGCGCCTATCACGGCGTACAGGTGCGCTGCGACGGGACGGTCACGCGCGTACCCGGCAGTCCTGGCTGCAAGCTCGAGGGCTCGCGGCCCACGCGCATGTTCCACACGGCAGAGAGCAACGGGGCGATCTTCTTGTTCAATGCCACAGATCCAGCAGTCAACGAGCCACCGCCGCTGAAACTGCCCGAGCAACTGACCTCGCCCGAATGGTCATCCTTCCTGTGCTACACCGAATGGGGCGGTGACTACCGCTATGTGATCGACAACGTGATGGACCCAATGCACGGGGCCTACCTGCACAAGCAGTCGCACACCATGAGCGAGGGCGACATGACCGCGGAATTCCAGATCCGCGATCTGCCCGAGGGTTTCATCTTCGAGAAAAAAGGCCAGCGCGATGTCAACTTCGACTGGACCGAATGGCTGGACACCGGCATACACCTGATGCGGCTGGAAATTCCTTATCCCAAGACCGGCGGCCCGGGCGGCAGCTTCACCATCATCGGCAGTTACACGCCGATAGACCCACGCACGGCGGGCGTTTTCCACTGGCGCTGCCGCAAGGTCAGCGGTTGGCAGCGCGACACCTGGCGCTTTCTCTACAAGAACCGGCTGGAGCAGCGCCACTGGAACGTGCTCGAGCAAGACCGCGTGGCCGTGGAAAACATGGAGCCCGACGCCAACCAGCGCGAGCACCTGTACGCCCACGATGCGGGCATCGTGCGGCTGCGCCGCCACCTGCGCAAGCTGGCCGAGCAGCAACTGGCCCGTCAGGCCAGCAACGCCTGACGCGGCAGGCACGCGCCCCGCCGAAAGTGGCTTAGCGCGTAAGATTGCCACCTTGGGCCGCCTGTGCGCGGCCCCGTTTTTTGCAAACCGTTTTCCATGACCACCGACCCGAAATTACAAGCCTGGGTGCACACCCTGCGGCACGAGGCCCAAGACATCATCAGCATCGAACTGCGCCCGGCCGCAGGCGTGAGCTTTCCACCCTTTGCGCCCGGCGCCCACATTGATCTGCATCTGCCCAACGGCCTGGTGCGCAGCTATTCGCTTTGCAACGCGGCTGGCGAGCCCGACCGCTATGTGATTGGCGTGCTCAAAGACAAGGCCAGCCGCGGCGGATCCAAGGCTGTGCATGAGACGCTGCGCGTGGGCAAGGTGCTGACCATCAGCGCACCGCGCAACCATTTCCCTTTGGTTGAAGACGCCAGGCACACCGTGCTGATCGCAGGCGGCATCGGCATCACGCCCTTGCTGTGCATGGCGCGCCGACTGACCAGCCTGGGTCGCTCGTACGAAGTGCTCTACTTTGCCCGCCACCGGCAGGCCGCAGCCTTTGCCGATGTGCTGGCCGAACTCGGCGCCAAAGTGCATTGGCACTTTGACGACCAAGCCGGTGGCCCGCCCGATTTGCGCGGCCTGCTGGCCCAGCGCCAGGCCGAGGGCACACACTTTTATGCCTGCGGCCCCACGCCCATGCTCGATGCCTTCGAGGCCGACTGCAGCGCGCTGGGCCTGGCCAACAGCCATCTCGAGCGCTTTAGCGCCAAGGCGGTTGAAGCGGCCAGCGATGCGCTCACCCACTACACCGTGGAGCTTAGAAAAAGCGGTCGCAGCTTTGAGGTGTCGGCCGGCAAAACGCTGCACGACAGACTGATCGAGCTCAAGGTGGACGTGCCCTGGAGCTGCGAGGAAGGCATATGCGGCTCCTGTGAGACCAAAGTGCTCGAAGGTCAGGTCGATCACCGGGATATGGTCTTGACGCCCGCTGAGCAGGCCACCAACACCGTCATGATGGTGTGCGTCTCAGGCTGCAAGAGCCAACATCTGGTGCTCGATCTGTAAATCCCATCGTGCCGCGGTCGGCGACTTAGGCCGATGCGCCCGGATAAGGGCTGTTGTCTGTGGCTGCCAACATAGCGCGCAGCAGTTGTTCGGTCAAATCGGCGCGCACAGACTGCCAAGCCGGATCCGACCACAGGTTGTGCAGCTCGTGCGGATCGGCCTTGAGGTCGTAGAGTTCGCCCCAGCTTTGGCCGTCGTAGATCGTCAAGCGGTGGTTGTCGGTGCGCCAAGAGCGCATGCGCAAACGCCGATCCAGTCCAAAATCGGCGCGCTGGCTTTCTTCTTCAATCAGCAGGCCGCTGCGACCGCCGTGGCCGTCGAGCAGGTTGCAGCCGTGCATGCCATTGACAGGCGGCAAGCCGGCACGCGCCAAGACCGTGGGTGCGATGTCGATGGTCTGGGTCAGATCCTCGCGCAGCCCGGTTTGCCGCCGGCCTTCGGTGTCGCGCCAGATCAAGGGCACGCGGGTGATGGACGGGTAGTGCAGACCGCCCTTGAACATCAGTCCCCGGTCACCCAGCAGATCGCCATGGTCGCTGGTCATCAGAACCACCGTATTGGCGTCGAGCCCCAGCCGCTCGAGTTGAGCCATGACGCGGCCCACGGCTACATCGATGAAGCTGAGGCTGCCGTGGTTCAATGCCATCGCCTCTCGCACCTCCTGCTCGCTCGCTGCAAAGGCGGCGTAGGCAGGCCGAAAGTCCGCCGACTGCTCTCTCTGGCGGCGCAGCGCATCAATGGCCGGCGGTTGATCGCGCAAAGCCGCTAAAAAGCTCGCAGGCAAGATCATGTCGGTCGGCTTGTACAGGTCCCAATAGCGCCCTGGTGGCGCGTACGGATGGTGCGGATCGGGAAAAGAGCATTGCAAGAAAAAAGGCTGCTGGTCGCAGGCAAACTGCGCCAGCAACCCGCAGCTTTGCTCGGCAATCCAGTAGGTCGGGTGCAGTGTTTCGGGCAAGCGGGTTCGCCAGGCCTGCCCGAGCTGGCCCAGCGCCAATTGCGGGGTCGGCAGGGCATGGGCCGGGCCGATCAGCCGATCGGCATCTGGGGTTTGCTGGCGCACCCAGCGCCGCCAATGGCCCTGCTGATCGTCGCCATGGCCTATCGTCAGCTGCACCTGCTCAAAGCCATAGTAAGGCAGGTCCAAATCAAAATGTTCATCCTGGGCCCAAGAACGTGCCACCTCCTGGCCATAGCGTCCCGGGTGGGGCCGACGGGCATCGTGCGGCAGGCGCTGAGCCGTCGCCGGCCAAGGCGGTGGCACGGCCGTGATGTTTTGCAGATGCGACTTGCCCACCAGGGCCGTGCGCCAGCCCGCGCCGCGCAGCACCTCGACAAAGGTCAACTCGCCCAGCGACAGCTCGCGCCCGTTCATCTGCACACCGTGCGCACTGGGCATGCGCCCAGTCATCAGGCTGGCCCGATTGGGCTGGCAGATCGGGGTGGCCACATGGCATTGCGTGAAACGCTGGCCCTGCCGAGCCAGTGCATCGATGTGCGGTGTGTGCAGTACCGGATCACCGTAGCACCCGAGGTGATCGGCCCTGTGCTGATCGGTGATGAACAGGACGAAATTGGGTCGCTGCTGCCCCACGCGCTGCGCACCGCTCACAACAGGGCCCCGCACCGGCACGGCGGCCGAATCATTGTTACCGTGAACCTCAATCGGCCTTGATGCCCAACTCGCGGGCGAGCTGGCCATAGCGCTGCGTGTCGGCCTTCATGAAGTCGGCCAGCACCTGGGGCGCACCGCCCAGGGGTTCGATGCCCGCCCCCAGCAGGCGCTCGCGCACGTCGGGCATCCGGATCACCGCATTGACCTCCTGGTTGATGCGCTGCACCACCGCCGCGGGCGTGGCCGCAGGCGCAAAAACACCGTACCAGGCATTGACCTCCACATTGGCCACGCCTTGCTCGGTGGCCGTGGGCACGTCGGGCAGCAGCGCGGATCGGGACTTTTCGGTCAGGGCCAAGGGCACGAGCTTGCCCGCCTTGATGTGCTGCAAAGCACCACCCACGCCGGTGTAAAGCAGCTTGACCTCACCGGCCAAAGCAGCATTGAGCGAGGGGGCCACGCCCTTATAGGGCACATGCAGCAGGTCGACAGAGGCTGAGCGCTTGAACATCTCACCGGCAAAGTGCATGGGCGAACCATTTCCCGGGCTGCCATAGGCCAGACCCGGCTGTTTGCGCGCCTGCTCCAGCAAAGCCTTCAGATTGGTCGCGCCCAACTGTGGGCTGGCCACCAGCACCAACGGTGTGGTTGCCGGCGCGATGACGGGCAGCAGATCGCGGTTGACATCAATGCCCCCACCGGCACCCGGCGCCAACACATGGGGGGATATGGCCATGGTGTTGGGAGTGAGCAGCAAGGTGTGGCCATCGGGTGCGGCCTTGGCCACAAAGCTGGCCCCCAAAAGCGCTCCCGCACCGGGCCGGTTTTCAACGACCACGGCTTGGCCCAGGCGCGGCGCCAGTTTCTCAGCAATCACCCGGGCAGCGACGTCGGGGCCGCCGCCCGGCGGAAACGGCACGACCAAGGTGACCTGCTTGCTCGGAAAAGACTGGGCCCAGCCCAAGCCAACATTGAGCAACAGGCTCAAGCCCGCAAGAGCCAATGCGCCTTGATGTCGAGCGCGACGATGGAAAAACTTCATGAATGACTCCTCATTGACCAAGCGCCCACCGCCTGGTTGAACTGGGCTTTGCAGCCATGTTAGCCGGCCCGCTGTCGGCCAGCCAGCGGGTTTTTCTGGGGTCGCCCAGGTCCCTACTCGGCCACGCTGTCGTCGCCAGCCGACTCCAGCGCCTCACCAATGGCGCGCAACATCTTGAGCGCCCTGTAAACCACCACCCGCTCCTCCGGCGACATGCGCAATATCATGGCCGCCTGCGCTCGGCGGGCTTGCGGCATCACCTTGCGGTGCAGCGCCAAGCCGGCTGCCGTGATGCGGCAGCGGATCTGCTTCCAGCGTGGATTGCTGCCCTCGTGATCGACCTGAACCCATCCACGTTCCTGAAGCAAGCGCAAGGTGCGGCTAACCATGGCCTTGTCGGACACCGAAGCCACCACCAGATCGGGGAATGTCATTTCCCGCGCCTGCGCCAACACGGACAACAGACGCCACTCGGACACCGACAGGCCGTGTCCGTCGGCATACGGCACTGTGATCGAGCGGCGCAAGGCGTTGGAAGCCCGACTGGTGACGGTGGTCAAGAAATCATCGACCGACAAACCCGTGCCTGCCTCATCCAAGTCAGCCCATGGACAGGAGGGCCGCAACCCAGCCGGTGCCCCAGTCCGCGCCAATGCTGGAGGAGATTTTTTACTCTGCACGGTGTCCTTCTCTTTATAACGGGTCTTGTAACGACGGCGGACCAGTCTAAGGCAGATAAGGGTTTCAGGACCCTGCGTAAATATTCTGTTGATTAATCAACAGAGAAACTATACGATGTGCTTCAGCCGTCGCAAAACCGCCTCCCGCACGGAATGCTGCGGCAATGCTGCCAACACCACCCGTCGCCAACCAGTGGCGATGAACCGAAGCAACAGGAGGAGACCATCATGACCTTTCATCGCCGCCAAATGATAAGTGCCGCATGGCTCGGCTGCGCCGCCCTGGCCGTCGCATCAAGCGCCGCTCTGGCCCAGTCGGCCTACCCCAACAAGACCATCACAGTGGTAGTCTCCTACCCACCGGGCGGCGACACCGACGCCATCGCCCGGCTGTTCGCAGAAAAGCTCTCCCAACGGCTCAAGCAAGCCGTGGTCGTTGACAACAAACCGGGCGCCGGTGGCACCATCGGAAACGCCTTTGTGGGACGGGCCGCTGCCGATGGCTACACCCTGCTGTTCACGCCCAATCCCTTCACCACCGCCCCCATGGTGATGAAACTGCCGCCCAACGCCAGTTACGACGTGCTCGGTGGCTTTGAGCCCATCATCAAGACTGCTACGCAGCCGCTGGTGCTGGTGGCTCATCCCAGCGTGGGCGTCAAGACCATTGCCGACATGATCAATCTAGCTAAGGGCGGCAGGGCCCTTTCTTATGCCAGCCCCGGTGCTGGCTCACCGATGCACGTGGTGGCCGAGTGGCTCAACAAGTCAGCGGGCGTCAAGATCACCCATGTACCCTACCGCGGCGTTGGTCCCTCTGTGGTGGACGTGGTGGCTGGCCATGTGAACACCGCCTGGGTGACCTTGGGTGCAGTTTCACAGTACACCAGCAGTGGCCGCCTGGTGACGCTGACCATTGCCGATGCGCGTCGCAGCAGCCTAGCGCCAAACGTACCCACCCTGGTTGAAGCGGGCTATAAAGACGTGGTGGTCGGCGCATGGAACGGTTTTTTTGCACCCAAGGGAACGCCAGCGGCCGTCGTCAATCTAATCAACGGCCACATGAACGACATCCTGAAGATGCCCGAGGTGATCGAAAAGCTCGCCACCTTCGGCGCCCTGCCCGCTGGCGGCACGCCGGACGTCTTGGCAAAAACCAATGCCAGCGACTACGAGATCCAGGGCAAGCTGATTGCCGACCTGGGCATTCGCGCCGATTGAACTGGCATCATCTGGCTGCCATGAGCGAATCGACCCTCGGAAAGAACACCGCGCAGGTCAACGCCCGATCCAAGGTGATGGGTCGGGCCCAGTATGCCGGTGACCTTCAGTGGCCAGGTATGCTGCACGGCAAGGTGCTACGCAGCCCCTACCCGCACGCCCGCATCGTTCGCATCGACACCGCAGCGGCGCAAGCGCTGCCCGGCGTGCGCGCGGTGCTCACCGGGCATAACAGCGCCGGTACGCCCTGGGGCGTTCACCACAAGGAAAGGCGGACCCTGGCTCTTGATCAGGTCCGATTTGCCGGAGAGGAAGTGGCCGCGGTGGCTGCCATCAGCGAAGAGATCGCCCGCGATGCCCTCGACCTGATCGAGGTTCAATACGAGGAACAGCCGGCGGTGCTCACCGCGCAGCAAGCCTTGGCACAAGGTACACCGGCCCTGCATCCGGGGCGGGACAACCTGGCCCACCTGATCGAATTTGTGCGGGGCGAACCTGACGTCGCCTTTGCTGGGGCCCATCTCATTCACGAAGAAACCTATCAGACCCATGCCCAGTATCCGGGTTACCTTGAACCCATGGCCACGGTTGCAGGCATAGACCCGGATGGCCGCCTGCAGGTCTGGACCTCGACACAATCGGTTTTCTTGGCACGGGCCAGGCTGGCAGCGGTGTTGCAGATACCGGCCTCGCGTATCCGCGTGGTGCAAACTACTACGGGGGGCGGCTTTGGCGGCAAGATGATCGAAGACGCCAACAACCTGATTGCCGCCATGCTCGCCCTGGCCACCGGCCAGGCGGTGCGGCTGGTGAATAACCGGATCGAAGACTTTCTGGCCGCCACCACCAGCCTGCCCGAGCATATCCATCTGCGCATGGCTATGGACAAAAACGGCATCATCGTGGCCAAAGAAGTCGACATCCTGGCCGACTGCGGGGCCTATTGCGGCCTGTCGGCCGAGGTCATGCATGTCTCGGCGATGCGCAGCGACAACATGCACCGGCTGGCCAATGTGCGCTGCCGGGCTCGACTGGCCTACACCCACACTCCGCCGCACGGGGCGTTCCGCGGCTTTGGCGGCACTCAAATGCAATTCGCGCTCAACAGCCACATCGACACCATGGCCCGGCAACTTGGGCTCGATACGGTGCATGTACACCGCATCAACGCGATTGGCGCGGGCGAAACCTCGGTGCACGGGTGGCGCATCGGCAGTACAGGTCTGCAAGAGTGTCTTGACCAATGCACCGAAGCGCTTGACTGGTCGGGAAAGCGAGGCCGAGCACCTTTCCATGGCCCCAGAAGGCGTGGCGTCGGAGTGGCGGCGGCCATGCATGTCAGCGGCAACCGAACCATAGGCAACTGGGACGGCTCGACCGTAGTGCTCAAAATGGCTGAAGACGGCAGGCTGATCCTGCACAGCGCCGAAGCCGACATGGGCCAGGGCGCCATGACGATGCTGGCTCAGGTGGTTGCCCATGAGCTGAACCTGCCGCTGGCGCATGTACAGGTGATTGCCCCAGACACCGACAGCGCGCCCTTTGCCATCGGCTCCCTGGCCTCACGGGTGACCATTGTTGCGGGCAATGCGGCCATCGTGGCGGCGCGCGCCGTGCGAGACAAGCTGTTTGACTTGGCATCGAGCAAATGGCAGGTAAGTCCAAAAACGCTGGAAATTGAGGGAGGCTGCGTACGCGTCCGGGGCCAGCCGGAGCGCAATATCACACTGGCCGCACTGGCGCGCGAGCACATCTGGCGCCATGACGGCCATGAAATCATGGTTACGGGCAGCTGGGATGCCAAGACCCAAATGCATGCCGACGATCTAAGCGGCAACGTGGCGCCAGGCTATTCCTTCGCAGCGCAGGCGGTCGAGGTCGAAGTGGACACCGAAACCGGTCAGGTCCAGGTACTCGACAGCTTCGTGGCGGACGACTGCGGCAAGGCGCTCAACCCACTCACAGTGCATGGTCAAAGCAACGGCGCTGTGGCTCAGTCCATCGGCTGGACGCTGTATGAGCAACTGCAACTCGACGATGGCCGCATCGCCAACGGCAACTTCGCGGACTACACCATGGCCACCGCCGACGCACTGCCGACGCTGCGCAGCGGAATCGTTGAATCAAACGATCCCAACGGGCCTCATGGAGCCAAGGGCGCCAGCGAAACCGCCATCCTCACCGGCGCGCCGGCCATCGCCAATGCAATCTTCGACGCGGTGGGTGTTCGAATCACCACGCTGCCCATCACCCCGGAAAAGGTGTTGGCTGCCCTCAAGGCGCAGTTGGGGCAGGAGTAACGCCATGCGTGACTTTGACTTTCTGCAACCGACCTCAGTGGCCGAGGCCAGCCGCATGCTGGCCGACCTGGGCGAAGACTGCCGCATCATGGCCGGAGGGACCGCACTGATGTTGGTCATGCGCCAGCGCATACTCAATCCCAGCCATATCATCTCGGTCCAAAAGATTGCTCAATTGCAAGGCATACACCGAGATGCGCAAGGCGTGCTGCACATCGGTGCACTGACGCGCCATACTGATCTGGCCCAGTCCGAGTTGGTGCAAAAACACCTTCCCATGCTGGCTCGCATGGCCGCGCAGGTGGCCAACCCACAGGTACGCAACCAGGGCACCTTGGGCGGCAACCTGTGCTACGGCGATCCGTCCACCGACCCACCCGGCTGCCTGATGGCGCTCGGTGCGCAGGTGGTCCTGGGCAGCACCCGTGGTCAGCGCATCCTGGAGATGGAGGACTTCTTACTCGACTACTTCAGCACCGCCATTGAAAGCGACGAACTGGTCACCGAAGTGCGGATACCACCCCTGCCGCACCACGCGGTGGCGCACTACACCCGATACAAACGCACCGCCGCCGAACACCGGCCGCTGGTCAATGTCTCGGCTGTAATCCAGATGCACGATAGCCTGTGTCGTCATGCGCGCCTGGTCGTGGGCGCCTCTGTGGCGGTGCCGCGTCGTTTGAAGGCGGTCGAGCAGTTCCTTGAAGGACGCAGCCTGAGCGAGGCCGTCACGCGAGAGGCGGCCGATCTGGTAGCCCGGACGATCAATCCCATATCTGATCTGCGCGGCTCGGCCGATTACCGCCGGGAAATGATTCGGGTCCACGTCAATCGAACTCTGCAGGCTCTGAACCCGCAATCGCAGTCCCCGAAGGATCACACATGAGCAAACACGACATCACCTGTAGGGTCAACGGCAAGACTGTCGATGCCAACGTGCCTGCGCGACGCATACTCAGCGACTTTTTGCGCGATGACCTACACCTTACCGGCACCAAGCGCGGCTGCGAAACTGGCACTTGCGGCGCCTGCTCGGTGCTGGTCGACGCCAGACTGGTCAAGTCCTGCCTGAGTCTGGCCGTTGAGGCCGATGGTTGTAGCATCATGACAGTGGAGGGTCTAGCCTCCGGAGATCGCCTGCACCCGATACAGGAGAGCTTCATGAACTGTGGTGGCCTGCAGTGCGGTTACTGCACGCCCGGTTTCCTTATGGCCACCAGCGCACTGCTCGAGCAGATACCCCAACCGAGCGAGGCGCAAATTCGCGAAGCGCTCAGCGGTAACTTGTGCCGATGCACCGGCTATACCCAGATCGTCGAATCGGTGATCGATGCCGCAAGGAAGATGCATGGACATTGAGAAATCGCTCTTCAGTGCTGCCCCTGCGCGGCGTATCTGGGATCTGCTGCTCGACCCCAAAGTCATGGGAGCGTGCGTGCCCGGCATGAAATCCATCGAGGTGATTAGTCAGACCGAATACCTGGCTGAGATGCATGTGAAGTTTTCCTTCATCAGCGCTAAATTCAAGCTGCGCACCACAGTCACCGAACAGCGCCAGCCAAACTATCTGCGCAGCCAGGGTACAGGAGAAGAAAGCGCCCTTGCCAGCACACTAAAGCAAGAGAGCGAAATTTTTCTGATCGAACAAGCCGACGGACAAACAGAGCTGCGCATGAAGGTTCATATCCAAGTGCTCGGACGGCTCGGAACCTTCGGCTTGAGCGCCATGAAAACCAAGGCTGATCGCCTGTGGGAGGAATTCGCCGCGAACCTGCAGATGCGACTGACAGCGGCGCAGTGAGTCATCTCTTGTAGGGGCAAAGCCCCACCGGTTGGCACTACAGGACAGCGCTCCAGGCGTCGTAGCCATAAACCCAGTCGGCATTGCCCTGGGTCTTCATCCACTGGTTGCCGCGCGAGCCGATCTGGATTTTTGCGGTGCGCTCCTTGCGGGCGTTCTCGTAGACCTGCAATGCCTGAGCCGCATCGGCGCGGTGGGTCACTCCAGCCAGACTGCGGCCGAGCACCACGGCGTCTTCAATGGCCATGCCCGCCCCTTGCGCCATGAAGGGCAGCATCGGATGGCAGGCATCGCCCAGAAGGGTGACTGTGCCGAGCGACCAACGTGGCAGCGGTTCGCGCTCGTAGAGGGCGCTCTTGAGCGTGCTCTCACAGGCGTCGAGCAAAGCGCGTGCATCGGGGTGGAAGTCTCGGTAGAAGCTGCGCAGTTCCTCCACATCACCCGGGCTGGTCCATGACTCCTCGGTCCAGCTGTCTTGGCCGGTGGTGGCAAAAATGAAGGTCTCCTTGCCTTGGTTGAGCGGAAAGGTCACGATCTGGCTGTGCGGGTTCGGCCCCCACCACTTGGTGAAGGCCTCGATCTCGGGTACATGCTGGACGCGTTCGGTCGGCACCACCGAGCGAAAAGACACCACGCCGGTAAAACGCGGGGACTCTTGGCCGAAAAGAGCCGTGCGCACGGGCGAATGGATCCCGTCGGCTCCAACCACCACATCAAAGGTCGGGGAGCTACCGCCCTCGAACTGCAGCGTCACTCCCCCATCGCCCTGGCTCAGCGAACGCAGGCGTTGGGCAAAGTGGATCTGCATGAGCGGGAACTGTTCGGCCAGTGCAGCGATGATGTCGGCCCGGTGGATCGTGACCTGCGGCGCGCCATACAGACGCTCGGCCTCATCGCCCATGGCCAGACGGGATGTTTCATGGCCCGTGTCCCAGTCGCGGCTGATTCGAAACGTCGGTCGTGCGCCCAGGCGGCGGATGGTGGCGCCGGCGCCCAGGCCGTCGATCGCGCGCACCACATTGGGGGTCAGGTTGATGTCGGCACCCACACGCGAGAACTGCGGTGCCTGTTCGAACACAGTCACCTCATGGCCTTGCTGATGCAGCGCAATGGCGGCCGACAAGCCACCGACGCCGCCGCCAACGATCCCGATTCGCAGAGCGCACATGCCGTGTTCTTTCTAAAAAACGCCGGGGAAAGAGCCGCCGTCCATCAGGATGCTCTGGCCGTTGATGTAGCCCGCATGCACGCTGCACAGGTAGGCACAGGTGTGACCGAGTTCTTCGGGTCGACCGAAGCGGTGGGCCGGGTGCTTGGCCAGGCGATCGGCCACCACCTGTTCGACACTTCGGCCAGCCCGTCGGGCTGCAGCCTCAAAGTTGCCTGCCAACCGTGCGGTGTCAAAGGTGCCAGGCAGCAGGTTGTTGATGGTCACGCCACGCGCCACGGTGCTGCGTGCCAGGCCGGCCACAAATCCGGTCAGGGCGCTGCGCGCGCCGTTGGACAGGCCCAGACCGTCCACCGGTGACTTGACGGCGCTTGATGTGATATTGACGATGCGGCCAAAGCCGCGCGCCATCATGCCATCGATCGTCGCCTTGATGACCTCGATCGGAGCCAGCATGTTGGCCTCGATCGCTCGCACCCAGGTGTCTCGGTCCCACTGGCGAAAATCTCCCGGCGCTGGCCCGCCGGCATTGGTGACCACCATATCGAAATCGCTTTGCGCGGCAAAGATGCTGGCACGGCCTGCCTCCGTGGTCACATCGGCGGCCAGCGCCATGACACCGCCACCACCGAGCGCACGCAGTCGCGTCGCAGCCTGCTGCAGCGGCACCTCGGTGCGCGCCACGATCAGCACGTCCACGCCCTCTTGCACCAGTGCCTGCGCGCAGGCATAACCCAGTCCAGCGCTGGCGCCGCAAACCAGCGCTTTTTTTCCAGCGATGCCCAGATCCATCACTGCCCTCCGTCTCGCACACGCTGCTTGATCCGCTCGCGCACAGGAACAAAGTCGTAGCTGGTGTAAACCTCGGTGCTGAACACGCCCCAGGCCGAGCGCTCGAGCTCCAGGTTGACCTGTGGTACCAGGTGAGGCGGCACCTCCAGCGTGACGATCTGCCCCAAGCCCATGGCCACAGTCCAAGACACGACGCGCGTGCCTTCTATCGGAAAGCGGCTCCACCACTGGCTGGCCTTGAGCCGGGACTGCACATCGTCGAGCGTCAGGCCCGGGTGATGCTTGAGGATCAGGGTCAGCAGCACCTTGCCCTCTTGTGCGGTGTTCGAGCTCATGCTGAGGCCCTCTTCATTGCGCTGTGATACCCCGGGCGCGAATGATGCGTGCCCAGGTCTGGGTTTCCTGCTGAATGTGCGCAGCAAATTCAGCAGGTTTTTGCGTTGCTTCGCTCAAGCCCTGCGATCGCAATTGCTCGCGCACGGCAACTTGCGCAAGGATCTCGGCCGCATCGCGCGCCAGCTGCTCAACCACCGCCACGGGTGTGCCCGCTGGCGCCAGCAAGCCATACCAGGAGGTGACCACCACACCCGAAATACCCTGCTCGGCCAGAGTGGGGATTTCGGGCGCCACTGCGCTGCGGGCACTGTCGGTCAGGCCCAACGCGACCAGCTTGCCGCTTTTAATGTGGGGCAAGGTGGCCGGCAGGTTGCTGAACATCAGCGGCACCGTGCCTCCCAATACATCGTTGAGGGCCGGGCCGGTGCCTTTGTAGGGCACATGCAAGAGATCCACACCGGTTTGCTGCTTGAACAGCTCACCGGCCAAATGCAGGCCGCTGCCGATGCCCGGCGAGGCATACGATAGCGCGCCGGGCTTGGCCTTGGCCTGAGCCACCAACTCGCGCAGGTTGCCGATGCGCACTGCGCTGCTGGACACCAGCACATTGGGCGCTTTGGCCAGCATGGTCACCGGCACAAAATCGCGCTCGATATTGAACGGAAAGTTGGGCATCAAGGTCGGGTTGATGGTCAGATTGCCCGCCGGCACCACCAGCAGGGTCCGGCCATCGGGCCGGGCGCGCTTGACCTTGTCGATGCCCAAATTGCCCGCCGCGCCTGGCAGGTTTTCTACCACGCTCGCCAGGCCAGTTTTCTTTTGCAGACCCTCGGCAAGGATGCGCGAGAGCACATCGACCGGGCCACCGGGCGGAAACGGCGCGACCAGGGTGATGCGCTCCTGCGCCGTGGCCAAACCCGGGCCCATGAAGGACAGGCTGAGCATCAAGGCCAAGACCGCTCGGCGCTGTAAAAAATGGGGGCAACGGTTCATGGCTGGGCCCAAGGCAAGGGGGCATCGTTCATGCCCCAGTAAAAACTTTTCTGTCGGGTGTATTGCAGGATGCCCAGCCGGCCTTTTTCCTGACCATAGCCGCTCATCTTGACCCCGCTGAACGGGGTGCTGATAGAAAACAACTTGTAGGTGTTGATCCAGACGGTGCCGGTCTGCAGCGCCCGCCCGATGCGCCAGGCCGCTTTGTAGTCGCGCGTCCAGATGCCCGAGGCCAGGCCATAGTCGTTGTCGTTGCACTGCGCGATCAGGTCGGCCTCATCGCGCCAGGGCAGCAGGGCCAGCACCGGGCCAAAAATTTCCTCGCGGCACATGCGCGCGCTGTTGGGCAGCCCCTCGATCACGGTGGGCAGGTAATAACTGCCCTGGTCGTAGTAGCCGCCCCTGGGCCGCGCCCCGCCACACAGAACCTGCCCGCCCTCGTCACGGCCGAGTTGCACGTAGCGCTCAACGCTGTCCCGGTGCCCCTTGTTGACCAAAGGGCCCATGTGGGTGTCTTCGCGCGAGGGGTCGCCCACGCGCAAGGCCCCAACAGCCTCAAGCAGGCGCGCCTTGAATTGGGCGTAGACCGAGGCATGCACAAAGGCGCGCGAGCCCGCAATACAGGATTCGCCCGAAGAGCTGAAGATGCCAAAGAGCACACCGGCCACCGCGTGGTCCAGATCGGCATCGGCACAAACGATGGTCGGTGATTTGCCGCCGAGTTCGAGCGAAGTCGGCATGAGCTTTTCAGCCGCCAAACGCTGTATGCCCAGGCCCACGGCCGTGCCCCCGGTAAAGGCTATGCGTTTGATCAATGGGTGTCGCACCAATGCGTCACCGGCCACCGAGCCCTTGCCCGGCAGCACGCTCACAATGCCCGCAGGCACCCCCGCCTGCTCGGCGATGCGAGCGAGCTCAATGGCCATGCGCGGCGTGATCTCGGCCGGCTTGATGACGATGGCACAACCTGCGGCCAGAGCCGGCGCCATCTTCTGCGCCTCACTGGCGATCGGCGAATTCCAGGGTGTGATGGCCCCCACCACCCCCAGCGGCTCGTGCACGCTCATGGTGAGAAAGTCGCCCCGGGCCGGCGTGAGCATTTCTTCCCAGGTCTCGGCCGCAGCGGCGTAAAACTGGAAGGTGCCCGCCGCGCTGGCCACCAGGGCGCGGCACTCTTTGATCGGCTTGCCGTTGTCCAGGCGCTGCAATTGGGCCAGTTCTTCGCTGCGCGCACGGATGCCCTGTGCGATGCGGTGCAAGATGCCAGCTCGCTCATGATGCATCAGCCGTGCCCAGGTCGGCCGCAGGCGCGCCTGCTCAGCCGCCAGCACCGCTTCGTCGACATCGGCCGGCGTGGCCGCATGCAGCCGCGCCACGGCCGAGCCGTCGTGCGGGTATTCGGTGGCGTAGGCCGGACCGCTGGCGTCGCGCCAGCAGCCAGCCAGCAGAGTCTGGATTTTTTCGCTCATAAGGTCATGCCCGCCACGCGGTTGTGTAAGAAACGCAGCACAGACAGCACAGTCAACGCAGACGTCTTGGGGTTTTCAGGCAGAGGCTTGCCGCACATGCGCACCTGCATCTGACCAAAAGCGCCGTACGCCTCGATCTCATGGATGTTTTCAGTGATCGTGGGGTCAGCGATCAGGCGCACCTGCGTGCGGTCCAGACCCAGACCGGCCAGCGACAAGGTGGCCGCCACGTTGGCGTTCTTGGGGTACAGGCGCGCCGCCTCACGGGCGCTGGCCTGCAGGATCACCGCGGGCTCGGTCAGGGTGTCGAGGTTGACCACCCGCTCAGCCGGCGAGCCACGCCAGCCAACCGGCGGCTTGCGGCCGGTGTAGACCACGCTGTGCAGGCCGGCCAGACGCGCCGCCGACAGCGCGTCGATACCGCCCACGGCGCCAGCGAGCAGGTGCAGCTGAGTGCCACCCTGGTCCGCCGCGGCCTGCAGTTGCTCGGGCAGGCCAGCTTCGGAGAGCGCGCCGATGGAGAGCACCGCACACTCGATGCCGCGCTGCAGGGCCGGCAGCACATGACCGCTCAGAGCCCCATGGCCTGCGCATTCAAGCACCAGCGGCGTGCGCTCGGGCACGTGCTCGGTCACCACCACATCTTCGCCCAGCTCGGCCTGCAGCACCGCCACACGCGCCGGCGAGACCACGATGTGGGTGATGCGCACGCGGGCCAGCTCTTTGATGCGCTGGTGCACAGAGCGGCCGATGGCGCCGTAGCCGATCAGAGTCAAATCCTGCGTGCGGGCCGTCATGCCGGGCTCACTGTGTTTTCTTTGGAGGGCCGGCAAACTTCACCGGGAACTCACCCCAGGCGGCCATGTCAACCTCCACCACCACCGGCCCACGCTGCTGCAGCCCTTGGCTGAGCACCGATACCGTGGCGGCAGGGCTGTCGAGCCGCAAGTAAGCGGCCTGCATGCTGGCGCACAGCGCGGCAAAGTCGGGCGTATGCAGGTCGACATAGCAGTGGCGGCTGCCATACACGGCATCCTGGATGTTCTTGATCACGCCATAGCGGCGGTCGTTCATCAAAAGCACCATCAGGTCGGCCTGCTCCTGCACCGCGCAGGCCAGCTCACCGAGGTTGAGCATGAAGCCGCCGTCACCGGCGAGCACCACGGTCTTGCGGCCCAGTCCGTGGGCCTGGTTGGCCAGGGCCGCGCCTATGCCCATGGCCAGGCCCTGCCCTATGCCCCCGCCCAGCGCATGCACGCCGGCACGCGGGTGGTTGAGCACGGGCGCGCGGTTGCCCCACATGGTGTTGGACAAGGTGATGTCGCGCACCCACCAAAGGTTTTGACCCACAGCCGCCTGCAGGCCCGCCTTGAGCTGGGCATAGGGTCCAATCGTGCTGTCGACCAGGGTCTCGGCTTGGCGGCGGGCCTGCTGCACGTCGGCTGAAAATTGCGGATCGACCTGCATCTGGCCTTCAAGCGCATCGGCCAGGGCATGGAGCGTGAGCTGCGCATCGCCCTGGACAAACATTTCGCTGTCGTAGGCGCGGTTCTCGGCCAGCGCATCCGCATCGATGCGAAAGCGGTGCTCGGGCAAGCTGAGCTTGTAGGTCAGTGTTTCGTTGCTGCGCAGGCGCGAGCCGACCACCAGCAACGCATCGACCGAGCCATAGAACGCTTCAGTGGTTTTTTGCAGGTTGTAGGAACCCAGAGAGGCCGGGTGGTCTTCGGGCAAAACGCCTCGCCCCTGTACCGACGTCACCACGGCCCAGCCCATGCCCACCAGGCGCTCAACAGCAGCGCGCGCTCCGCGAGCGCCACCCCCCAGCCACAGCAGCGGTCGCTTACGGCCCTTGAGCTGCTGCGCCAAAGCGGCCACCGCGGCCGGCGCGGGAGCCAGCGGCGCCACGGGCCAGGGGGCAAGGTCGTGGGGCAGCGGCATCGTCATGGCCTGCACATCGATTGGGATTTCAAGACTCACGGGCCCGCAGGGCGGCGTGAACGCCATGCGCACGGCCTCGCGCAGCGTGGCCAGGGCCGTGTGCGGGTTGCTGATGCGAAATGCGCCCTTGCCCACCGACTTGAGCATGGCCAGTTGCGCCGGGTGCTCATGGATGTAACCCAGATTGCGATCGACGAATTCGGACTCGATCTGCCCGGTCAGGTGCAGCAGCGGCGTGCCGGCCGTGTAAGCCTCGACCATGGCGCCGGCCGCATTGCCACAACCGGTGCCAGTGCTGGTCACGCACACCCCGAGCACTCCGCTGACGCGCGCCGCAGCGTCGGCCATGTTGCAGGCGCCGGCCTCGCCTCGGGCCGAGACAAAGCGGATCTGCCCACGCCGGTGGAAGGCATCGAGGATGGGCATGTTGTGGATCGAGATCACGCCATAGGCGGTCTTGACTTGGCAAGCCTCCAGAAATCGGGCAATCAACTCGCCCACGGTGATATGTTGTAAGGTCATGCGGCTGTGCGTTGGGAGTTCCTGGTGGACCGGCCACCGCGCTCGGGCGAGTGGCTCAGGCGGTCACTCAATTGAGCCGCAGCGGCCTTGACCATTTCAACCAGCACGCCGAGCTCTGGCTCTTCTATGCGCTGGGCTGCAACGGTGATGCTGATCGCTGCAGCCACACGGCCTTGCTCATTGAAAACAGGCGAAGCAATGGTGCAGATGCCGGGCTCGTAGCCACCCATGCTCACGCCATAGCCGCGCGCACGATCCTGGGCAATGAGCTCGGCCAGCGCCGCAACCGTGGTGGGCGTCCTGGGCGTGTAGGCGCTCAAAGGCGCATTGGCGTAGAGCGCCGCCAGTTGGGCATCGCTCAAGTCCGAGAGCAGGGTTCGGCCAAGCACGGTGGCGTGCGCCGGCAGGCGAGCGCCGACCTGGATCGAATGGAACATCGCACTGCGACCGGCCACCTTGGCAATGAACACCACCTCGCGCGCATCGCGAACCACCAGGTGCGCCGAGTAGCCGCTGCGATCGCGCAGCTCTTCAATCACGGGCCGACCCAGCTCGGTCAGTTCCATCGAGGCCAGCAATTCAAAACCCAGACGCAAAACCCCAAGCCCGAGCTTGTAGTTCACGCCATCGGCGCAGCGCTCCAGAAAGCCCGCTTGCTCCAGAGTGCACAGCATGCGAAACACCGAAGCGCGCGGCAAGTCGAGCTGCCGGGCGAGTTGGGCGCCGCTGAGCTCAGGTTGATCCCTGTTGAACTGCATCAGCAGTTGCAAGCCACGGGCCAAAGCGGGGACGCGGTAACGGTCTTCAGAAAAAGGAATGGACGACATAACTTGATGCAACTCAGTGGGCTGTGAGCAGCCGCGTTACCGCATCGGCTGCCTCGATCGCACAGGCGTGGCCCACCGGACCGAGGGACAAGCGCTGAACGCCCGCAGCGCCAGCGACTTCATCGCAGGCAGCCGGCGCCGTGATGGTGTCGGCCTCGCCACTGGCCACCCGAATCGGCAAAGCAAGCTGTCCGAGGTCGGCCAACAAGCGGGCGTTGGCCAGCAAATGCACCGCCTGGGTGTAGCCGGCCGGGTCGATGGCGGCCATGTTGCGCTCGACCGCCTCGATCCATTCGGGCCGTGCCTGCGGCGAGAGCATGGCAGGCGCTCTGGCCCGGGCCATGCCGGCGGGCCCGAGTTGCTGCAAGTTGGCCAGCCGGGCAGCCACCATGCGTTCGCGCTCCGCAGCCGGTGCATCGCCATAGCCACGCGCCGGCGAGAGCAAGATCAGGCGCGACACACGATCGGGGTGCTGCAAGGCGGCAGACGCTGCCATGATGGCGCCCAGCGAATGGCCCACCAGCACCGACGGGTCATGCACTTGCATCGCATCGAGCCAGACCCAAAGCCTGGCCGCGTAGTCGCTGGCCTGAGGCCAGGCCGGCGCCACCGCGGCGCTCTGGCCATAGCCGGGCGCATCCCAGGCCAACAGCCTGACGTCTGTACGCCCCTGGGCCCAAGCCAGTTGCGCCGCCCAGCTGGCCGAGGCCGAGCCAATTCCATGCAACAGGACATGGCTGACCCGCTCTGCCGAGCCCGCCTGCCGGTACGCAATCGGACCCAACAGCGTGTCGATACGCTGCACCGGACTGACAGACGCTTGCGTGTTCACAGGGGCTTTAGCGCTTGATCTTGGCCAACGGTGAGTCCGGCGGATACACCGGCGTGATCGGCTTGGGCGTGCCCAACATCACGCACATCAGCGCGTCTTCGTCGCCGATGTTGTGCTCCTCCCGGTAGACCCCAGGCGGCACTGAAATCAAATCCCGTTCACCCAGTATGGCCTCCCAGCGCTGGCCGTCTTTTTCACAGATGATTTTCATCGCTCCGCGCAGCACAAAGAAAATTTCCTCCACGTCATAGTGGATGTGCAACGGCCCAATATTGCCCGCCGGGATCACCATGGTCGAAAACGTGAAGTGCGCCGAAGGCACTGTGTTGCCGTCCTTGGCCACACCGGTGCCCCCAGTGCCCACATAGCGCATTTGCGCACGGCGATAACGCGGGTCGAAATCGGCCTGGAATTTGAGTGCGTCCCAGTCGTAGCTGCGGGTGGACTTGCGCGCCACCCGACTGTCCATCCACTGGGCAAACGACTGCTGCGGCTTTTGCAGCATGCTGGCCTGTATGTCCTTTTCCGGCGGAATCTGGGCATTGAGCAGACCGTTTTCATTAAAGTGCGGTTGATTGGCCGCCGCCAGTACCTTGCGCGCATGTTCGTCCATGGAATCGCCTCTTTTCTTCAGTTCATGACAAAGCCGCCATTGACCGGCAACACCTGACCCGTGATAAAGCCGCTGCCCTGGCTGAGCAAAAACAAGGCGGCCGCGTTGACGTCGGCAGGCAATTGCGCTCGGGTGATCGCCCGGCCCTGCATATAGTGATCGTGTCTGTCCTGCGGCACATACTCGGTGGCCTCCACGAGGGTCAGACCCGGAGCAATCGCATTGACCGTGATGCCATCGCCGCCGAGTTCTCGGGCCAGTGCATGCGTCATGGAAATCACAGCGCCCTTGCTCGCTACGTAAGCGAGCAACCTGGGCGCGCCCCACAGTGCGGTATCAGATGCCAGATTGACCACCCGACCCCGGCCGCTGGCCTTGAGGTGCGGATGCGCTGCCCGCGTGACCAGCCAGGTGCCTCGCACGTTGACCTGCATCACGCGGTCCCAGGTATCGATCGCGATCTCGTTGAAATATTTGCCGCCCGAGTTGGTTACGGCGGCGTTGTTGATCAGGCCATCGAGCCCGCCCAAGCGCCCCGCCGCTTCGGCCACACCGGCTTCAATGGCCGTCGGATCAAGCAGGTCCATCGGCACGTAGCATGCGCTTGGGCCCAATTGCTGCGCCAGCGCCTGACCTCGCTCATGCAACACATCGCTGATGGCCACACGCGCGCCAGCCTGCACCAGCGCCCGAACAAAGCTCTCGCCCAGACCGCGGGCCGATCCGGTGACCAGAACTTTGTGTCCATCTAGTGATATGGGCGCAGTCATGAGGGACCCCTTCAGCTCCCGGAGCGCTCGGCGCTGGCCAGGTAATGCAGCACGCGCGCCTCGGCCAGCACCACCGCGTAGTAGGCCAAGATGCCAATGAGCGTGAGCGCACCGATCACACCAAACACACCGGCCGTGTTTCCCTGACCTTCAAAAAAGACCAGCAAGTAGCCCAGGCCCATGTTGCCGCCCACCAACTCGCCCACCACCACGCCAATTACGGCCAAGGTGCTGGCGATGCGCAAACCTGAAAACAGCGGAGGCAAGGTGGTCGGAAACTCAACCATGCGAAAGACCTGCCAGCGGGTTGCAGAAAACGATCGTGCCAGGTTGATCAGGTCACCGTCCATGGTGCGCATGGCCGACAGCACATTGATGAGCACCGGAAAAAACACAATCAATATGGCCACCAGGATCTTGGGGTAAATCGTGTAGCCCAGCCACATCACAAACAGCGGCGCAAATGCCACCTTGGGCGCGATCTGAAGCGCCAGCAGATACGGCGATAGCACGGCTTCGACCTTGGGCGACATGCCCAGCGCATAGCCGATGACCGCTCCCAGCAGCGAGCCCAAGACAAAGCCCACCACCACCTCAAAGGCAGTGATGCCCGCATGCCAGAGCAGTCTCTCTGCCGCCCACAGACGCAGAAACTCGGCCCAAACATGACTGGGCGGTGGCAGCACAAAGGCGGGCACACCCAAGCGGCCGGGGACCAGCTCCCAAACCAGTCCGAAAACCAGCAGCACAGCCAGACTCCAGCCGTAGGTGGTGAGCGTGTCCCGATTCACTATGCCTCCAGGTGCCGGCTATTTACTTGCCCACGAACTGATTGGTGTAGAGATCCTTGACCGGGACCTCCTTGGGCACCACGCCGTTGGTCACGTAGAACTTCTGCAGCTCGGCCAGGCGGGCCTCGTCCATCAGCCCCGGCACCTTCTGCTTGGCATAGACGTACTGATTGAACATCTCGAACGTCTTTTGCATGCTCGCTTCCTTGCCCTGGTGAACCGGCACATGCTTGACATAGACGGCCGCCGCATCCTTGGGGTTGGCCATGATGTCCCTCATGCCCTTGAGCGTGGCGCGCACCAGCTTTTGAATCAGCTGCGGGTTCTTTTGTATCGTCTCATCCGAAGCCAAAATCGCTTGGGCCATGCTCTTGAAATACACATCAGCGGGCAAGATATCGACCTGCGAGCCGGCGTCCATAACCATCACGGTCCAGTCGGGTACGCCGGCCATCGCCACGGCCTTTTTGGCTGCAAATTGCTGCCACACACCGGCCGGGCCTGCGGCCTGAATGTTCACATCGTTTTTGGTCAGGCCCACCTTGCTGAGCATGCCCAACAGGGCGTAGTAGGTGGTGTCGGTGTAGGCCAGCACCGTGACCGTCTTGCCCTTGAGCTCGCGCGGGCTTTCAATGCGCTCCTCCTTGTGACTGACCAGCTGCATCAGGGAGCCGGCACCGAGCACCGCCACAGCCTTGACCGGGATGCCTTGCGCGCGGGCAATGATGGGCGTATCGCCAATGGCACCGCCGATGACCGCGTTGCCAGCGCCGACCTGCTTGGCCACATCCACCCCGCCGCGGGCCGCGACGAACTTCACATCCAGGCCTTCGGCCTTGTAGTAGCCCTTGGCTTGCGCCAGCATCCACGGCCCAAAGGCGGGCAGCGTGCCAGGGGCAGGCAACAGATAAGTGATTTCCTGCAGCGGCTGGGCCTGCGCGCGCACGCTCAGGGGAACAGCGGCCATCAAGGCGGCGGCCAACACACTGGCGCAGCCGAATCGGCGGGTCATGCAAGTGGACTTCATTTCGGACTCCTTGAAGAAAACGACGAAAAAATCAGTGAACCTCATCCTGGGCGTCGAGCTTGAGCAAGGTCATCAGGTGGGACACCAGTTCGGACAGCCGCGCATGCTTGCGCCGCTGCATCGGGTTGTTGCGGTCGGGCATGGCCACCTCAATTTCTTCAACGATGGTGCCCGGCCGCTCGCTCATCACCAAGATCCGGTCCGACAGGGCGGCCGCCTCGGACAGATCGTGCGTGATGAACACCACCGTCTTGCCTTCGCGGGCCACGGTTTGCGCCAGATCCTGCTGCAAGATCATCTTGGTTTGGGCGTCGAGCGCCGAAAACGGCTCGTCCATCAGAAGCACCAGCGGGTCGACCGCCAGGGTGCGCGCCATCGCCGCCCGCTGCCGCATGCCGCCAGACAGTTGGTTGGGGTAGTGCTTGTCAAAGCCCTTGAGATGGCATTGCACCAGCAGGCGCTCTGAAATCGCCCTACGCTCTGCCGCCGGCACACCCCGCAACTCCAGGCCAAACTCCACGTTTTCAGCGATCGTGCGCCAGGGCATGAGCAGGTCTTTTTGCAGCATGAAGGCAACATGCTTGTTCGGCCCGGTCACCGGCTCGCCGCCGACCTTGACCACGCCCGCAGAGGGCCGGGCCAGCCCAGCGCCCATATTGAGCAAGGTGCTCTTGCCGCAGCCCGATGGACCGATGATGGAAACCACCTCGCCCTGTGCGATCGAGAAATGGATGTCGCGCGCTGCCAGCACCTCGGCAGACCGGCCGCGGGCCGGAAAGCGCTTCTCCACACCGACAAACTCGATGGCTGCTGGGGAAGAGGAGGTGCTCATGGACTGAGGATTTGATTCATGTATGAATCAATGATTCATTACGGAGACGATCATAGCCTTGGTGCCAGCCTTGCGACAAGCACGGACAAACCCGGAGCCTGGCCAGCTGCTGCCGCATCCACCCGGCCTGGGATGCGGTCAATTTCGGGGCCCGTCTGACAAACCGCGCTGTCTGCGTGCCCTAGGCTTGCAGGCTGTCCTTCAGCCAAGCCACATGCCCCCCGCCACCCCAGCCTCACCCCACATCCTGGTCGGGGGAGGGGCCGGCTACATCGGCTCGCACATGCTGCAGCGGCTGGCCATGGCCGGCTGGCGAGCCACCACACTGGACGACCTGTCCGGTGGCCATGCAGACGCGGTGCGCTGGGGCACCTTGGTACAAGGCGATTTGGGCGATGCCGCGCTGCTTGAACGCCTTTTTAGCGAGCATCGCTTTGACGCGGTGATGCACTTTGCCTCCTTCATCGAGGTTGGCGCGTCCGTGGCTCAGCCGCTGCGCTATTACCGCAACAACGTCGCCAGCACGCTGACCCTGCTGCAGGCCATGCAGGCCCATGCCGTGCATCGCCTGGTGTTTTCGTCCACAGCAGCGACCTTCGGCCAACCCCAATACAGCCCGATTGACGAAGCCCATCCGCAGCAGCCGATCAACCCCTACGGCCGCAGCAAACTCATGGTCGAGCAGATCCTCAACGACTGTGACCGCGCATTCGGCCTGCGCTGCGTGGTCTTGCGGTACTTCAATGCCGCCGGCGCAGACCCCAACGGCCTGCTCGGCGAGCGCCATCACCCCGAATCGCACCTGATCCCACTGGTGCTGCAAGTGGCGGCAGGTCGGCGCGCGCAGATCACGGTTTACGGCCAGGACTACGACACACCCGACGGCACCTGCATCCGAGACTACGTACACGTGAGTGATCTGTGCCAAGCGCACTGGCTGGCCCTCGGGAGCCTGCTGGCGGGCGGCCACTCACAGGCCTACAACCTGGGCAATGGCCACGGACACTCGGTGCAAGAGGTGATCGAGACGGCCGAACAAGTCAGCGGCCGGCACATAGCCGTGCAAAGCGGACCTCGCCGGCCCGGCGATCCTGCTCGCTTGGTGGCCGACGCCACCCGCGCATGCACGGCCCTGGGCTGGCGGCCGAGATACGGCGAACTCAAGCAGATCATCGCGCACGCCTGGCAGTGGGAGCAGCGGTACAGGGCGCAGACCTGAGCCCTCGGCGCAAGGGCGCAGATCGAAGTGAACGCATAATCGTCTTCACGCCAACACCGAGCCACACTGACCGGAGCTCCCTATGCAAAGACGTCATTTACTGGGTTCAATCGCGCTGGCCGGTGTGACAGCGGCCTGGTCTCAAGGCTTTCCGAACAAGCCGGTCAAGATCATCGTGCCGGCCCCACCGGGCGGCACCGCCGACATCTTTGCGCGGGCTTTGGCGCAGCGCATGCAGACGGCCATGGGCCAGCCATTTGTAGTCGAATACAAACCCGGTGCAGCGACCAACATCGGCAGCGACTTTGTGGCCAAAGCCGCGCCCGATGGCTACACATTGCTGTTCAACGGCATCACGCTGGCCAGCAACCCCGCGCTGTTTGCCAAGCTGCCGTTCAATCCGGCAACCGATCTGGCGCCCATCATCGAAGTCGCCTCCATGGTCAACGTGATCACGGTCCATCCAAGCGTGCCGGCCCAGTCTCTGCGCGAACTGGTTCAAATGGCGCGCAATGCGCCGGGAACCATCAACCACGGCTCGCCTGGCATAGGCAGCTCCGGGCATCTGGCCGGCGAACTGCTGGCCCATCGCACCGGCATCAGGATCACGCACATCCCCTACCAGGGTCTGGCGCCGGCCACCAACGATCATGTGGCCGGAACGCTCGGTGTGGGCTTTGTGAACTTGCCCGTGGCGCTGCAATTTGTCAAGGCAGGCAAGCTGCGCGCACTGGCGGTGACCGCCATGAAGCGATCACCCCAGCTGCCCGATGTGCCTACGGTCAATGAGGCACTGGGCATGAACGACTTCGAGCTCAATGGCTGGTTCGGCTTGCTTGCGCCGGCTCGCACGCCCAGTGACATCATTGCCCGCCTGCACAGCGAGGCAGACAGGGCACTGCGCGACCCCGCTTTCGTGGAGATCATCAAGACCGCCGGAGGCGAAGCCATCGGCGGCAGCACGGCCGACTTTGACGCCCGCATCCGCCGCGACCGCGAGCGCCTGAGCGAAGTCATCCTCTCAGCAGGCATCAAGGCACAGTGAGCCTAGGCCCGCCGCGGCCGCTCAATAGGTCTTGTAGGGCAGGAACTTGCCCGACAGAACCACATTGACGCGGTCGCCCTTGGGATCGGGCTCACGAACGATATCCATGCTGAAGTCGATCGCGCTCATGATGCCATCACCGAACTCCTCATGGATCAGCTCCTTGATGGTGGTGCCGTAAACGCTGACGATCTCGTACCAGCGATAGATCAGCGGGTCGGTGGGCACAGCCGTCGGCAGCGAGCCCTTGTAGGGCACGACCTGCAGCCACTTTTGCTCTTCAGCGCTCAAGCCGAACACCTTGCCCAGGGCCTTGGCCTGGGCGGGCGTGGCCGTCATCTGGCCCAGGCAAAGAGCAGTCGTCCACTCTTTGCTATGCCCCACTTTTTTGGCCACATCTTCCCATTTGATGCCCTTGGACACTTTGACGGTGATGATCTTTTCGGTAACGTCGTTGCGGTTCATGCGGTTCTCCATAAATAGGTAAAAGTACAGCGCCCGATTTCAGTGGGCGTCGTTTGGCTTGGCACGGGTGACCAAAAAGTCCACGATGTGGTTGCGCAATTCGTAATAACCACTCAGATGGTGCATGCTGGCACGCTTGCGATCGCTCGGCAGGGTGTTGGTCACCACTTCGGCGATGCCGCCGGGCACATAGCCCGAGGAGGTTTGGGCGCCGTTGCTCATCAGCAAGATGCGATCGGCCAGCAAGATGGCCTCGTCCACATCGTGCGTGATCATGAACACGGTTTGGCCGGTTTTGCGCACGATATCGATCAACTCGTCCTGGATGCTCCCACGGGTCAGGGCATCAAGGGCACCAAAGGGCTCATCGAGCAGCAGCATCTTGGGCTGGATCGCAAAGGCCCTGGCAATGCCCACGCGCTGCTTCATACCCCCGGACAACTGCGACGGTTTTTTGTCGATTGCCGCGGTCAGACCAACCAGAGCCACGTACTTTTGGACATGCGCATCAATCTGCTCGGCCGACCAATCTGGCCATTTGGATTTGACCGCGAATGCGATGTTCCGGCGAACCGTGAGCCAGGGCATGAGCGCATGGCCCTGAAACACCACGCCGCGCTCAAGGCTGGGGCCCTGAACCTCGCGACCGTCCATGAAGACGTGGCCGTCGGTGGCCCGGTCCAGGCCGGCCAGCACATTGAGAACCGTGGTTTTTCCGCAGCCCGAGTGGCCGATGATGCAGACGAACTCACCGCGGCTCAAGCCGAAAGAGACCCCGTCAAACACCGGCTTGCCCTGAACATAGGACTTGCTCAACCGTTCAACCTTGAGGAAGCTGTCCATGGTGTTTTCCTTTTGATGGGCCACCGGCTTGGCGGCTGCGAGCGCGGCACCAGAGCCATCCAACAATGCGGGTTGATGACGCGTTTCACTCCACATAAGTCACCCACTTTTGCAGACGTGCAAACGACAAATCAAGCAACATGCCCACCACCCCGATGATCCAGATCGCAAAAATCACATTGGCCTGCGACAGGTTGTTCCACTCATTCCAGGCCAAGTAGCCTATCCCCGTG
>SXGQ01074939.1_pt1 | contig 29834 bp, 29 predicted proteins | sample 3178371 | NCBI WGS metagenome assembly SXGQ01 (sample SAMN11356859, study PRJNA531348) | freshwater metagenome | isolation source: freshwater sample F1-20 | place: China: Fuxian Lake, Yuxi | collected 2017-12-25
AGGGGACTCATAATCCCTTGGTCGCGGGTTCAAGTCCTGCCCGCCCCACCAAAGTCACATCAGAGCCGTCATCGCCGTGTGCGAGAGTGGGGGCTATGACCCCGAACACCATTGCACTTGTTGCCCATGACAACAAAAAAGATCTCCTGATCGAATGGGCTAAGAACAACAAAGAGCGCCTCAGTCGACACTTATTGGTGGCTACCGGCACGACTGGCCGAATGTTGAACGAACTCGTCGGGTTGAACGTGCGTTGCCTGAAGAGTGGTCCCCTTGGAGGCGATCAACAGCTCGGTGCAATGATCTGCGAACAGCAAGTCGACATGTTGATCTTCTTTTGGGATCCGCTTGAACCCCAGCCCCATGATCCCGATGTGCGAGCGCTTTTACGAATTGCTGTTGTTTACGACATCCCGACGGCCAGCAATTTGTCAACCGCTGACTGTCTGATGTCGTCGCCGCTATTTACCGACTAGTTCCGTACCAGGCTGATTAAAAGTTTACGGCTCGACAACAATCCAGCCACGTCGTTGAAGTTCGGCCGCCAAAACCGAATCGGGTAAATCGCGAACTATTTTCTCGGCACTGGTGGTGCGTGGAGCAGGTTTGACTGACCGAGCAACGATGACTTCGGGCGGAACTTCAATTGTCAACTCGGCTTCGGCCTCAAGTTGCGCGATGAAGTCGTCGGCTTCTTGTCGAGTGAATTTGCCGCCGGCTTGACGTTGGTTGAATTGCATCGGTCCGCGGGCATCACGGAAATCGGTGTGACCGGCCGCATTAAGTAGTTCAAGCAGCTGTTTCATTTGCGAATGTGATGCGGGGGGACCAGCGGGTTGACCAAATGCCATGTCTTATTCTCGCCTACGGGTGTGGCAAGACAGTGGGATTGGTCAAACTTTGGTGAGCAATGTGATTGCAGTGGCGCATGCCCCGACTGCCACGACTAAAACTGTGGCGCATCCACCGCGGTAACTCAATCCCTTTCCGAGGCGTATTGAAGAGCGACCTCGCGAGTTAATGGTGAATGGACCCAACCGACCACTACCGCTGACACCACGCTTAGAAATATTGAGCCACGAGCGCTTGCCAGTGCGAATTCGCTTGCGGTACGAAAAACCCATCTCAGACTCCGAAGATGGCCTTGCGGGCTTCGGCGCCACGTTCAATATCTATGACATCGGCGTATTCGCCAGTTTTTACATTGTCGCCAGCACCTTCAATGGCGTCAACGAACTCGTCAACATCATGTGGTTCGCCGCCAATTAACCAAACTACTGATTCTCCATCGTGATCTGCGGGGTCGCGCGGAAGTACGCCTTCGACTTCATATTGATCAACTGTGATGTCATCTGAGTGATCGGCGACCGGAGCGACGATCGCCATTTCTACAATTGTTTCAGGGTCAAGATCTCGCAAGATGTCGATGAGTTCGGCAACATTCATACATCTAAGTATCTCATGCTCAACTGAAGCAGTTGGGCAATTACTGCAAAATTCACGAATCAGACATCCATGAGGGAGCGATCTCCAACAAGTACAAACTCACTTCACTGCACTTTTCCAGCACGCCGCAAAATACTGAGTCATCGTTGGTGTAAACATCGGCGAGCGAGACACTGAGGCGCGCCACAATCGAGAGTCGGTGTTCGGGGGCATCAATGACTGATGCAGTGGAATCAATGGCGGAAACCTCGAGTGGTAATTCGGTTCCGCCAACACCAGCAAGGTCAGTTGCAAGAACCAAGAGGTCTGGTCGGCTGCTGAGTGGGGGAAGGGCCCACGTAAACAACAGGGGAAATTCAAAACCCTGAGGCGGCTTGTCGGTCGGTTCCTCGAGTTTGCTCATCTCATCTTCAAAGCCCAAGAGGGCGCGCGGGTCGACCTCGAGCGAAAGATGCAAGTCAATGGGTCCATCGCAGGCTTCTTCAGGGTGCAGATCAACTTCCCATAATTGGCGCAGCGAATAGGTCTCCACAAAGTGCCGCTCATCGTGAACATGGAAACCATGATCAATGGCGTGACTCTTCATGTCGGAGACAAACCCAGCAACATCTATGAAAGCCATAACCCGTCCTTTGAAACTGTGTTCAGGATAATGGGCGAGGGGCGCACTACCCTCGTTGTTATGGACCCCAATCAGGTGCTTGCGTTATTGCATAAGGTCGCCGATGCAATTGCTGGCGAGTTACGAAACATCACTCATTGGGGCCCCTCGGGTCAGCGCGATGGTCAATATGCCGCCGACCTCGTGGTTGACCAGATTGCGCTTGACCTCTTGCGTGAGGCGGGTGTCGGCATTGTGTCAGAAGAGAGCGGCGTTGAAAATCTTGATCGCGATGTGGTCGTGATTGTTGATCCGTTAGACGGCTCAACAAATGCGAGTCGTGGAGTCCCTCACTACGCCACGTCGCTGTGTGCAGTTGACGCTACTGGACCACTCGTTTCTCTAGTTGCTGATCAGGCTGTTGGCACGCGATGGTGGGCGTTGCGCGGTCTGGGAGCGTTTAGGGACGGCATTGCGATGACCCGTGAGCCAATGAACGATTGGTCGTCGGCATTAGTTGCGGTTTCGGGTCGTCCGCCCGTTGACGCGGGATGGGCTCAGTTCAGATCATTGGGGGCTTCAGCCATAGATATCTGTTATGTCGCTGACTCTACGGTTGATGCTTTCATCGATATGAGCCCGAGTGCACATGGCGTGTGGGATTACGCAGCTGCGTATCTAATCTGCCGAGAGATCGGCGTGCGTATCGAAGACGCGCAAGGTCGCGAATTGATTGTTCTTGATCATTCAGCTCGGAGGACTCCCGTGGCAGCACCGAATGGAATTTTTGATCAGGCGCTTTTAGTGCGACATAAACTGCCGTTGTAGACCTTTGGCGAAGTCTGGTTAGACCGCGTCGGCAGAGCGTTGGCCCTCATGCCATACGCGCGAGACACTCGGATGACGTAACTTGCCGAGCGCCCGAGCTTCAATCTGGCGGACTCGTTCACGAGTGATGCCCAGTTTTTCGCCTATTTCTGAAAGCGTCATCGGGTGATCGTCGATACCGAAACGAGCACGCAACACCTCTGCTTCTCGTTCTTCAAGGCGACGAAGCTGTTCAATTAAAGCCCGTTTTTCAAGAGCGGCGGCCGCTGACTCAAATGGTGAGATTGCACCTTCGTCAGCGATAAGGTCACCAAGTTCTGAGTCGCCGTCGTTATCAAGTGGAGTGGACAACGAGACCAATGGGCGACGGTGCTGATGAACAAGCGCAACGCGCTCGGCGCTCACGCCCGACAACTCGGCAATCTCTTCAACTGTTGGCTGACGATCAAGTTCGATCGCCAGTTTCTCGGTGCTCTGATCAATGAGCGAATAGACCTCGCGAACATGGGACGGAACACGAATAGTTCGTGATGAATCGGCTAGGGCTCGACCAATTGATTGGCGAATCCACCATGTGGCATACGTCGAGAACTTGAAACCTTTTTCGTGGTCAAAACCCTCGACCGCGCGCATCAGGCCAAGATTTCCCTCTTGAATGAGGTCTAAGAGTCCGAGTCCAGCACCTTCATAACGACGAGCCACGCTGACGACTAAACGCAGGTTGCTTTGAATGAACTGGGCCCGAGCATCATCACCGGCGTGGAGCGTACGCATGAGTTCAGTGCGCTCGCGTCCCGCAGGTGTGGGAGCAAAATCAAGGCGTTCTTGGGCGAAACGAGACGCCAAAATAAGGGCGGCAAGACGACGTTCATCATCGGCGGTGAGCAACGGGTACATCCCGATGTCATCTAAATATTGTCGAAGAAGCTCGCTTTCAGCGTCGCCAGGGCGGGTTGCCACAAGAAAAACCGTAGTAGCGCGAAGCGCGTACATCGTGGATACCCGCTATTTCTCGTTTTGATCAGCTGGGTGACGGTATGATTTGCACTTCTATTCGGGCGCTTAGCTCAGTTGGTTAGAGCTCCTCGCTTACACCGAGGAGGTCGGGGGTTCGAGTCCCTCAGCGCCCACCACTCAAGTCATTCGTTGACGATGGCTTGTACTGACGTCCGGTAACGACTGGCGTTGCCAACACTTGGATGTTTAAGTCCGGTGGGGCCTGCTGCAAAAGCTCGCAGAACATTCGTCGTTACTCCACGAACAAACGTTGACACTTTTTCGTCGCCCCATTCAGCGATGTCTAGGGCATTGATCCATCCGATAGTGCCAGTTGCGAAAACGCCAGCGCCGCTGTCAGCGGAGTAGTAGGTCATCGCATGGTTGTACAGCGAATCCTTGTACAACACTGGAGAACTGGCGAGCACCTCGAGATTTGATGGCTCGCTACTTGATGGGCCAAGTCCGTCTGCTTCAATCGCCACAAGCCTCTTTATGGTTCGACCCATAGAGAGGTCAACATCATTGAAAACCCAGTTGTCAGTATTGACGAGTTTCATTGATGCAGTGATGCCTGCGGCAAAGTACTGAACGCCGATAAGAGCTGATTCGGGTTGGTTGAGTGGGGCATTTCGCCATTGCACTGTGGCCTGTTGAGGGTCCTCGGCAGTCATCGGATCGATGTCGGCAGTGCGGTAGTTCGCGAGTTGTCGATAGGGCACGCTTTCGCTGTTGGGTTCAAGGCGAATATGCCGATACACCGCGTTTGCTCCAAAGAAAGCAAGATTGATCCCGACATCGCGAGCGCGTTCAAGCGTTGCCCGCATTGGAGTTGAGTAGTACTCGTCATGACCCGTTGTGAGGAGTGCGGTGCGATTGAGCAAGACGGGATGAAGCGAACCATCGCCATCAAGTGCGCTCGTGTGAAGATCAATATCGGTAACGTAGGAGGTGTCAATACCCAACTCCTCAATCAAACTGATCAGGGGTAATTCGTGGGTTAAGAAATCTGCTGAGCCCCAGTTATACGCCGACGCGTATGGTCGATCAAATGAGACCACTAGCGATCGATCAAACCGACTTCCTGATCCAAAGTTTTCGTACAGACTGCGCCCACCCCAAGGGTTGTATGCCTGCCAAGTGGTGACTGCCGAGACGACAACGAGTGATGCTGCACAGTCATCACGGCGAACTGTTAAAGGTATGTAGTGTGCCCCGCCCTCTGATGAATTCAGTTTCAGGAGATATGAGCCAGGCGGCCAGCTGTCGTCAATCGTGATTGAGGTTGATGGTGACCATTGGGCAGTATGCATTCGCGTTTCACGGTCGAATGACGGTTTAATAAACTGCCACGGTTGGTCAAAAGTCTCGGAGGTCCATATCAGGCGGCCATTAAGTCCTCCGTAGTAACCCATACGGTAGGCCTCAAGATGCCATTGGGGCGACCCAGTATTGACATAGAGGTTGACCACCTGCCCCGACTGAGCACTGGTGGTGTCGGCGTACCCTTCAATAAATCCCGTCATATTCAGACGCTTCGTGGGTGCGATGTCTAAGTCGATGCGCCAACTGTCGGTTCCGGCCTGGGCGTTTTCAATTGCCAACCAACCCGGTTGTGAGTAAGGAATGGGCGGAGCAATTGAAGTGCTCGATGGCAGTTCGACTTCACTTGGCATTGTTGATTGGGTCGAATTTGGAAGAGGGCTTGATGTCTCGGAACTTGTGGTGGTTTGCTCGTCGTTCGTTGATTTTGAGCAGGCGGCAACGAAGGATGAAGCACCGAGGGCCAGAAAGAGTCGTCGTGAGATTTCCGAGCGGGGAAACATTTCTGAGCTATGGACCTTTCCAGAGTTGTAAAGGACTCACGTAACGATCGCAGTTACTTGGTACGGCAACTGATGAAGAGTTCTGGCGAGCCGAAACATAACCTGCACACACGATTTCCATAATCCAGCGACCGAATGCCACGTCCATGAATGGTGTTGAGTGGGTATTTAGGTCTTCGGCAAATGCTTGAAGTTGGCCGGCATAGCCGAATTGTTGAATGAAAGGGATTGGAGCGGTAGTCGCAGGCAGTGCGACCTCTTCTCCGTTGTGTTCAAGAATCAAATTGGGCATGAGTTCGGCTCGAACGACGCCCTGATCGGATGCGACTTGAAAGTTCCACTCCGGAGTTTCAGAACCTTGCCACGACGAAACGACGCTCGCTTTGAGACCGTTAGCAAAAGTTAATTCAACCTCGGCGTGTGTGTCGGTAACTTCGCCATCAAGGTGAGCCGACACTGCAACGACTTCACCAGCGCCGATCGCGCGACCAACAAGTACGGCGATCGCCAAGGGGTGTACGCCAAGATCAAAAAGTGCGCCGCCGCCCCAATCGGCAGTAGTGAATCCACCCCACTGGGGCAAAGACTGCACGGTACGAAGCGACATGTGGGTGACTGTGCCAATGGAGACCGCTCGCTTAATGAATGCGTGAACTATTGGGGAATACGCCAAATTCTCGGCGTACAACACCTTCTGGTCGTTTTGTTCGGCGTGCGACACGAGGCGATCTGTCTCGTTCAATGTGAAGGCAAGGGGCTTTTCGATAATGACCGCAGCACCGCGTTGCAGCGAATGCAACGCGTGGTCAAAATGTTGCGCTGGTGGTGTTGCGACGACAACAATGTCTGCGCCGCTGGGAAGCTGCGAATATTTGACCGACTTTGCATTCAATTGGTTGGCTCGTTCGGCACTTTTCTCTTGGCTTCGTGACGCAACTGCAATAACGGGCATTTTCAGAATGCTTGCCGCCATTGCATGGGCGCCCGAGATCATCCCCGCGCCGCAAAGTGCTATTGACTTGGCTGCAGTCACAAAAGTTTCCCGTCTTACTTGCCATTGAGAGCAGCGACAACTGGGGCGAATGAATCAACATCGTCGGCACCAACGATGATGTACGAGAAACCCCATCGTTCGCGTCGTTCGAGCAAATCTTCAATGAGTTTGCTCGTTGGACCAACAAGAGCAAAAGGTGATTCTTCAACCATTTGCTGTTCGACGCCGAGCATTGATGCGATTCCTGAGGCTGCTTGCTTGGCGTCGTCGGTAATGTTCACTAAGAAAGCGCGGACATTGAGTTCAATGTCGTTGAAACGTGCTCCCGCCGCCTCGCGGACAATGGCAACTTTCTCGTCGACAACTTCGGCGGTCATGGTGCTAAAAGTGTGTAGACCAACAACTCCCGCCGACATGGTGGCGTTGATGCCGACGATGTCGGCTTCGCGCGCAGCAATCGACAACACGCGCTTGCCGCCACCGCCGATCAGAATCGGCGGACACGGTGCTTGAACTGGCTTTGGAGTTCCGTTGTAGTTCGTGATTGTGTAGTGATCGCCAGAAAACGAGAAGGCACCCTCGGCCATGGCGCCTTTGATGACCTTGAGCCCTTCAACGAAACGGTCAATGCGAACTTTGGCCGAATCGTAAGGGATGCCCATCTGTTCGTAGTCGCTGATCATCCAGCCCGCGCCAATACCGAGCTCAAGTCGACCATCGGACAAGACGTCCATAGTGGCTAATTCTTTGGCAAGAACTGCGGGGTGCTTGTAGTCGTTGTCCCAGACCAATGCGCCAATGCGGAGGGTGGTGGTGACGTTGGCGGCGGTCATCAGCGCTGGAACCGGTGCTAGTTGATCATCAAAGTGGTCAGGCATTGTGAGACACGAGTAACCCTTGTCTTCACAGCGGTTGGCGAGATCAATCCATAAGTCGCGAGTGTTGGTTTTTGAGGCTTGGACACCAAATCGGAAGGGGTGAGAAGGGGATTGAGACATAGTTAAAACGGTAGTGCCTCGGAGGTGACACTGCTCAGCCCGAACCGAGAACTACCGTAGAAGTGTTGTGCGAATGATCACCTGGTGGATGCGGCTGTGCATCGTCGTTGTGGCGGGAGCACTTGTTTTAACGGCGGCGGTCGTCGGCGTTGCTCCACGTATCTGGAAAGTTGCCAACGCACATGTAGAAACCCCAGTGGAACTTCCCGCCTGGGAAGGTATCGCCAAGCGGACGTACGTCTATGACCGAGCAGGCAATGAGATTGCCGCCTATGAGTTGGAAAATAGTCAGCCAGTACTTTTTGGGCAGATTCCACAACCAGTGATTCAGGCCGTTCTAGCGGTTGAAGATCGAGAGTTCTACAACCACCACGGGGTCAATATTCGAGGATTGTTTCGCGCCACGCTTTCGAACTTCGAAGGTGGAGCGCGTCAGGGTGCATCAACGATTACTCAACAAGTTGTCAAAGTTGAATTTCTCGGTGGTCTCGAACGCGATGGTCGTTACAAACTGCTGCAGATTATCTATGCGTTGCGAATTGAAAAAGAGCGAACAAAAGATGAAATTCTTGAGCGCTATCTCAATACGATTTATCTTGGGAACAACACTTACGGAATCCAGGCTGCATCCGAGGTTTATTTCGGTAAGAAAGTTGAAGACCTCACACTTGTCGAAGGAACGTTCTTGGCAGGACTCATTCAGGCACCGAGTAGTTACGACCCCATTCGTCGTCCACAGCAAAGTAGGCGCCGATTTAGTGAATCACTCGATGCAGTTGTTGATGTCGGGTTGATGGAATCAGGTGAGGCCGAGGAAATCAAGACCTGTCTCGAACCTTCAGATGATCCTGAGGTGGTTGCGCAGTGCGTGGGAAGTTGGCAGATCCCTGAAGTAGTGAAGACCATCGCTGAAAAGAAGATTGCGCGTACGCATTTCAGCGAAGAAGTGAAGTCGTACTTGCTGAATAAAAGCAATCTCTTGGGCGAGACCTATCAAGAGCGCTACAACAAGCTTTTTCGCGGTGGTTTGAGTATTTACACAACTCTTGATCCGGTTACGCAAGGTGCCGCTGAGAATGCGCGGGCGACGCAACTGCCAGTGAATACTGCTGGTATTGAAACCGCGATCTTGACGCTTGACAGCAAGACTGGAGCCGTTCGGGCGATGGTTGGTGGCAAACCTTTCGCTGCGGGTCGTAACGAGGTGAACATGGCTCTAGCGCCGCGCCAAACTGGTTCCAGTATCAAGATGTTTATCTTGGCGGCGGCCATTCAAGCGGGCGTACAAAACGATGATCTACTTGACGGCACTTTGCCGTGCACCTTGCCTAACCCCGATGACCCTGAGAATCCGTTCGTTGTTGAACAAGGCGTCAGTCGGCCGCTCGGTCCAGTTGATGAGATGACGTGGTACTCAATCAACTGCGCGTTCGGCCGACTTTCACAAATAGTTGGGCTTGATCGGGTTGTTGACACGACATACCGCATGGCGCGCAACTTGTATTTGTACCCCGAACGTAATCCAGCCGAACGTGTGCCGTTGCGTCCGTACGGCTCATTCGCTACTGGTGCAAATGAAATGAGTCCGCTCGATATGGCCTCAGGTGCTCAAACCTTGGCCAACAATGGCGTGCACATGGAGCCGTATTACATCGAAAGTATTTCGGGAGCAGACGGTTCGGTGCTCTATCAACATCAAGATGACGGCGTTGCGGTGTTAAGTCCCGAGGCTTCGGCGAAAACGACGAGCATCATGACTGGTGTACTGGTGTCGGGCACGGCACGTCGCAACCCCCTCGAAGGCCGAGTCGCTGCGGCAAAAACCGGGACCCAGGATAATAACACCAACTCATGGATGGTGGGCTATACCCCTGAGTTAGTCACAGCGGTGTGGGTCGGACATCCCGATCTGTATTTGCCCATGGTCAACATTCCCGAATTTCTTGCAGTCGGAGTTGACAATGTCGTGGGCGGAACGTTCCCAGCCCGCATTTGGAAAGCCACGATGGACGCGGCGCTCGCTGGTCAGCCAGCGACCTTTTTCCCGACCCCTCCCATCAATTCCAGGGCTGCAGTGCGGTTGTATCTTCCAGGAACTGACTGTTTGACACCCGTCACGGCGCCGGCAACAGAAACCTCAATTCCTGCTGAAACAATTCCGGTCGACCCCACTGCGACCACGGTGCCCACGACCACCACGACCACCACGACGAGTACGACAACGACAACGTTGGTCCCATCGTTGTCGGGGGCAATTACCGACCTCAATACGACCGTGCCGCGCGGGGTGGTTGACCCCTTGTGGCCTGTTCCAACTATCGATCCGACGCTTTACACAGTGGGAAGTTGCTAGCCCGAGCGCATACAGTCACAAGTATGGATGTTAAAGCGCTGTACGAACTGCAAAAGGTAGATACAGCAATCGATCAAGCCAAGGTTGCTCTAGAGAAACTGCCTGAGCACACTCATCATGCACAGGCGCTTGCTGATTTGGCGAATGTTCGATCAAGTCGCGACAAACTGCGGCGCGAACAGTCGACGATGGAAGCCGAACTCGCATCAATCGAAACGAAATCAGCCGAGATTGATACTCGCCGCGCCAAGCTTGAGCGCCAAATGAAAACCATCATTGCTCCACGTGAGGCTGAAGCATTGCAGCACGAAATGCAAACTCTTGCTGCCGCTCGCAATGAACTTGATGACCGCGGATTGCTCTTACTTGAATCAAGCGCGTCGGCAGATGAAGACCTTCGTACGTTGGTTGATACTGAAAGCCGAGCAATTGAGGTTGAATCCTCGACGAAGCATGCCCAAGATATGGCAGTTGCATTGAAGAACGAAGAAATGGTCGCTCTGCAAGCGCGTCGTGACGAGGTCGCCGCACCGATCGCCGCTGCCGATATCGCTATCTACGACCGACTTCGGGCGTCATACAAAGGAATCGCCGTCGCCATCATTCAACATGGTGTGTGTGGAGGATGTTATATGGACATCTCGGTTTCAGAACTTGATGCAATGAAGCGTTTGCCGGCGGATCAAGTTGCGGAATGTCCAAACTGTAATCGGTTGCTCGTACGATAAATATGTTTTTCTGGTTTATCGGTACTGCAATTTTGTCGGTCTGGTTTGTTTTTCGAGATCCTGCTTTTGACCATCGAACATTGGTGATTGGGGCATTACTGCCAGACATTATTGACGGAATATGGGGTGGGGCTCGGGCTTTTCACTCGGTTGCCGCCAGCGTGGCAGTTTTGGTTGTGGTGATGTTGTCCACGATTGGTCACCGACCGATTCGTAAACGATTGTTGGCTATTCCGATCGGAATGTTTTTACATCTGATTTATGACGGAGCATTCAACAACACCAAAGTTTTTTGGTGGCCGTTTAGTGGTTGGTCATTTGCGGGTGACCGCCTGCCAGTTGTTGACCGCGGGATGCTCAATGTTGCATTTGAAATTGTCGGCTTATTGATGTGCGCTTTTGTTTGGAAGAAATTTCATTTACGTGAACCAGCGCGTCGCAAAAGTTTTTTGAAGTCAGGAATGGTATCCGAATGAGTGGTTCCATCATCATCGTTCGTCACGGACGTACCGAGTTTAATGCCACGGGTCGCTTGCAGGGGCGAACCAACAACCCGCTTGATGAAGTTGGTCTTGCGCAAGCGCAAGCAGTTGCGACGTATCTTGCACCCGAACTGCTATCTGACACATTGATCGTGTGCAGTCCTTTATTACGAGCACGTCAGACCGCAACCGCGATCGCCGAAGGTGTCGGTGCATCGCTAGAGATCGATGAACGTTGGATTGAACTTGATTACGGTGCCTATGAAGGTTTGCGTCAATCAGAGGTGCCTCCCAATGTCTGGCGTGAGTGGAGAAGCGACAGCAATTTCGCAGCCCCTCAGGGCGAATCGTTGAATCAGGTGCAGCAAAGAGTTGCTGCTGCATGTAGCGAACTGGCACAACGGCTTGATGGACGAACGGCAGTGGTGGTGTCGCATGTTTCGCCAATTAAGTCGGCGGTCGCCTGGGCTTTAGGGGTCGATGTGTCGGTTGGATGGAAGACGCAATTGGTGACGGCGTCGATTACGCGACTGGCGATTTCGACCAATGGCGCGACGTTGACTTCGTTTAATGAAGTCGCCCGGTAGCCCGTACTGATATTTCGGCGTCGTAAGGAAACTTAGATTTTTCCGATGCGACCAATATGTGACCCGTTGGTAACTTTCGCTACGCTTATCAATTCCGCACGCTATGTGCCTTAAAGAGGGGGAATCCCATGCCCGAAGCAGTCATTGTTGCTACCGCCCGCAGTCCGATCGGCCGAGCCAATAAAGGTTCATTGGTGTCATTGCGCACCGATGAAATGGCCGCCCAGATTGTCCGCGCCTTGATGGCCAAAGTTCCATCAGTCAAGGGTTCTGATATTGAGGATCTCATCATTGGTGTGGGTCAGCCCGCTGGTGAAGCAGGTTTCAACTTGGGCCGTATGGTCGCCTTGTTGGCTGGTATCCCTGAAGCCCCCGGCGTCGTTGTCAACCGTTACTGTTCATCGTCTTTGCAGACCATTCGTATGGCTGCTCACGCGATCAAGGCCGGCGAAGGCGATTGTTTCATCGCTGCTGGTGTTGAAGCGGTCAGTCGCTATCAGTTCGGCGCCGCTGACACTGCTCCGAACCCCATCTTCAAGGGACCAGGCGAGCGCACCAAGCTGCGTTCGGCTGGTGGCCAGCCCGTATGGACGCCACAGCAAGGTCTTGCCGACGCGTACATCGCAATGGGTCAGACTGCAGAAAACGTTCGTGAAGTTGAAGGCGTGAGCCGTGAAGACATGGACTGGTTCGCCAAGCGCAGCCAAGACTTGGCTAGTGCCAACGTGTCGAATGGTTTCTTTGATGCCGAAATCTCGCCGTTGACTCTTGAAGACGGAACAGTTGTCAGCAAAGACGATTGCCCGCGCGAAGGAACAACCCTCGAAGGTCTTGCTGGCTTGAAGCCCGCATTCCGCCCCGATGGTCAAGTCACCGCCGGTAATGCGTGCCCGTTAAACGATGGTGCTGCTGCTGTCATGGTAATGAGCGACACCAAGGCCAAGGCTTTGGGACTCACTCCACTCGCACGTTTTGTGTCGAGCGGTGTGTCATCGTTGAACCCCGAAATCATGGGACTCGGACCCGTCGAAGCTTGTCGTCAAGCAATGAAGCGTGCCGGCATGAGCATCAATGACATCGACTTGGTTGAAATCAACGAAGCATTCGCCGCACAGGTTTTGCCGTCGGCGAAGCACCTCGGTATTTCAATGGACAAGTTGAACGTCAACGGTGGAGCAATTGCACTTGGTCACCCATTCGGTATGACTGGTGCACGAATCATGACCACCTTGATTCATGGTTTGCAGGTCAGCAACAAGAACGTCGGCATGGAGACTATGTGTGTCGGCGGCGGTCAGGGCTTGTCGATGATCATCGAGCGCATGAGCTGAACTAAAAAACCACGACTAGATGTTTCCCGTGTTTCTGGTGGCGATCTTGTGCGGTTATCCGCACATTATTGCCACCAGTTTTTTTACGAAGTTTGTGTTTGGGGAAGCTTGCGTGCGAGGACTTGGGCGACTAATCCCATCAGCAAAACGCATGTACCGGCAATGGTGAACAATGTCGGTGCTGAGACGTGTCCGTAGCCCCAGGTTGCCAAGATTGCCACAACGGCAGCCAACAGTTGATTGCACGCGCCAGCGAGACCCTGGGCGGCACTAGCGCGGCCCTCGGGTGCTCCTTCGGCCAATAGACCTTGCCCTGCTGGCGCTCCGGCAGCCTGAGCACATGATTCAATCATGCCGAGCAAAATAGGAATGATAGGGACGGTAAACCACCCATAGAGCGCAGTGAGCGGGGCAACAAACAGCATCGAGATGAATGACACCTTGACTTTGCCGCGGCGGTCGGCGAGTCGACCGCCAAATCGCGACAGCACAACAAACGGAAGTGCATAGGCCGCGAGGCTGAGTCCGACCACGATGTCGGATGCACCTATATCGGTGAGAAAACGATCCCACAATGCGTCGTACATGCCGACGGGTAAGGCAATTGAGGAGAGCATCAAAATTGGCACCAGAACAGATCGTTGCTGTAAGAGTCCGAATGCAAGTCGTTGTCGATCTGATGAGTACGGCAAAGTCGGCAAGTGTTGGGTGCTGACAATTAACAACGAAATCATTGCCGCGATTGAAAAGATAATGAACGGCCAACGAAGTCCCAATGGTCCAACTAAAAAGCCACCGATGACAGGACCCGTGACAAAACCGGCTAGAGCGACCCCACCCATTGCTCCAAGTCGTTCCGAAACACCTTCTTCATCTAGTGATGCAATGAGAGCGCGCGCTGGTGGTAAGAACAAACCACTAGCCGCACCAGAAATGAGACGTGCCAGAACGAAGACGATCAATGACGATCCACTAGCGAAAAGTGCGTTACCCACGACAGCCAAAATCGTTCCAATAATCAGTAATCGTTTGGCATGGCCGCGATCAGCAAATGGAGCAATCACGATTTGCATGACGAACGAAGCCAAAAACCCAGCCGCCGCAATAAGGCCTAGTCCACCATCAGAAAATTCAAATTCATCTTGCAAGTTGCCCATCAAGGCAAAGACGACGCTTCCACCTGCCTCCATTGCAAACACTGCGCCAAGCAATACTCGTTCGGTTTTACGAATGCTGGTCATAAAGAAGTTCTGCTGGTAGGGGATTTTTTACGAGTGGTTCGTGAGAGCACGAATGACTGCATCGCTCAGGCTAGGCCATGCAACAAGTGCTTCGGTCGACCATTCATCAAAGTTGCGATCAGTTAATGCAATCAAACCGATGTCAATAATTGGATCAATCCACATCATTGTTCCGGATCCGCCAAAATGTCCAAAGGTTTGTGGTGAATTCAAAGTTCCGGTCCAATGTGGTTGTTTGTGATCGCGAATTTCAATTCCGATTCCCCAAGGGTTTGGTTTATATGAACCAAGACCAGGAATGACCCCACCGAGTTCGGGATACTGAATTGAGGTGGCTTCACGTGCTGTGGCCGGACTGATCAACGCGGGACGCATGAGTTCTTTCATGAACAGTGACATGTCATCAACTGTGCTGAGGACTGCATATGCGGGTGATGCTTTGAGGGACGTATCGCTCATGCCAAGTGGTTCAAAGATTGCTTCGTTCATGTAATCGCTAAACATCATTCCGGTGCACTCGGCCACATGGTTCGTGGCCATTTCAATTCCGGTATTTGAATAGATGCGCCGTTTCCCAACGCCCATGATGGGTGTTGACGTATCAAACCCGTATCCTGCAGCATGCGCTAGGCAGTGTCGAAGTGTCGCGCCAGGAGGACCGACAGCATCATCAAGCGATACTGAGCCTTCTTCAATTGCAATCAAACATGCCCAACTAGTGATGACTTTTGAAATTGAAGCCAAGCGAAAGACTCGATCGGTGTCGCCATGTGCCGCAATGACCATGCCGTTATGTACAACCGCAGTCGCCGCATGCGGCACTGGCCACTCGTCAACGGTCGCGAGAATTGAAGTGAGTATTGAATCAGGCAAAGCCAGCAGAGCGAATGAGTTCAGCGACACCGAATGCCAAGTCAAGACCTTGACGAGCGTTCAACCGAGGGTCGCAGACCGTTTGGTAACGAACATCAAGATCGGCATCAGTGAGATCGTCAGCGCCACCGAGACATTCGGTCACATTGTCACCCGTGAGTTCAACGTGAATTCCGCCTGGCCAGGTGCCTTCGGCGCGGTGCGCGGTGACGAAGCCAGTGATTTCGCGAATGATCTCATCGAAGTGACGGGTCTTGCGACCACCCACTGATGTGAAGGTGTTGCCATGCATGGGATCGCAGGCCCACACCACTGGATGACCGCTTTCGCGAACGGCGCGAAGCAATGGACGAAGCGAATCTTCAACCTTGTCGGCACCCATGCGACTGATCAAGGTCAGGCGACCAGGTATCTGTGCGGGGTTGAGTTTTTGACACAGTTCAAGAATGAAATCAACGGTTGTAGACGGACCGATTTTGCAACCAATGGGGTTGCCAACGCCACGCAAGAATTCAATATGAGCACCATCGATCTGACGAGTGCGCTCACCGATCCACAACATATGTGCCGAGCAGTCGTACCAAGCACCCGTTAACGAATCTTGACGTGTAAGTGCTTCTTCGTATCCAAGCAGCAGCGCTTCATGGCTCGTATAGACATCGGCCTCGTGAAGCACTGCAGTGTTTTCGGTGTCAACGCCACAGGCATGCATGAACCGCAAGGCGCGCTCAATATCGGTTGCGACTTGCTCGTAACGCTGACCCTCGGGGCTTGAGCCAACGAACTCTTGAGTCCATGCGTGCACGCGGGATAAGTCAGCGAATCCACCCTTGACAAAAGCGCGCAACAAGTTCAGTGTTGCTGCCGACTGGTGATATGCCTGCACGAGGCGATCAGGGTCGGGGACGCGCGCTTCAGATGTTGGCGCTGGATCATTGACGATGTGGCCACGGAATGACGGAATCTCTAGGTCGCCGATTTTTTCCATGTCGGCGCTACGAGGCTTGGCGAACTGTCCAGCGATACGACCGACTTTGATCGTAGGAACTCCCAGGCTGTAGGTCAGTACAACTGCCATCTGCAAAATGACGCGCAATTTTTCGCGAATGTTGTTGGCCGAGAACTCATCAAAACTTTCGGCGCAGTCGCCGGCTTGCAACAAGAAAGCATTGCCAGCACACACCTGACCGAGAGCATTTTGTAATGAGCGGGCTTCACCAGCAAACACCAACGGGGGATACGATGCAATCTGCTTGAGCGAGCGATCGACTGCGCTCTGATCGGGCCACTTTGGCTGTTGAACGGCAGGGAATGACTGCCATGATGATGGGGTCCAAGTATTGGCCATAAAAAAAGCCTAACGACCCGAAGGCCAAAGCCATCGGGTCGTTTTAACAGGGGTCTGACCCCGCTGAACTATGGGTGAATAAATGGTCAGTAGGCGAAGATGTCTTCGGCTTCTTCTTTCAGGCCGGTGACTGCACGTGAGACCAAGCGACGGGCGGCTTCGGCAGTGACGCCCAGTTTTTCGCCCACTTCGCGGAAGCTCTTGCGCTCACCATCAATGAGTCCAAAGCGAGCTTCGACGGCGTAGCGAGCACGAGCGTCAAGGGTGTCGAGCAACTTATTGAGTTGATCAGTTTCGCCTTGAGCGATGATGTGGTCTTCGGGGGTGGGGTCGCCATTGGCCATCAAGTCGCCAAGAGTTGCGTCGCCGTCATCGCCGATGGTCTTGTCAAGCGAGACTGGGGTGGTGAGGCGGTGCAATTCGGCATTTGACAAGTCGAGAGTTTCGCCGTCGCCGCTGGCCTGACGCAATGCGGCCCGCAAGCTTGCTGAACGATCGCCGGGGATGCGAATGAGGCTGGCCTTCTGGTCAAGTGCACGACCAATGGCCTGACGAATCCAGAAAGTTGCATACGTTGAGAACTTGAATCCACGGCGCCAGTCAAACTTGTCTACGGCGTGCTCAAGTCCGAGATTTCCTTCTTGAATGAGGTCAAGAAGATCCATGCCCTGGGGCAGTGGGTACCGGCGAGCAATCGAGACAACCAAACGAAGATTGGCGCGAATGAAGCGGTCTTTAGCTTTGGCTGCCTCGCGGATGTCACGCTTTACTGCGACTGTCCTGTCACCAGCAGCTGATTTGGATGCGGCCTCTCGACCTTTCTCAATGGCACGCGACAATACGCGTTCGTCTTCGGCGGTCAACAATGGAACCTTGCCGATGTCATTCAGGTAGATACCGATGGAATCATTCATTTTTTTTTCTCTACTGTTCGTGTTTTCGACTTTTTCACACCAGTTACATGATCAATCGGCGAAAAGGATTGAGCACGCAACAAGAACGATGGTCGAAGGTTTTTTATTTGGGGGGGGTAACGCTGGGGGTGTTTTTATGTCATGGTCCTAAGAAGGGACCTTGAGGCTATCAAATGTTTTTGCCGATGTCTCGCTGGAATCACTTTGTTGGCCACTTGGTGACACTTTTAACTTTCGGCAGACTCCAGTCGACACTTGAGAAAAACTTTTGGAATTGTCAAGAAAGTCTCAAGTCTGGCAGAGGGCGGGGTTTTCATACCAATCAAACGCCGAGAGCATGTAAATAAGTGCGCTGTGAAGTCCGCCCCTAGACTTTCGTCGTGTACAAATTGCCTGAGGCGTCAAGTGACCAAAGCGCTCTAGGGCTTCGAATTGGTCTTTTTGGGGGCACTTTTGACCCGCCACATGTCGGTCATCTGGTGACTGCGGTCAACGTGATGCGTTCGCTTGACCTAGATCAGGTCATTCTGATGGTGGCCAATATTCCATGGCAAAAAGAAGGCTCTCGAACCATCACCCCTGCTCAAGACCGCTTAGCCATGGTTGAGGCGGCAGTCGCTGCAGTTCCGGGTCTCGTCGCGGGCGATCATGAGATATGTATGGGGGGGTCGAGTTACACAGTTGACACGCTGCAGGTGTTGCGTCGAGAAGTGCCCGAATATGCCAACGCCACCTTCTTTACAATTGTCGGCGATGATGCCGCTGCTGGTGTGCCGACATGGGAACGCTTCAAGGAGTTGACTGAACTCACCGAACTCGTCGTGGTTGATCGCCCTGGCGCACCTGTTGTCTTGTCAGATGACATCCATTGGATTCGAGTGGAGGTTCCGCACCTTGATGTGTCAAGTACCGACCTTCGATCGCGCTTTACCGACGGTCGTCCGCTTGACTATTTAATTACTCAACCAGTTCTTGATGTCATTCGAGAACGCGCGTTGTACTCGAAATCGATTGGAGCCCCAGCATGAGCACGTTGAAACAGCGTCGCCGTCGTCAGACCTGGGCGGCATTTGGTGCAGGTATTTTGGTGCTGACACTGTTGCCCGTTTCAGTGGTTGTCGCCTGGCGAGCAATTCGCGACTCGAAAGCGGCGGAGGAAGTTGTGGCGTTACCGTCGCGCGAACTTCCGACCACCCCGACCGCAATCTTGGCGGTCACCGATGAACAGAACTTTTTGACATCGCTGAGCATCGTTGCGTTGACACCCGAGGGTGCAGGCGGAACAGTAATGATTCTTCCGGTTGGTCTGATGGTTCCTGGTCAACCCGTTGGTCAACCAAAACGATTGGCCGATGTGTACGGGTCAGACGGGGCGGACGCGCTGAGAGCCGCCGTCGAAAGTGTCACGAACAGTCAGATTGATTTGATTTCGATCAATGGTGTTGATGCGACAGCCGAGTTGATAGCGCGTGCTGGAACGATAACCCCCACCTACGCCGCAGATGTCACCGACACCGAAACGGATGCCACTCGAGTTGTTGCCACTGTAGGAGTCAACGAATTTTCGCCGATCCAAGCGGCGCAAGTATTATCGGCGCGAGATGTGGCACAAGTTGAATCAACTCGGATGCCCAATGTGAAAGCCACATGGGATGCGATTGTTGCATCGATAGGTGTCGGAGTTATTGGTGCAATTCCCGCGGCTGTTGTTCCAGACGTTGGGGCTCAAACGCCAGTAGATATGCCTACATTCATGTCGGCTCTTTTTGCTGGACCTATTAAGTTGTGGCAGTTTGCCTACGAGCGCATCAACGATGCAGAACGTAACCCGCAAGACATTGATGTGTATGGGTACAACGCGGGTGAACTTGTGATGGTGATGGCAAGCGTTGCACCAAGTGCAATGGTCGCGGTGTTCCCAACTCTGAGTGTGCAGATTGACAGTCCCTACGCCGATATTTCGGTAACTCAAGATGCGACACTCCGTATGTTGTACATGGGTACCAATGTGATCCTGGTGCGCCAAGTGACATCGACACCACCACCAGTAACAGTCATCAAATACTCCGATGAAATGGACCGAGCAATGGCCGAACCATTGACGACCATGTTTGGTGAGATTGTTTTCGAAAAAGCAACAGAACGGGTTGAAGGCATTGATGTTCAAGTCATTCCTGGGGATTCATTCGTCAACTTCTTAGCGGTCGGAGCAAAGCCGGATCCCAATGTCAATCCGGAAGATTTTGCTGCTGACGCGTCCGAATCTCCAACATCAGAAACAACCCCATGATGGCCGAAGACTCAAAGTCCAAAGAAACGACCAGCGGACCGTTGGCGAAGCCCGACACTCTTGAATTGGCTTTTGTTGCTGCGCGTGCGGCCGATGATAAGCAAGCGACGAACACCATCGTGTTGGCAGTTGGCAATGTGTTGACGATTACCGAACTCTTTGTCGTGACCGGCGCTTCAAATCCGCGATTGGTGCGTGCTGTTGCGGGCGAGATTGAAGACCGAATTCGCGAAGTGTGTGGTCGGTCGCCCGACCGAACCGAAGGTCACCGTGAACAGTCGTGGGTCTTGCTTGATTATGGCGATGTGATCGTGCATGTGTTCCTCGATGAAACCCGTGAGTTTTACGAGATTGAGCGTCTGTACAAGGACGTGCCGCGTATTGACTGGCGAGGCTGAGACTTGGTGTGGTCTCGCGGGCAATAGGGAAGTCGCTGCGGGGAAGTAGTCGTGGGAGGTTTTAGCAGGGTGCTACTGGTTGGTATCGTGCCTCTGTCCCCAATGGGGCTGTAGCTCAGTTGGCAGAGCGCTTGCAGGGCATGCAAGAGGTCAGGGGTTCAATTCCCCTCAGCTCCACAAGTAACCATTCGATCTGGTCGGCGCGAGTGGCAGGTTTCCTCAGTTATGCCAGACCAGATCGGGGATGAAGCATGAGTTCTTCTCGGCCATCGTTTTTCGGACTGCAAGAAAAGGCTCGGCGCAAGTCGATGTGGCTTCTTGGTGCATCATTTTTGTTGCTGTGGTTCGCAGCCAATGTTGTTGCCTTTGTTGGCTTCGTCGGCGATACCAATTGCTCCTACGACTCATATGGGTACGAAACCTGTGATTCATCATTCGTGATGAATTATCAGATCTTGGCAATTACCGCAGTCATTGTTGTGGTGTATCTGTGGATCGCGTACATGGTGTCTGGAAAAGCGGCTTTGTCTTTGGCCGGAGCGAAGTTAGCTGATGGCCCCGAGTATCAGCGTTTGCGCAATGTCGTTGAAGAAATGGCAACCGCCGCTGGAGTGCCAGTGCCGAAAACTTATGTCGTTGACGATCCATCCCCGAACGCATTTGCCACTGGACGTAATCCTGAACATGCAGCAGTCACCGTGACGCGCGGTTTGCTGGAGACGATGACCCGATCTGAATTGACCGGTGTCGTCGCACACGAAATTGGTCATATCAAGAATCGCGATATCGCGGTGACGACTCTCGCAGTGTTGACAGTTGGTGCGATTGCAGTTCTGGCCGATCTTTCAATGCGCATCGCTTTTTTTGTGATGGCTACGGGGCGACGTGGAAATTCAAAAGAAGCGGGTGCTCGTGCAGGTCTGGCGTTGATCGCTCTGTTGATCAGTTTCGTTCTGTACATCTTTGCGCTGCCAGCAGCATTGATTCTGCGCGCAGCGTTATCGCGTCAGCGTGAAACTCTGGCCGACGCATCGGCGGTTCAGTACACGCGCGATCCATCGGGTTTGCGTTCGGCATTAGAGAAACTTCAAGCAGATACGACATCTCCAGTTCAAGTTTCAACGGCTACTGCGCATTTGTGGATTGATCATCCAAAGCCAGCACGCGCTGTTCAACGCGGCATGTTGTCGGGTCTTCTGGATACGCATCCTCCAATTGCCGAGCGTATCGCCATTCTGAGACAGATGGAAGGCCTTGGACCGACTATTGCAATCTGAAGATTCAGGGAGCAACAGCGACGTACGAGTAACTGTTGCGCAGATCGTCGCCTAACACTTGAGCATCTTCGGCTCGGGTTTCGACAACGAAGTCTTCGGTCAGTGTCTTGAAGTCGTAGGTCCAGCCTTCGGGCAGTTGTAGACGATCAGCAAGATTCAACAAGTCGTCTTCGGTCAGCATTGGATCAACCTGCTGACTCCAACTCTGCATGACATAAGTATTTCCTTCCGCGTCATGCAGCAGGTACACGTTGGTGCCAGCGTTGAATGTGAATGCGGCTTTGCGATTAACGGCGAAAGGACTGTAGGGGACGAGTAAATCGGCAGGGCTAGTACCTACATAGACACTGGCGTAGCGATTCATTTCAACCTCGCCAAAAGTTTTCTTGTACACCTCAGTCATATCTGACTTAACAACTGAGTTCATGGCCCAGTAACGCGGTCCATTTGCCGAGGCGAACACAACGCCTTCGTCTGCGGCAACAGCGCCAGTGTCGATGGCCTTCCACTGATCCTCTGGGCAATCGTTCAGGGGATAGGTGTTGAACACCTCAGCGTAAATGCCGCCTTCTTGGAGATCAAGCAAAAGGATTTCGCAATAACGCATTCCGTGCATATTCACGCTGGCCGGATTCGTTGTACTTGTTGCTGGGGCTTCGGTGGTCGACTCTGGAGGTGCCTCAGTCGAAGCTGCAGTTGTTTCGTCTGGAGCGGAAGTGACGTCAGAGGTTGAGTTTGAGCCGCAGGCAGCGAGTGTGAGTAAGGCAACTGGGATGAGAAAGGATTTTTTTGACATAGAAAATGACACTAGTTGATCGAAGGGTCGATCTGGTCTGTCTAAGTGGCAGATTTCCTCAGCTATTTCCGACCAGATCGTTTGAAGAGGCGCAAAGTTCAAACTGCCTGAAGTAGTCAATAAGTTCTGTGATAAGGCGTGTGCCATGCTGACGGTATGGCACACGACTGGCTTGAACTAACAAGGCGAAGTTCATTTGCCTCACATCGCTTAATTGGCTGGATCTATTGGGACCCACGAGCGATTGAGTTGTACTCGCAGCTCGGAATTCCAAATGGCACTGGCTATTACGTCGCGAGTCGCGGTGCACCATTGTTGCCTGCGGGACATCAGGCTGTGTCGGCTGCTTTCTATTCGATTCACGCCACGTTCATTGAGTTCGCTGTCATGTTGGCTGGGCAGCACGCTTCTTGGACTGACATTTACGATGCGCGCAATCAAGCAGTGGGCGAAGGGCTGCGGCAGTTCGTTCCCGAGATTTGTGATGACTTGGCAGGTCTTCGTGATGAACTTTGGCGGGTTGCCGATGCATTGCCCGAGTCGGGTCGCGTGTGTTTTGCTGCTCATCGCCAAGCGCCTCGAGTTGATGACCCGTTGGTGTCGGCATGGTTGGCAGTGAACTGTATTCGCGAATGGCGCGGCGATACTCACTTTGCAATTTTGACATCTGAAGATATTTCGCGAGTGCAAGCCGGAATTTTGCATGACGCCCATTTGAATTACGGAGGCTGGATTGCTCAAAGCAGGGGAGCAGACGCTGAAGCAATCACACAAGCATTCGCCGATCTTGATTTGCGTGGTTTGGCCGAAGATGGAGTGGTGTCAACTGCTGGTCTTGCAGTACGTGAACAGATTGAAGAACGCACTAATGAATTGTCGCAACGGGTCTGGCAATCGTTTGGTCTCGAAAACACCGAGAGGTTCTTGGCTTTGGTCGAACCAATCGGCGACCGCTTGATGAAGAGAATTGATGACACCGCAGGTCCGAATTGGATGCCAGCGGCGCGGGAACGGCGTCCGTAATTCGCCGAATCAGTTCGTGTGCAATACTGACATTATGACTGTCACAACTCTTGATGTAGATCGCAAGCATTTATCAACCACGCGTATATTCGAGGAAGCAGATCGCCCATTGGTTGACGGAGAAGTGCGCGTTTCGGTGGAGCACTTTGCGTTGACGTCAAACAACATCACCTACGGTGTGTTTGGCGATGGGATGCGATACTGGGATTTCTTTCCAGCATCACAAGACACCGAAAATCAAGATGTAGCAAGTTTGTGGGGTCGTATTCCGGTGTGGGGATTCGCTGAAGTCATTGATTCGCGTCTGTCGGCAGTTGAAGTGGGCCGACGTATCTACGGATATTTGCCCATGAGTACTGATCTCATTGTGAAACCAGGTCGAGTTGACGAGCGTGGCTTCACCGACACTGCAGAACATCGGTCGGCGATGGCGGGTGCTTATAACCGTTACATTTTTACCGATCACGATCCGACCTATCGGGCCGATCGGGAAGCGCAGCAGATGGTGCTATGGCCACTGTTTATGACGTCGTTCATGATTGACGATTTCCTTGGACAAAATGTTCTCGAGGATGATGCTTCAAGCATCGCGACTGTCGTCATTTCTAGTGCTTCGAGCAAGACGGCCATTGGTGCGGCTTATTTGTTGGCGCAAAGAACTGGGGTCACTGTTGTTGGTTTGACATCGGCAAAAAACGCCGATTTCGTTCGTTCGCTTGAGTGCTATCACCGTGTTGTTACTTACGACCAAATGGGCGATCTTCCATCGGGCACAGCATCGGATATTACGGCTTACGTAGACATAGCTGGCGATCGTTCAGTCACGCATGCGGTGCACGCGCACTACCAAGATGAATTGTCGTACAGCATGGTCGTTGGTAGTACGCACTGGGATGCTCCCACGTCAACCGGTGGTGGTCTTGCTGGACCAAAACCAGAGTTCCTCTTTGCGCCATCTCAAATTGCGCTTCGCACTAAAGAATGGGGACGCGAAGGTCTTGATCAGCGCGTTGGCGAATCATGGAATCGTTTTTCTGAATGGACTGGTAGTTGGTTGAAAGTTGAACCGACCGCCGGCGCCGTTGCAGTGGAAAACCTTTATCAAGAACTGCTTGCTGGTCGTGTTGACCCAACGATTGGTCACGTCTGCTCGATGCGCTCGTAGGTATACGGTCTGTAGAAACAAAAAAAGCCGGGTCACGGTTTCCCGTGCCCGGCCTCTTTTTGAGGGGTTATCGAACAAAGAAGCTGACTAAGCGCGCAGACCCTTTTGGATCGCACCAAACACTGCATCCTTGAGCGGAATCATGCCGCAGATCACTGCGCCATTGACCACGATGTTCTTCCAGTCGTCAGTCCAAGACGCGCCCCACATGCCGAGTGGGTAGGCCTCAAGTAGCCAAACAATCAGAATTGAAATGGCGAGGGTCAGATTGGCTCCAAGAATAGGGAGTTTCTTGACAGTGTCGCCCAATCCGACCGTATTCAGGATTGAGTTGAGGACGGTCATGACTGCTTCGAGCAGTACGGCCATAACGATGAGAATTGCAACTGTATACATTTTTTCTCCTTCGGTTGTGCCGTCTCGCAGGCGGCGACGAAAAAGTATGAAGCGATGTGCAAAATGTGGTGGATGTCACAGCAATACGCGCGTGAGCAGGTATTTTGCGACCGAATAGGGCATACATAGTTGCCGATGTGGTGGACTTGGATATCGCTCTTTAGGGGGTCTTATGTCGATGATCATCATGCGTTACGACTTGCGCATTCCGCCGGTTGGTTCGCCAGCCCATGGAGTGACAGCTTCGGGCCAATATTCAGCCTGTCTTGAACAAGTGCAGTGGGCAGATCGCATTGGACTCGAAATGGTGGTGCTGTCAGAGCATCACGGCACCGATGACGGCTTCATGCCCGCGCCAATCACGTTGGCTGCGGCTGTTGCTGCTTCAACGCAACGAATCGGAATCAACATCTCGGCGGCTTTGGTGATCATGCACGATCCAGTGCGACTTGCCGAACAAATTGCCACGGTTGATCTCATTGCCAAAGGTCGCATGAGCGTGATCTGTGGAACCGGTTACCGCCAAGAAGAGTTTGAGATGGCCGGCCTTGAATTTAAGAATCGATTCAATGCCCTCGAGGAGTCGGTTTCGGTGATGCGACAAGCATGGACTGGTGAATACTTCAACTATCGCGGTCGCCAAGTGAAAGTTCGTCCGCTTCCGCATACCGCTGGTGGACCGATGTTGTTGATGGGTGGTTCAACGCCAGTCGCAGCTCGACGCGCCGCACGTTTGCGTTGTTTTTTCTCGGCGGCAACAGACGATCAAGCAGTTGCCGATGCCTATAACGATGAATGCGCCAAAGAAGGTTTCCAGGGATTCATTATGTTGCCGCAGAAAGCCCCGGGTTTTGTTCACGTTTCTGATGATCCTGAACGTGATTGGGTTCGACTTGCGCCTTACGTGTTGCATGAGGCGCAGTCGTATGGCAAGTGGCAGCGGCCGGGACAATCATCGGTCGTTCATGTTCATGATGCCGAATCAATTGAGAGTGTGCGGGCGAGCGGCGTCTACGCGATTGTGACGCCAGATGAATGTGTTGCGCTTGCGAAGAAGTTTGGCATGTTGACCATGCATCCATTAATGGGTGGCATCCCGCCCGAGTTGGCTCAAGAAAGTTTGGACCGACTCGAGCGGGATGTATTACCAATGCTCAGGCCACGCGGCGACGCTTGAACCCGATGAGTGCCAAGCCGAGGGCAATGATTCCCAAGGCGAAAGGCATCTGATCTGAATCGCTTCCAGTTGCTGGCAGGGTGTTGGCAGCGACAGTGACGGGAACAGTCGTGACGGCAGGCGAAGTGGTGGTTGTCTCGGGTGCACTCAAGGTGATCGTTGACTTGTATCCGACACCACTGACTGGGGCGAATAACGACAAGGTGTGGGCCCCAGCGGCGAGTCCGGCCGGAAGGGTTCCGGTAAGTGTCACTGAACCCGTGGAGTTGGCCGTGCCAGTCGCGATAACTGTTGGGGTGCTTGCCACAACTAATTGCACAGTTTCGTACGGTACGAAGCCACTGTAGGTGGCGGTGATTGAGCCGCCTGCTGCAAGTCCAGTCGTGGTTGCCGTAATTGACTTCTCCGCCAATGCAGTCAAGGTCGCAGTGGCAGGTGCAACCGTTGGCGCAGATGTGGGGCTGGCAACACGTACTTCGTACATGGTGGTCGTTCCAGAAAGCTCGTTAGCCACGATTAACATGGGCTTGCTGTTCGGGCTTTCTGCTGCGGGAACAAAAACCATTCCTTCAGGCGAGACATCATATGAGCCCGATGATGTGTTGTTGGGCGGGGTGAGGGCGAGACCTTCAAGTGCGGCATTCTTGTAGCGAACAAATGTAGGTGCTGTTGGGTTACTGACGTCGTACACCATGATTCCGCCCATGCGCTCGAGTCCAACGAAGGCGAATGTCTGTGCGCCGATTGTTCCGACAGCAAGGGCTTCTGGTTCAACACCTTTTGAAGTTGAGCGCCTATCCATACGTCCAGGTTGACCTGAAACCATTAACTGTGGAGTTGCTGCCGAATCGGAGGAGTCAGAGTGAAAAGCTGCTGGGTAATCACGCAGCACAATTTCCTCCAATTGCGATCCACTATCCCAAACCAATTCGCCTGACGAATTCCAGATTGAGAATGAACGTCCACCAAATGTATACAGGTTTGTAGTGCTTCCCGAAACTGGGGTTTTTGTTGGAAAGGCCAAAGTTGTCTTCTGTACACCGAGCTTGTTGTTGGCTTTCACGCCATCGTTTGCCGTGTCCCAAAAGCTGGCGAAAGAATCGGCGCCGGCTGTGTCTGCGAAGGTTGACTCTTCTTTAAAGCAGTCATAATCTCGTGCGTCACCCTCATTGGCGGTGAGTAGAAAAGTCTCGCCACCTTTTTGCATTGACGCGATGGTGTCGGGCATGTACATCCCCTTGAGAGGAACTCCTGCATACGAAATCGGGTTCGCCAAAGTGCCATTAGTACCGCTGTCAACGTTGCTTCCGTCGTAAACAAGTCCTGCGGCGCCCCAATCTTTGTAACCGAGTGGTGCCACATCAAGGACGGTTTTGTTCACCAAGTCAACGATCGCAATCGCATTGGCTTCCTGCAAGGTGACATACGCGCGAGTGCCAGCAGCATTGGTGGTGATGTATTCCGGCTCTAGATCTTGTGCAGCGGTTGATCCAGGGAAAAACACGCGAACATTTTCAGCGAGCAATGCGGTCTTGTCGAAAGCAGAGAAGTCCAAAGTTGTCACGGTTGCGCTGGTCGCTCCATTGGAAACGTCAATTAACGAAACTGTTCCTTTGGCGTCACTTACAAGCGCTGGATCACTTTTTTCAATTGCCGATGTGTTTGTATTTTCAAGTGAGCAAATGGGTTCACCTTCGCCAGCAACAAGAATTGTCTTCTTGTCTGGTGTAAACGAAACATGATCTGGAAGGGTTCCAACCTCAACATTTCGAAGTACACGCCCAGTAGTGTCCATCAATACGATTCGTCCGTTACTTGCTGCTTGGCGTCCATCGGAGCTGACCACTGGTGCGACATCGACTGCAGCGGCGACAATGCCATTGCCGACAGTCACGCTCTGAACACCACGGCCGTAAACAGTCATGTCAACGGAGCGAACGAGAGTTGGTGAAGCAGGAGTTGTCACATCGACAATGTCAATACGATTTAACGCGCCGTTATTGATGTAAATCTGCTTACTAGTTGAATCAAAGGCGACGATTTCGGAAGCTCCAAGACCACCTAATCCGTTATAAGTACCGAGCGGAATGAGATCAAGGGTTGTAGTTGCTGTTGGCGGGGCCGCCAGAGTTGGATGTGCTCCAAAAAAGATTGTGGCCGCGGTGATTGAGGCGATTGAGCCTGCGAGCACCTTGCGCATCAAAAATTTCTTCGTTCTCTTCACTTTTGTTCCCACCTGTGTGTCACGGACGACGCCTTGTGCATCAGTCAGACGAACTGTGTCAGAACAAAGTGAACGAAAACTTACATGCGAGCAACAACAATTGATCAGTCATATGAAGTCTTAACGGAATGCAGGTGAACGTGAGGTGTCGCTAGATCGCTGAAGAAATCACTGAGAGGATTGGCGAGAGACCGCTGACGCTGTTTGAGAACGAATAGATGTACGAACTCAACTGTTGGTAGTTGTCTTGAGTGAGATCGGCAACGGCTACGAGACGATTGCCATCGACAACGATCCGACATCCGGCAGTGCCTTCGTTGATGGCATTGATTTCACGGTATAAATCTGCTGACGCAATGACATCATCTTGGATCTCGTACGACGCACGGTACTTGTAGTGACCGTACCGCGGTTCGTCGGGGAGGGCGGAAAGTTCGATGATGCCTTGTTCTAGTTCGGGGAACATTAATGACACCCGACTGCAGTCTTCCCAAACATACGGAATATCGCCGACAACGTCGTCAAGATCGTGACCCCACTGTTTGACATTGGCAATTGTGGGAACGTACATTGCCCAATTCTCGCCAGACAACTTCATATGGCTGAGTCCCTCGGGCGACAAGTGAAGTTTGACTTGACCGAATTTTTCAGCTGCCATCGGATCGCGTAGAAGTTTCAAGATGGCGGAGTGAGCAATATTGAATGGTTTGAGTTCGACGCCCGGTTGCAATGTTTCAAACTCTGCGGGCATGCGATACTCGTGGACGCCAGCCTGAACAACTGTCCAATCGGCCTGGAAAACCAATTGCTGATTAGCGAAGTCGCATGTAACGCGCATCGGTGTATTCATCCCGTTGGCCATGCCACCGGTTGGCCAAACACGAGCCGAGGACAACATCGTCCACAAACCAGTGGGATCAACGGTCGTCGTCAGAAGTGACTCAACCTGCGGAACTATTGGCGGGCACTTTGCATTGGGGTTTTGTGAAACTGACATTGAGTACGTGTTGTAGGTCAGCGTGACCCACTCATCGCTCAACGTGACGGTCATGTCGCGAGATAATTCTTCAGTGGCAGACATGGAGAATTTTCCCATAGTGACTAAAACGTGCTCGGGAATGGGGAAAGCCCAGGCTTCGCTGTCTTCGATGCCGTAGCGGCCTAATTCGTTCTCTCGACTGAACACCACCGTGGTGATGCCGTTCGCGGTGACCAACCATTCGCGCAAACCTTCGCGAGAAATGACCCAAATGGATGCTCCAGTGTCTTCCTTGAACTGCATCGGTGCCATAAAGGTGGCCAAAAGTTCAAATTCACCGGGTGTGATGACAAATGAAACGGAACGTTGCGTGGGTGTGGTGTCAGCGGTCATGTATTCCTAACGAGTGAGTGGGTTGAATTTGTGCGTTGTGAGAAATGTTCGTCGTGTCATGTCAGTTCATGTCATACGTGATCTCCAGGCTTGGCTTTGGGCGATTGGGCCAACTGCCGAAGCTTTGAGAACCTCGCCTTTGGCGGCTTTTGTGAGTGCTTTGACAGCTG